>Ga0256832_1000633_pt1 | contig 23020 bp, 18 predicted proteins | sample 134614metaG_FD_190534 | JGI IMG/M metagenome (GOLD analysis project Ga0256832, IMG submission 190534) | Hydrothermal vent microbial communities from Lau Basin, Pacific Ocean - 134-614 | ecosystem: Environmental > Aquatic > Marine > Hydrothermal vents | place: Pacific Ocean: Lau Basin | collected... | reverse complement strand
TTTGGCTAAATAATGTTACATTTGTCATTGGAGAAGTTGTTTTTTTGTTCAAACTCAAAGATAATTTGAGATATTAAATTACTTCTCCTTTTTTTTAACTTTTTTTTAATTGTTTAGGACGCTATTGATTTTTATCCAATAAATTTCCATTTTGGTCTAATCCATATGTGCCTATTGGAGCAACAACCTTTCCGTGGTTATCAACAATATCTCCATTGGAGTTTACATTGAAGTTTGTAAGCATGTTACCATGTTGAGTATTAGTCTTTATTTTCTCAACAGGTTTAACATCATCACGTTTTTCGGTTTCGTGGGTGTTTTTTATAGTGACTTCTTCTTTAGTCATGGAATCAGTATTGGCTGTTTCTTTTTCATTACAACCACTTTTTGATATTAACCAGAAAAGTCCTAAAAGTATTAATAATGGTAATAACCATTTCCACCAGCCGCCTCCTGATTTTTCAGTTTCTTCGTGTCTTTCTTCAATAGAACGGTAATTTGTGCTGCTGTCACTATCAGAAAATAAATTTCCTAATCCGGGTACCATAGCTAATAAATCCTTGCTTTCGTTAGAAAAGAAACTGCTTAACCCTCTTGCATCTAATCTTTTCTTACTCACTATTTCTGCTATTTTTCTAAATGCAATAGGAGCTAAGAAACTCAAAAGCTTTGTTCCAATTGATTTGTTGCTTAATCCGCTTTTTCTTAGCAATAAATCCAATAATCCTGATTGCTTATTTCCAAAAAGTGAACTCAAAAGACTTGAACCCATTTCTAAAAATCCGGAAAATTTGTCTTTTTTCTCAAAAACATTATCTAAATCAAAAGAGTCTTCTCTATCAAAATTATGTTTTTTGATAAGGTCTAATATACTTTCTGCTCCTTTAACACTTTTTCCCTTATGAGAAATTCCGGCAAGAAGTCCGGGTAAAAATGTATCAATTGCAGATTTTGTTGTGTTGTTTGGCATTCCTAACATATCGGAAACCTTGTCCATTAAAGCATCTGTAAAAACTTCTTTTACACTATTAAGTAAATTCATATTGTTATTATTATTAAATTAAATAAAATGATTTCGCCCTTATGACTGTACTTTTTTCAAAAAGACACATATATAGTCTCTATTTTAGAATTTTTTTTTATTATAGCAAATATTCAGGTGTATTTCATTTTTTCGCTTTATTACAAGAAATTTTGTTGATGTGGGCAACATAGCGTACCTACGGCACGCATTTTAGTTGGTTAATAGCCTTTTTTACCCATGTTTTGTACCTAACGGCACATTGATGTAGTATTTAGAAGTAAAACGGATTAATTTCATAAGTGAGGCGGTCTGTGAATATAGAAAAATTAACCTTATATGTGAAAAAATGAAATGTACCTCACTATTAAGTGTATTTCATTTTTTTTGGTTGAAATCTGATTTTCCTTGCTTGTTGGCACGTTTGCTCCCTCTATTGAACTTGTGCTATTTATAGTAATATCCGATATATTATAGACGCAAATATTTGATAATACGCTGCCTGTGCTAAAAAAAACTTCGTTCGTTAATTGTTATAAAAAAGGATTTATTTTTTGACCCACTTTCCACTTCCGATTATTTTTCCTTCTTTTTCCAATTTCCATATATATATCCCCTGTGATAAATCATACATGTTTATGTGATTCATTCCAGATATAAGATTGTTAAAAGCTTTAACTTTCCTACCTTGCATATCGAATAATTTTAAATTAATTTTTTGAGCATTGCCATTTATTTCTATTTTGAAGTCTCCTTGAGATGGATTAGGGAATACTGTAATTTCCCATGATTTTTTGTTAGTTTCCTGAATTCCTACCGAATTTCCATTTGCGTCAAATTTTTTCATCCATGCTCCTCGTCCAAGAGGAAGAGAATAATTTCTATATTTACCCTGTGACCCTACCAAGATAACTCCACCGTCAGTAGTGGCTTTCATAGTCCATACCAAATGCCCCAAGGTATCATTCGTGCTAAGGTATTTAATCCAAATTGGTTCTAATTTTGAATTTACTTTAGCAAGAGTGTGATATTCATAAAAAATTTCCTGAGTTCCAACAAAGATTGTCGATGTATCAATAAAATCAAAGCTCTTTCTGGCTAAAGGGAAATCTTCGACAATATCATCTCTACTAATATTAACTTTTTTACTAATATTAAATTTATTATCAAATAATGCAACTCCGCGACTTCTGTTGCTTACAAATACACTGATGATATATTTATTTTCAGAAAATATTCTTGCGGTTGCATTGTATCTCAATATATCTCCGGTATCAAAAGAAGTCGTAATAGAATCAACTTTTTCAAACTCATTATTGAGGAAATATACCTGATTGCCTATAGAAATATATCCATCTTGTTCTCTGTTTTCTAAAAGGAAAACTTGATAGGGATTATAATAATGAGGTCGTTTATACCATTTTTTCTTAATTACTTTTCCTGTTTTATCCAACCTTAAATACAATACTTTCCTATCATATTCAAATTTAATTAGATGAGTTGTTGATATTCCCATAAGTAATAAATCTCCATTTTTAGTCCTATTACCATCAATAAACCAAAGATAATTGTTAACATCAAAGGGCTCTAATGCGATGATTGTATCTTTTAAAAGATTTAAGTCATAATCCCAATGAGTAATTAATAAATATCCTCTTTTATAACCAACACCTTTATTGTTTAAACCTTTATGATAGGCACTTCCCACTATAGTAAAGGTATGAGAATCATCATTGTAATATAATTTCTCGAATTTCACAGCAAGCGAATCAATTTTATATTCTTGCTCTTTATATACCTCTCCTGTATCCTTATTATGAAATCTAATAATGCCTTTAGCTTTGTTTTCATCTCCATCGATTTGTATAACGTGTGTCGCTGTGACAATATCATTGTTTTTAATTTCCTCTATGCTTACTATTTGTTCTTCTTCATTACTATTTTTGTGATAGTATTGCCAAGTTGATTGAGCATTAGAAATTGTAGTTAGTATAATTATAAATATTAAGCTTTGTAGATATTTGTTATTCATATTTATTGAGTTTAAATGCCCTGACAATTTTGTCAGGGAGATAATTAATTAATAATTTCTATTCACATTGGTACAAATAAGATGTCTTCAGGAGTCTTTACCCCTAAACTTTGGCAAAATTAATCTAAACATTAAGGATTTAAAGAGCAAAATCACAATATTTCTACGTTTAATATGATATGTATACCCATTTTTTATTTGTAAAATCTTTATACATTTCCTTTAAATGCACCTGCATATTTAATTAAGTAAAGAAAAACACTTATTTTCGTATTATTGCAGCTCCTGTTTTAGTTCCTTCTGTTAATTCTGATTTGTTGCATTCCAAGTATGTATATGGGAAGCTAAGGCAATCATTACAACATCCTTCCATCGGAGTAAGCAGTAGATCCCACCTAAAATTTATAGTGTCTATCCCCTTGGTTGTATAAATATAGAATTCATGATCCATACCGATACCTTTAGTCTTTGTAACTCCTTTATCATTAATATAGAACCCTGCAAGTGTATTTAGGTTAAACTCAATAAAACTGTACTTAAATTGATACTTAGGTAAACCACCCCAATTTCGAATTTCGTAGTCCATATTAAGTAATTTAGATGATAAAGTTGAGTCATTGTTTTCTGCCTGTATATCATATATATGACCAAATATACTATCGATGATTATTTCATTACTGCGAAGTAAATCAAGGCTATCATTATCTTGATATGAAATGCGTAAAATTATCAATCCTTGTTCGGAATTCGATATTCCAAACTTCAAAATCACTCCTTGCAGACGGCTTTAACGTCCTAAGTCTGAAACTTCTAAACCTGAAACTTGAAACTTCTAAACCTGAAACCTGGAACTATTCATTTTAAGAGATAGCAGTTAGTAAATATTATTACAGATTCCCATAATTCTTACTATAATACAACATTTGTTCTACAAAAGATTTTGGATATTCTATTTTGATGTCTTCTATATTTCCTTCTTTGTCTTTGACAGGAATCAAATAAGGATTTACAAACCCGGAATAGGGCTTTGTATTGAGTTTTGACACTCTCTCCAAGACTTCTTTGTGCAATTGCCTATCGACTTTCACTCCATAGGTTTCTACTAATTCTTTACCTGCGGCATAATCCCCTTCGGATTTGATTTTCTGAATTTTTCTTAGCAATATACCGAAAAGCTCTATAAGTTTGTCATAGTCATTTATTTTGAAATGAGTTTTGTTATCTTGTACGTATTTTTCAATCACATTGTCTTTTTTTCCTTTTTCATAAGCCCAGTTGCAAATCAATTGCCTGTTTCTCATATGCGCTTCTTCTATATCTTTGCCGGGTTCTATACGCTTCAATTGTTTGAGCATCCCATTTGAAATATAGCCGTCATAAGCAGCTTTTCCTACATCGAGATTGTCCATTAATCCTAATTTTATCATATATGGATCCATAATATAATACAGTGCCACGATATCAGCTCTGGCTTCTTCCAGTGTGGACGCATAATTTTTAAGTGTTTCCTTGGGAGTACCGACACCGGGATTTAACTTTCCTGAGGCGTGACCTATTACTTCGTGCAATGCAGTTGTAAGTTTGTCTGCAAGATTGCCGTATTTTTTTTCAAGGGCGATTTCTTCTTCACTATTGGCAAATTCTTCGAGCATACCTCCACCGGGAGCATTGAAATAAGCAGCTATAAGATTACCCAAACTCACGGATTTAGAACCGTATTTTGATCTAATCCAGTTTGCATTTGGCAGATTTACTCCGATTGGTGTAGAGGGGGAAGCATCTCCACTTTCTCCGGCTACATTGACAACCTTGTATGTGATACCTACCACTTTTTCCTTTTTGTGTTCTTTCAGAATGGGGGAATTATCCTCAAACCACTGAGCATTTTCTCCAAGTATCTTCATTCTTTTTGTAGCATCAAAATCTCTTATTTCTACAACGTTTTCGTATGATCCTCTATATCCCAAAGGGTCATTGTAAACTTCGATGAACGAATTGATATAATCAACATCGACATCTGTGTTTTGAACCCAATGAACATTGTATTTGTCCCAAACTTTAAGATCACCGGTTTTGTAATACTCAATCAACAGGTCAAAACCTTCTTTTTGTTTGTCGTTTTCAGCAACTGTTTTCGCTTTTTCAAGCCAATAAACTATCTTTTTTATAGCTGAACCATAAAGCCCGTTCTCTTTGTATAAGTCTTCGTGAAGCTTACCGTTTTTGTCTTTATACATTCTGGAGTTTAGTCCATATGATATAGGGGTTTTGTCTTTTTTATCGATAACTTTGCTATAATATGCTTCCACTTCCTTTTGACTAACATCTTCTGCGTAGAAGTTGACAGCCGAACTCAAAAGCAAATCTTTGCTGGGGTCAAGACTAACCTTTTTATTGTCGATTTTAGGGTCAAATAATATTTCGATGATTTTTTTGTCTAAATTGGTCTTCGTTTCCGTGAGCAAAGAAATGAAATATTCCTTAGGAAAATCCGGCATTATTTTGTCATTTGAATAATGGTGGTGAATGCCGTTTGAAAACCATATTCTTTTGAGATAAACTTCAAAATTTTTCCAATTTTTTGAATTTTTGTCTCCCGAGTAGTTTTGGTAGATATTTTCCAAGGCTTTTCGAATTGTCAAATTGTATCTGTAATTTTGGTCATAAGAAATATCCCTGCCTTCATAACCGGCTTGTGTAAGGTAATAGACCAGTTTCTTTTGTCTTAAACTCAATTTCTCGAATCCCGGTATTTTGTATTTTAAAACCCTCAAGTCTGCGAACTCGTCCACTTCCCATTTGAAGTCATCTACTTTTTTGTTCTCAATTTTTATTTGTTCTTTCTTATTATCCTTAGTTTTTTCTCCACAACTTTGGAATAAAATGAATAAAGAGATAAGCAATACGATATTTAATATATGTTTCATAAATTGTAAATTTATCATTTATTTAATTTAGGGTATTCAATTCTGATATGGTGTATATTTTTTAGTACTGTTTTGAATACTTCTTTTACGATAGCTAATTCTTCAAAAGTCAATTCGGATTCTTCCAATTGCCCTTCGTCTATTTTGTATTTTGATATACTTTCAACCAAATTGTCAATGTCTTTGTTATTGGGTTTGTTCAGACTCTTAGCAGCGGCCTCTATCGAATCTGCTATCATCATTATCGATTCTTCCTTGGTTTTTGGCTTTGGTCCCGGATACCTAAACAGTGATTCGTCAAATTCTTTATCAGGAAATTCGTTTACTTGTTTTCGGTAAAAAAATTCTACCCTTGTTGTTCCATGATGTGTGACAATAAACCTTTGCAATATCTTGGGAAGTCCGTTTTTTATAGCTATTTTTTCACCGATAGTTACGTGTTTGATTATACGCTCGGCACTTTCAAAATAATCTAAATCCTCATAAGGATTTTCGCCTTTTCTTTGATTTTCTATAAAAAGATTGGGAGCGTATGTTTTTCCTATGTCGTGGTACATAGCACCTACTTTTATAAGTAAAGAATCTGCACCTATTTTGTCGGCTGCTGCTTCGCAAAGATTGGCAACTTGTAGCGAATGCTGCAATGTACCGGGAGCTTTTAGAGACAACTCTTTCAAAAGGGGCTTATTGAGATCAGCCAATTCCGAAATCGTTATCTTGGAGACAAATCCAAAAGGTTTTTCGATTAAGGGAATTAAAGGATATGCCAATAAGATCAATAGTGCATTGAAAATAAATGACACCAATACTTTCCAATTGATATTGCCAAGAGTATCTCCATTGATAAATGACAATGCAATATACCCGATTATATAAGTCAAAAATATAATTAATATACCTCTGAAAAATGTATTCCAAAATCTCAATTCGGAAAAAGTCAATATAGTAACCATTCCCACTATTAATTGCAATACGGTAAATTCATAGCCCAACTGTGTAATCAAACTTGCTATCAAAATAATGACAATATGTAAATATAAAGCGAGATATTTTTTGAAAAAATTCAAAACGATGATAGGTACAATAGCAAAGGGGATAGCATATACAAAAACTTCTCCCTTATTGTCAATAAGGAAAACAATATATGCAAATGCCACTATCCATATAAGTAGAAATAAAAGTTTTCGCGGCTTAGTAAAAATGTCTTTTTTCTCGACAAATAAAAAATAAAACAGTAAGCCAAGTATTAGGAGAGTCAAAATAAAATATCCGGATTGAAGATAATACCGGGTATTGTCTTTTCCCAACTCTTTTGTAAATGATTTCTTATACGAATTTAGTATTTTATATTTGTCAGTAGTGATAATCTCATTTCTTGATATAATTATATCTCCTTTTTTAAAAAAACCGGAATTTTGAGAAATTTTATCTGTAAGTTCTTTGAGGATTTTGTTATTAATTTCCTCGTCATAATAATAATTTGGATTTATCTCGAAATTAATAATTGCATTTAACAGTGAGGGAAACCTTTTATTTGTTTCGTTTAACAATATTTCCTTAGCTTTTTTTGGAGTAAGAACACTACCCGGATTCTTTTTGACCGGATTTTTACCGTCATCTAATATCAACCCATTTGTTTTTGATCTTGATATATCGATTTCTGACAGTATTCCTTTTTGATAAAAACCGGATATTTGCTTTTTTAAAAAACCTTTAAAGTTCCCGGCTTTCTCAATGTTTATGGAATCCAAAGATAAATTGTCAATAGAGGAAATGGCATTTTGCAATGCTTTATTGTCTTTTTTAAATCTTGGTACATATTCATTGCGGATTTTATCCTTTTCTTCTTCAATTTCGCTGTCATTTCTCAAAATAGGAAAACTAAAATCCGGTTTCAAATCATTGTAAGTCCATTTGGTTCCAACTGAATATTCATAATTGAATTGAGCTCTGGTAGGGTACAACAACGACAAAACTACAATAGTGCCAAGTATAAATATTGCTATCAATACTTTTTTTATCCACTTGTTCAGCCTTTCAACCTTTTTTTTCATATCGCTTATCCTATTGTATAAAAATGCATACAAATATACTTAACCATTTAAGTTTTTTGCTAATAATACAATTATTATTTTAAAATATTGACCATATCCAACTCCAATGTGTTTTCAGGAGTTTCAATTATTCTGCCGATTTCTTCTTTGTTTGACAAGAATATAAATGTAGGGACATATACAATATTTCTTGTGTTTTCTTTGTAATCAGGAGCAATCTTGTCGTGATCCAATGCCGTGAAGTGGACATTTTTGTAATTGATATCAAGGTAATCCAAGATCTTTATAAACCTTGGGACTTCTCTTCTGCTATCACTGCACCAACTACCGAAAAAAACTAAAATTTCCTTGTCCTTAATGCTGTTTTTTATCTTGTTAAGATTAGTTTTGTCCAAAGCATAAGAATCGTATTCTTTTTTGAACCATGTCTTGTATGGAGCTTTCTTAAAATCTTTTTTGGAGACCTTTCCGAGCATCATCTGATTTGGAGTAGTGGTGTTTTTTGTATGAGTACAAGATGTGCTTGTGAACAGAATAGCCATGGTTATTAAGCTGATTATATACTTAGTCATTATACAATTAATTTTGATTGATAAAAATATGCGTGAAGATACAAAAATATATCAATTTTATTCCTCATTATTCTGATATCTTTCCAAAAAAAAGACAATGGCAAAACCGATAATCATGGCTGATATTACCGCAAAAATCCTTGGATCACCAATCGTATAATCACTTGGTAATACCAATTTTTCAACTATTACTTTATCGTGTTGTCCGGTTATTTTTGCGATGCTTTCAATTCCGTGTTTAATTGTATTATCTTCTTTGTTGAGCCAGCTTAGAGCGATTCTCCAAGGCCATATTTTATACAAAGATCCAATCATAAAGCCCGTGAGTAGAACCAATGTGTTTTGTTGATGATATTTGAAAGCCCAACTCATAACTCTGGCAAAAGTGAATAATCCAACAATCATACCTATTCCAAATATTGCTAATAACAGAAGACTACTTATTGAGCCGGTTGTCAGAAAGACTTTTACCTCAGGAATAATAATTGTGTACATCCCCAATATCAACAGCATAAAACTGCCGGATATTCCCGGCATAATCAAAGCGGAAATAGCGATTAATCCGGATAAAAATACGTACCAATAGGCGCGATTTCCTTCCATAGGGTGCATTGCTACCAAAAAATATGCAAAAGCAATTCCAATGATAAGCAATAATATTTCAGTGAAAGTCCATTTCTTCACTTGCTTACCTATGTATATGACCGAGGCTACAATCAATCCGAAAAAAAAGCCCCAAAGCGGTTCGATATGGTTTTTTATCAGATAGCTGATAATGAATACACCTGATAATAATCCCGTAGCCATACCTAAAAGTAGGCTAAAAAGAAAGTTGCCGTCTATTTTTTTCCAAAAATCACTAAATTTTCCTGATAGTAGTAGTTTGATTGCTTTTAAATCCAGATTTTTTATAGCATTCAATAATCTTTCATAAATGCCTGTTATAAATGCTATGGTTCCACCGGATACACCTGGAATTACCTCAGCTATTCCCATAGCAATCCCTTTTAATATAACACTAAATCTATTTCCCATAATGTATGTTTTATATTTTTTTTGCAAATGTAAGTAAAAAAATATCTCTTTTGATGGTGACCTTTTGGTATTAATTGCAATATATAGGTAAACCTAAACCAAAAAGAAAATAAAAATATACTTGACATTAATACGCATTTATAATTTCATTGAACGATAGAGTGAGTGGTCTTCTCCTGTTTGTTGACCACTTCACTCTTTATTTTTTGATTACCATTGTTGTTAATCTGGATACACATACCAAATCATTATTGGTATTGCGGATATCGATATTCCAAATATGAAGTTTCCTGCCTATTTTTACAGGTGTCACTTTTCCTGTGACATCACCTTTTCCCTCAATTGCTGATTTCAAATGATTGGCATTTATTTCAATTCCTACTACATTGTATTTGTCCATATCAACACATGCAGCCGATGCTAAGCTTCCCAAAGTTTCGGCAAGTGCAACGGAAGCTCCTCCGTGCAAAATTCTCATAGGTTGAACGGTTCTATGGTCAACAGGCATGGTTGCTGTCATATAATCATCACCTACATCCGTGATTTTTATGCCCAAATGTTGAACCATTGTGTTTTTTCCGATGTTATTAATGCTGTCCGTATCAAATTTATTTTTCCAAATCATAAACAATAATTTTATGCAGTTTAAATATTATCACAATCCAAGGTGTGGCAAAAGTAGGCAATGTCTGGCATTTTTACAAGAAAAGGGAGTAGAACCGGAATTGATTTTGTATTTAAAAAATCCTCCGAGTTTTGAAGAGCTATCCGAAGTGATTGATAAATTAGGAATAAAGCCATTGGAATTAATCAGGAAAAAGGAAAGCATCTTCAAAGAGAATTTCAAGGGGAAAGAGTTAAGTGATAAGGAGTGGATTCAAGCGATGGTAGATTATCCCAAATTGATAGAAAGACCGATTCTTATTTCTGAAAATGCAGCTGTGATTGGGCGACCAAAAGAAAATGTGTTGCAATTATTAGACTGATTTTTGGGTGTATTCCCTGAAATGTGGTTAAATAAGCGATATTTTGAAAAAAATAACTAAAAAAGCATATTGTAATTAAAAATAAAATTATATCTTTGCAGCTCGAAAAAATTCGACTGGCTCCGTAGCTTAACTGGATAGAGTACCTGACTACGGATCAGGAGGTTGAAGGTTCGAACCCTTCCGGAGTCACTTAGAGTTTAAATGTACTCCAATAGGGAGCAGAGAAAATGGAGGGATTATTACTCTTCGTTAAAAAATAAAAAGAAAGGAAATGGCAAGAATAGATCAATTAACAGGAAAAAGACCTATTACCGGAAACAATGTTTCTCACTCTAATGCTAAAACAAAAAGGAGATTCATTCCAAATATTCAGAAGAAAAGATTTTTTGTTCCTGAATTAGACAAATGGGTGACATTGAAGGTTGCAGCAAGCACTATTCGTACAATCAATAAAGTGGGAGTGTATGAATTTCTCAAAAGACAAGAGAAAAAAGGTATAAATACCGGTATTAAACTATAATTGTAAATACATAAGAAAATGGCAAAGAAACAGAAAGGAAATAGAATTCAGGTTATTCTTGAGTGTACAGAGCACAAAGCTACCGGCGTACCGGGCACATCTCGCTATGTAACTCAAAAGAATAGAAAAAATACTCCGGAAAGATTGGAATTGAAGAAATACAATCCGATATTGAGAAAATATACAATTCACAAAGAAATTAAATAATCATGGGTAAAGTAAGTAAAAACGCGAGAATCGCACAAAGAGCCGGAAATACAGGTGGAAAAGATTTTGTGAAGGTGGTTAAGAGTATAAAGAACCCTGAGACAGGCAAGTATTCTTATAAAGAAGTAATGATACATAAGGATAAAGTTAAAGAATTTTTTGCTAATAAATAATTGATTCTTTTTCTTGTTCTTAATAGTAATACGGCTTTTCTTTTTAGAAAAGCCTTTTGTATATACGATAATATGTAATTCTAAAAAATTGACATGAGCTTTTTTTCAAAATATTTTAATAAAAGTAAAAAGGAAGATCTGGATAAGGGATTGGAGAAAACCAAAACCGGAATCTTCGGAAAAATCACCAAGGCTGTTGCAGGAAAGTCAACGGTAGATATTGAGTTTTTAGATCAACTCGAAGAGATTTTGATTGAAGCTGATGTAGGTCTTGATACGACAGTCAAAATAATTGACAGGTTGGAAGAAAAGGTGTCAAAAGACAAGTATTTGAATGTCTCAGAGCTAAATTCTATTCTTAAAAATGTGATAATTAATCTTCTGACTGAGAATAATACGGAAGATATTGAAGATTTTAGTTCAACACTAAAACAAAAACTTCACGTTATGCTCGTAGTTGGGGTGAATGGAGTAGGGAAAACAACTACCATTGGCAAATTGGCCTATCAATATAAGAAATTGGGTAAAAAAGTTGTGCTTGGTGCAGGGGATACATTTAGGGCGGCAGCTTTGGATCAATTGAAAATTTGGGCTGAACGTGCTGATGTTGATTTGTACGAAAAAGGTATGGACGCAGATCCTGCCGCAGTCGCTTATGAGACTGTACAATACGCTTTGAACAATGACTATGATGTCGCTATTATAGATACAGCAGGTAGGTTGCATACCAAAAATTACCTAATGCAGGAATTGACAAAAATCAAAAATTCGATAGCAAAAAAACTTGATGGCGCACCACATGAAATATTATTGGTTTTGGATGCGACTACAGGTCAAAATGCCATTGAACAGGCTAAGCATTTTACCGCTGCAACTGATGTGACTGCTTTGGCATTGACAAAACTCGATGGAACGGCAAAAGGTGGTGTAGTATTGGGGATTTCGGATATGTTCAAGATACCAATAAAATATATCGGTGTAGGAGAGGGGATGGAGCAATTGCAAGTCTTTAATAAATCCGCTTTTGTAAGTTCATTGTTTGGTGATGATGATATCAAGAGTTGAGTAGCTTTGTTTCATTAGTATAAATTTTTTCAAGTGAAAATAATCGTCATAGCTCCAAGATTTCCATATCCACTTGAGAAAGGTGACAAACTTCGTTTATATCACCAACTAAAAGTCTTATCAAAGCATTTTGAAGTTGTATTGATTAGTCTTTCGGATATTGAAGTTGACCAAAACGATATTAAGCATCTTGAGGCATTTTTGTCTAAAGTTTTTGTGTTTAGACTTTCAAAAATTTGGATTTATATACGTTTGTTTTTTGGAGTATTTAGCGATAAGCCTTTTCAGGTATTATATTTTACAGACAATAGTATAAAAAAGAAAATTCAAAAGATTATTTCAAAAGAGAGTCCTGATTTTGTTTTTAATCAACTGATACGTACAGCTGAATATACCAAAACCCTTGATCTTACAAAAGTTTTGGATTATATGGACTCGTTTTCTCAAGGCATGAAAAAACGCTTGGGGAATAGTTCTTTCCCTTTTAGTTTTATATACAATATGGAGTATAAGCGGTTGCTCGATTATGAAACGGACATTTTTGAGTATTTCAACCGGCATATGATAATTTCAGAGCAGGATAGAAAAGCATTTGATGCATCTATAAATAATAAAATCAAAGTTGTCCCCAATGGAGTCGATATGAGCTTTTTTGAGCCGGGAGAATACAATAAAAAATATACGATTAGTTTTGTAGGTAATATGGGATATCGTCCCAATATTATTGCTTCTGAGTATTTGGTAAAAGAAATATACCCTATTTTGAAAAATTACAATCCGGAGATTTCCATTCTTTTAGGAGGAGCGAGACCACATTCACGAGTAAAAGCTCTCAAGAATAAAAATATTTTTATTTCAGGATGGATGGAAGATATTAGAGATGCTTACGGAGAAGCACAAATATTTGTGGCTCCTCTGTTTACGGGAATAGGGCAGCAAAATAAGATTTTGGAGGCAATGTCGATGCAGATTCCCGTTATAACAACCACAAGTGTGAATAATGCGATAGGGGCAAAAAACGGGGATGAAATCCTTATTGCAGATAGTGCTATAGAGTTTGCAAATCAAATAAAATACTTATTGGAAAATCCTTTAATTGCCGGTAAACTCGGTAAAAATGCACGAAAATTTATACTTGAAAATTACAGTTGGGATTTTCAAGGGAAAAAAGTTTTGTCTCTTTTTCATAAATAGATTGAGATATTTTTCAGTTTTATTAAAATATGCCTTACATTAGTACATTATTTGAAATAAAATTTGAAAAATGGGTAGAGCAAAGAAAAAATCAGTAAGAGCGCAAAGAAGAAAAGCCAATGAGAAAAAGTTTTTTGTGTACGCAATAGGAATAACGCTTATTATTTTGGTCTTGATGTTTTTTATCTTCAAATCAGTAGTTGGGTAGAGTTATATTATACGGTTGCAAATGGAGTGTGATATGTCCGGGTAAGTCCTAATCTTATTATGATTTACAGGGGTGTCGTACAGCAATTTTTTTTTTGGTTTTGAGCATAACAAAATACACAGGGGGTAATCCGGATATTATTTCGATAATTAATTTTAAACAATCACAATGATAATAGAAGCAGAGGGTATTTATAAAAAATTTGGTAAACTTGAAGTATTAAAAGGGGTTAGCCTTAGATTGGAAAAGGGGAAAATTCTGTCGATTGTTGGTAAGTCCGGATCTGGTAAAAGCACCCTTTTGCATATTCTCGGCACTTTGGATTCTTTTGATAAGGGAAAATTGCTTATAGATAATATTGATACGGGAAACCTGAGTAAAAACGATATTTCAGAATTTAGAAACAACAAAATAGGTTTTATTTTTCAATTTCATCATCTCCTTGATGAATTTAATGCAGTTGAAAATGTGATGATTCCTGCCTTGATAGGAAAGAAACCGGAATCGGAAGCGAGAAAAAATGCATTGGAATTGTTGGATTTACTGGGGCTAAAAGACCGCGTAGATCACAAGCCCAATCAACTGTCAGGAGGTGAACAACAGCGGGTGGCAGTTGCGAGGGCATTGATCAATAAGCCTGATTTGATATTGGCAGATGAGCCGACCGGTAATCTTGATTCCGAATCTTCACAACAACTTCACAATTTGCTTTTTGACCTAAGAGATAGATTCAATCTGAGTTTCGTCATTGTTACACACAATGAAGAATTGGCCAAAATGAGCGATAGATATCTGACAATGGTAGATGGAGTATTGGTATAAAAATAAAAAAAGCTGTCTTTTGAGACAGCCTCTTTTATCGAGGGGCGACCAAACGGAGTTGAACCGTCGACCTCCGGAACCACAATCCGGCGCTCTAACCAACTGAGCTATGATCGCCATTTTAAAACGAAATGCAAAATTAATACTTTTTTATTTCTTAACAAGAGATTAATGGAAATATTTGAAAAAAATTATCTCCAATCTTTTTGTCTAACTATCGATATTGGCATTTCCTTATCATAATTACCGGATATAATCGGTGTTTGCAAATTACGAGTATGCTTGCGTACATTTATGTGGGTATAATCAAATATTTCACTGATTGTCACTATGCCGTTGTTGTCGTAATCCGCCTTACCGGATAGTCCTTCGATTAGATAATAACTAAATACACCTTGTCGCATTCCTGAATATTCGAGTGAATTTTCTTGTTCTTTTGAAGACATTATCAATGCCGTCCCACCTTTTGTTTTTTCAAAATCAGTATAATATTCGGCCAGCATTGACTTAAATGGGGACCTCTGTGCAATCATAGATCCCGAGTGGCATGCATCAGCGATAAGCACCTTGTGTTTTGCTATGCTTTTATCGAGCATACTCAATATATCTTTGTGATAGTACAAATTGTTGAATCCGTCAAAATCATAGGGGACAAAAGCACCTTCTACACCATGTCCGGCATAATAAATAAAAATCACATCGTTTTTATCAGCATTGCTAACTATTGATTTCAATGCCTCATCTATATTTTCCTTTGTTGCATTTTCATCTATCAGAAGTTTGATTCGCTTATCTTCCACAGCTCCTCCTTCAGGACTCTTAAGGAAAGCATATACTTGATATGCATCGTCATCTGTGTATTTTAGCACAGGCATATGATTGTAGCTGCCAATACCTATAATTAGAGCCCAAATATTTACTTCAGGATTGTTTTTTGCCTTTGTTATTGGCTTTTCTTTATCTTCTATAATGCTCTGCGCAACTTCTTTTCTGACTAAAGTGCCTTTATCCCATTCCCCGCCGTAAATTTCACCGTTTTGCATATACATTATTCCTTCTCCTTGAGGAACATTATTTTTCCAATATCCTTCATATCTTCTGCCGTCTGCATAGAGACAAATTCCTTTACCATAAGCTTTTCCATTTTTGAATTCACCATTCCAGACAGAACCGTCTTTGTATGTATATACGCCTTTACCGTCTTTACAAAAAATCTTATTGCAATTTCTTTTTTCATTTTCTTTTACAATGGTTTCCTCTCCATTAGGATTTGCGTAAGCTACATGTTCTTTTTTTGTGAGTATGTCCTTATCCCAAATGCCGTATTGCACTTGACCATTCGGGTCGATAAGTTTACCCTCACCGTTTCTCCTATTGTTTTTCCAATTTCCAATATATTTCGTGCCGTTTTTATATGTATAGCTGCCTTGTCCTTCAAATTTTCCCTCAGAGAATTGTCCTTCATATTTTTCTCCGTTTGGGAATATATAAATACCTTCACCGGTTGCTTTGTCATCATACCAATCACCGATATATTTTTCTCCCGAGGCAAAAATATACATTCCTTTGCCCCAAAATTTATTTGCTTTGAAATCGCCTTTGTATATGTCTCCGGTTGCCATTTTTAGCACTCCCTTTCCTTGTCTGAAATTCTTTTTCCATTGTCCGGTATATATATTTCCATTGGTAAAATAAAAAGAGCCTCTTCCGTTTAGATAGAAGTTTTTAAAATGTCCTATATATTTACCGCCGCTTTTGAATAGGTATGTGCCTTGACCATTTTTACAATTTCCACTTAGACATTGACTGTTTATATCGCTAATGTTTATCAATGCTGTCAGTAATATCAAAAAAAATATCCGCATAATTCAAGGGTTTTAAAGAGATTAACAAAACCGGTTGACAGGCTAAAAAAAATTGAATTTATTTATGTATAAATTCAATCTTTTTTTAGCAGTTTTACCGCAAAATATCTTGTAAATTACTCTTTCTATACTTAATGTTTTAGTTAAATAGTGATATAGTAACTATACTTAATTTAGAATTATTGTAATTTATATTATATATTTGATAATTTAAATATGTATATTTGTTGGTAAATGTAGATAATTAATTATATATATATGAGAACCAATGCACAACGATTTTTGTTAATGTTTTCATAATTATTATCATAGTGTTTATAAGGAAAGTGCATATTTCATTTTCTTGGTGGCGCAGGTTAATTTGCCTTAACTTGTTTCCGGTACTTTAGGAGTCTGAGGCGAGGAACCGGGGAAAATATAATGCCATTGAGGGGAAAATTATTTTTATATTTGGGTTTTTTCCTTATTGATGCTATGAATATTTCAATTTTATTCAAAACCAAAACTTGAGAGGATGCCGGATTTTATTCACTTGCATAACCATACACAATACTCACTTTTAGACGGAGCTTCTGATATTGGAGCACTTCTGCGTAAAGCAAAAAATGATGGACAGATAGCTGCAGCTATAACTGATCATGGTAATATGTTCGGCGCATTCAAATTTGTTGCTGAGGCGAACAAGAATGGAGTGAAGCCGATTGTCGGATGTGAGTTTTATATGGTTGAGGACAGGCACAAAAGAAAATTTGAAAGATCAAAAGGAGAAAAGGATAAGAGGTATCACCAATTATTGATTGCAAAGAATGAAATTGGGTACAAAAATCTTACAAAGTTGGCTTCATTGGGCTATATCGAAGGCCAATATGGTAAATATCCTCGAATTGATAAAGAATTGCTTGACCGGTATCACGAGGGAGTTATAGCCACCAGTTGTTGTATTGCGGGGGAGATACCCCAAGCAATTTTGGAGGGGGATATGGAAAAGGCAGAGGAAAAATTGCAATGGTGGATCGAACGATTTGGAGAAGATTACTATATTGAAGTACAAAGGCACGGAGGACTTGAAAATATCAATGATTCCTCAATATCACAAGAAGAAATCAATAATAAGTTGATGGAATTGGCCAAAAAGTATAATCTTAAAACTATTGCTACGGCTGATTCTCACTACGTTGATCAAGAGGATTGGGAAGCTCATGATGTGCTGCTGAGTATCAATACCGGCACTAAATTAACGGATACTTCCAGATTCAGATTTCCGAGTCAGGATTATCATTTTATGACAAAAAATGAAATGCGGGACTTATTTCACGATATTCCTCATGTATTGGACAATACAATCGAAATTCAAGACAAGGTAGATCATTTGAATCTAAAGCACGATGTGATGCTACCGAAATTTCCTTTGCCAAAAGGATTTGATACTCAGGAACAATATCTGCGTCATATCACTTTTGAGGGAGCAAAATGGAGGTATGGGGATTTATCAGATATAGTTAAAGAAAGAATAGAGTTTGAACTTGGAGTAATCAATAAATCCGGATATCCCGGGTACTTTCTTATAGTTTGGGATTTTATTGCAGCCGCTAGGAAGATGGGTGTTACTGTCGGACCGGGAAGAGGCTCAGCGGCTGGTTCTGCCGTTGCATATTGCTTGGCTATTACGGCGATTGACCCTATAAAGTACGATTTGCTGTTTGAGAGATTTCTTAATCCCGAGAGGATTTCAATGCCGGATATCGACATCGATTTTGATGATGAAGGTAGGTCAAAAGTGATAGATTATGTCAAAAAGAAATACGGTAATGACCATGTTGCTCAAATAATCACCTATGGTACCATGAAAGCGAGAATGGCGATTAGGGATGTAGGTAGAGTCTTGGATATTCCCTTGAATGTTGTCGATGGGGTAGCCAAAACATTTCCAACACATCTAAAAGCAACTCTTAATGCTGTATTGGCTGAAAAGGATATTGATCCTAAGTTGAAAGCTGACCTGAATTCCGATGATATTGAAAGGGCGAATAAGATAAGGAAAATGGCGGAGGGGAAAGATGAAATAGCTCAATTACTCAAAACCGCTAAAAAATTGGAAGGTTCTGTACGAAATATGGGAGTTCACGCCTGTGGAGTTGTGATCACACCTGAGCCTGTGTCCAATGTTGTACCTGTTGCAAATGCTAAGGGTACTGACACTATGATAACTCAGTTTGACAATAGTGTAGCTGAATTGGCCGGCTTGCTCAAAATGGATTTTCTCGGGCTAAAAACCTTATCGATTATCAAAGATGCTGTGGAATTGATAAAGCAAACAAAAAATGCTGATATCGATATTGACAATGTTGATCTTGAAGATGCCAAAACATACGAATTGTTCCAAAAAGGTGAGACAATAGGAGTGTTTCAATATGAATCCCCCGGGATGCAAAAGCATTTGATTGATCTGGAGCCTAATAAATTTGAGGATTTGATTGCGATGAATGCCTTGTATAGACCGGGACCAATGCAGTATATACCTGATTTTATCGCAAGAAAACATGGGAAGCAAGAAATAACTTATGATCTTGATGCAGCGGAGGAATTCCTTGCGGAGACATACGGTATTACAGTTTATCAAGAACAAGTGATGCTTCTATCTCAAAAACTTGCCAATTTTACGAAAGGCCAAGCAGATGCGCTTCGTAAAGCTATGGGTAAAAAGAAAAAAGACATTATCGATGAGATGAAACCGCTTTTTGTTGAGGGGTGTAAAAAGAATGGGCATGATGTTAAGATAGTTGAAAAGATTTGGAATGACTGGGAAGCATTTGCTTCATATGCTTTTAATAAATCTCACTCTACATGTTATGCATATATTGCATTCCAAACAGCATATCTTAAAGCAAATTTCCCTGCAGAATTCATGGCTGCTGTTTTGAATCATAATAAGAAAGATATTAAGAAAATGAATTTCTTTCTAAGGGAATGTAAGAGGATGGATATTGATGTGCTTGGTCCTGATGTCAATGAAAGCAATATGAAATTCAATGTCAATAAAAAAGGACAAATCAGATTTGGACTGTCAGCGCTTAAAGGGGTAGGAGAGGGGCCTGTACTGGAGATTATAAAAGAGCGTGAAGCAAACGGAGATTTTAAAAGTATATATGATTTGACAAAGAGATTGGCCAATGCCTCGGTAAATAAAAAAAGTTATGAGAGTATGGCTATTGCCGGAGCTTTTGATTTGATGGGGACAAAAAACAGAGCGGCTTATTTTGCTCCTTCCGGTAAATATGATACTTTTTTGGAGAATGTGATAAAATACGGACAGACTATAGCAAAACATATGAATAGCGCACAGCAAACATTGTTTGGCGATATTTCTAATGTGATGATAGAAGAGCCTCCTTTCCCTGATGCTAAACCCTGGACATTCCTTGAATTGTTGGAGAGAGAGAAAGAAGTAACGGGAATATATCTGATAGGACATCCTTTGGATGAATTTCAATTTGAAATAGAGAATTTTACTACAACTGACCTTGATTCTATCAAATTGACTAAGGATACAAAAGTCAAAGTAGCAGGAATGGTTACTGAAGAAAGACATGGTGAAAACAGACGAGGATTGCCATATGGCAGGTTTACTATTCAGGATTATGACGGTACTTTGGAATTTATATTGAATAATGAAGAGTACCATAAGTTTGCCAGTTTGTTAAAAAAAGGACAAGTGGTATATATCGAGGGGATGAATCGAAGAGGCTACAATTCAGACAGCTATTTTTTCAAGGTTTTTGATGTGAAATTACTGGATACCGTTGGTAAATTATTGACAAAATCGATAACTCTGTATTTACCTTCTTTCAAAATCACAAAAGAATTTTCTGATGATTTATTGAAATTCATCAAAGAAAGAAAAGGTAGCCACAGGATGAGAATAGTATTAACTGATGATTCGGGAGCGAACAAGATCAAAACAGTCTCAAAAACTCTAAAAGTGAATATTGATAATGATTTTGTTCAAGAGATTAAAAAACGAGGAATTTACTATAAGATAAATTAAAACGTTTATTCTACAGTCGCAACCCGGATTAGGTTTGTCCTTTGCTTTTGGAATACGGGCATAGAGCCTGTGTGTACGACAATATCCCCTTCTTTAACCAATCCCTTATCTTTTAGGATACGGGTGAGATTGGTGTGGGTTTCTTCTGTATTCGTATTTTTATTATAATAAAAACCTGTAACGCCTCTTACCAAATTGAGCGTGCATAATATTGACTTAACTTTTGAGAATATATATATTCTGGGAGTAGGTCTATAGCTTGATACCTTAAAAGCGGTAAAACCCGAAACGGTAAGACCGATAATAGCTTTTGCATCTACTTCATTCGATATTTTAGCGGCATTGAAACAGATGATATCGCTGGTAAAAGTAGCTCCTTTTGCTTCGGGTTTAGAGCGATATTTTGAGGGCTTAAAGGATTTTTCAGCTCCTGATAATATCTTGCTCATCGTTTTTACTACTTCGATAGGATACTTGCCCATAGCTGTTTCACCACTCAGCATAACAGCATCTGCTCCTTGAAGTACGGCATTGGAAACATCTATAACTTCAGCCCGGGTAGGTGTTGAATTGTGAATCATAGATTCCATCATTTGAGTGGCAACGATTGCAACTTTTGATTTTTTAATGCTCATTTCTATCAGATATTTTTGTACACCCGGAAGTTCTTCTATCGGTATTTCTACTCCGAGATCACCTCTGGCAACCATTATCGCATCACTGTACTTCAATATCTTTTTTATATTTGTGACAGCCTCAGGTTTTTCTATTTTCGCAATGATTTTGGCAGTATGTTTGGCGGATTTTATCAATTTTTTCAGGTCTTTTATGTTTTGAGCAGTACGCACAAAAGACAGTGCAATCCAATTGACAGGCTTCTCCAAAATAAATTTTAGATCGTTCAAATCTTTACCGGTCATTGAGGGCAATTGCATATTGGTATTGGGAAAATTCACACCTTTTCTGGCGGTCACTATTCCCCCCTTTAATACTTTTGCTGATATTTTGCCATGACTGTCTTTACTGTTTACTTGCAATTTGATTTTACCATCATCTATATACACAAATTCACCCTCTTTGACATCATTTTCCAATCCGTTATATGATATGAAAATATTCTTAGCATTGCTGGTTTTGTTCTTGCTACTGATATTTACAATATCTCCGTCTTTTAATTCAAATCCACCATTTTCTACTTCTCCAATTCTTATTTTTGGCCCTTGTAAGTCTGCTAATATACCGATTGTAAAATCATATTCCTCGTTTATCTCCAAGATATAATTTATTAGCTTGTCATACAATTCATAATTGCTATGTGAAAAATTCAACCTAAAAACATCAGCTCCGGCTTTTGCAAGTTGTAAGATTTTTTCTTTTGTGCTTGTAGCCGGTCCCAAAGTAGCAATTATCTTCGTGCTTTTTAATGTCTCCATTTTAATCCCGTTTTGTTTTTAGTAAAAATAAATGTAGGAATAAATCTAATATCCTGCTAATGAAATACCGTTTAACTGTCTGTATAATTCTACCGCAAATTTGTCTGTCATTCCTGAGATATACATGCTTATATTCAAAAGGTTTCGGTAGTCATTTCCAAAGGGGGTTCGTCCTCTATCCAAATAAATATCCGGTATCAATTTGAGTAAACGCCTATTTTGTTCGTTGTTTTGGTAAAGAATAGCATCGATGAATATTTCCAGAAGTTGGGGGAGTACTTTATAACCGGCAGCTTCGATTTTTAATACCGTCTCAGAGCTGTAAATTCTCTCAAAACTATCTTTTTTTATAAAAGAAATGATCTTTGAAGCGGGAATATTATCCAAAAGAGAATGATTAAATCTGCCTTCAAGAATCCTCTGTTCATAATCTTTGAACACCTCAACAGTCTGTTGTATCAAGGTATTGATTGACCTGCTTCTTAGATAATTTATTTTGCTTATTTTATCGTAGATAGTACTATACTTTGGCTTTAGCTCTGCCCATTCGTCTTTTAATATTTCGGCAAAAGCACTTTCTACTTCACTAAAACTTATCAGTCCTTCTTGAAATCCGTCTTCATAATCAATAATCGTATAGCATATATCGTCAGCAGCCTCAACAAGAAATGCTAAAGGAAACCTCATATGATATTGCTCTCCCTCTACCGTGATCTTACCGATATTTAATTCATTGGCAATTTTATTATAAACCTGTTTCTCCGCATCAAAGTAATTAAATTTTTTTAAACTTGCGATTTTGGTATGCTTTAAATCGGGAAATGAGCCTTTTGGATATTTTACAAAACTTGCGTATGT
>Ga0256832_1000632_pt1 | contig 23043 bp, 21 predicted proteins | sample 134614metaG_FD_190534 | JGI IMG/M metagenome (GOLD analysis project Ga0256832, IMG submission 190534) | Hydrothermal vent microbial communities from Lau Basin, Pacific Ocean - 134-614 | ecosystem: Environmental > Aquatic > Marine > Hydrothermal vents | place: Pacific Ocean: Lau Basin | collected... | reverse complement strand
ATACGATACGGATTATAAACAGGCCGGTCTGGTGGGGCAGGAACTGGGATGCGAGGTATACCGGGAAATAGACACTCTGCTGGCGGATGTGCAGGCAGTAAATATCGTTACCCCCACCACCAGTCATCACGCGGTTGCTATGCAGGCCTTGCGGGCGGGGAAACATGTTTTTCTGGAAAAACCGCTGACGGCCACGGAGAAGGAAGCGGAAGAGCTTATCGCTCTTAGCCGTGAAAAGAATCTTAAAATCCAGGTGGGGCATATCGAACGCTTTAACGGCGCGATGCAATCCATGGCCGGGGTTAATCTGCAGCCGGTGTTTATCGAGGCCCATCGTCTGGCGCAGTTTAATCCGCGCGGTACCGATGTGGCGGTTATTCTGGATCTGATGATCCACGATCTTGACCTGATACTGCACCTGGTTAACAGCGAGCCGGTCAAAGTGGCCGCCAGCGGTGTGAGCGTGGTTTCTCCCAGTGTGGATATTGCCAATGCCCGTATCGAATTTGCCAACGGTTGTGTGGCCAATGTGACGGCCAGCAGAATTTCTGCAAAAAAAATGCGTAAAATGCGGGTATTTCAAAAAAACGCCTATATCTCTTTTGATTTCAGCGACGGGGAAGCCGAGGCGTTTTATATCCCGGATAGCGATACCGGTAACGATAAAGCGGAACTGGCCATTCATCTGGGGCAGCTGGACGCCGCGTCCCTGAAAAAAAATATTAAGTATACCCGGCGTTCTAAAAAAGAGGTTAACCCGTTGCGGGATGAACTTCAGGCTTTTGTTGATGCCATCCGCGAGGATAAAACACCACCGGTTACGGCGGAAGACGGTCTGCGTGCCCTGCGTCTGGCCAACCGGGTAATGCGGGAGGTGGAAAAACATCAAAAGAGGCTGGGAACCCGCCCGGAATGAGAACGGGTTGAAAACAGAACCCAACGGATAGTGTTTTACCGGCGATTCTCAAAAAGTACCGGTAATGATCCGCCGGGGCGGCTTCAATGTGTGAACAGGCGACAGCGGAATTTGATGCAGACAGAGGGGAACATGGCCAATACGGTTGCGGTGATTATCGCCGATATAAAAGATTCGAAGAAGATGAAGGAACGGGAACGCTACGAGTGGCAGTTGTTCCTGAAGTCGGCCATCGTCCAGGTAAACGAAAACTGGGCGGCGGATATCGAAGCGCCTTTTATGATAACCAAGGGCGATGAGTTTCAGGGGGTGGTCGCCAATGTGCCCCGGGTACACTCGATCATGATTGAATTCGAACGTCTGCTGCACCCTCTGGGATTACGTTATGGAATTGGTCTTGGCGCCATTCAGCGCATGGGGGCCAATATCCCTATCGAAATGGACGGCCCGGCCTTTCATCGCGCCAACGCCGCCTTGAATTATGCCAAAAAAAACCGTTTGCGGGTCAACTTCCGCTCCACGGATCAACAACTGGATCTGTATATCAATACGGTTTACACCCTGATGTATGCCATAAAAAAACGCTGGAGTACCATCACCTTTAAGCGCTATTGGCGTTATAAGGAATTGGGAACCTACCATAAAGTTGCCGATCTGGAAGGGGTGAGTCCCCAGGCTGTTTGGGACAGCCTGCGCAATGCCCATGCCACCGATGTTATCGCCGCCGAGGAAGCGGTGATGAATTTCCTGGCTACAAAGATGGTGGCGTTGGGCGCGGACGAGGCAGACGACCAATCCCCCGGATAGAATAATAGAGCATGGCCACGGCTATGACAAGAACCCACGGCGAGACATGCCCGTTAAAGGAATAATAGGGAATGTCGGCATCTATCTCAAAATTGATCACCAGCAGGGCCAAAAGATTGTTCATGGCATGAATCAGGATGGCCGGACGAATGGAGTTGACCTGCTGGGCGATGTAACCCAGAAAAATTCCCATGAAAAAGATTTGAATGGCCCAATAGGGGTTCATGTGTATGATGGTCCAGCTTACTGAGGTCAGTACCACCGCTCGCGTTACATCACCCTTTTTTTCCAGGGAAACCTGTAAAAAACCGCGAAACAGGGCTTCCTCGGCCACGGAGGCGATAACAACACTCCCCGTCAATACAATCAGCCATTCCGTAAAACCGCTTACATACAGGGGTTTCATCATATCCGCCAGGTTGTCCGGCATGGGCATGAAAATGGCAATCAGCCGCTCCATTTCATCCGTCAGAACAATCAGGGACAAGCCCATGACAAAGGCGTAATAATAGACCTGCCGGGATGCGGGACCCAAGCGGAACAGGGCAACGGTGTCGAAACCGCGCTTGCGGGCATATATCCAGGGGATAATTAGAAAGAGGCTTTCCAGAAAGAATAGCAGCAGCTCCAGGTTGCGATCCAGGTTGCTGCTTAAGTCAAGGGCCCTGGCAACCACGCCTATGGTAATGGTGAGCAGCAGGATGCCGCTGAAGATAACCAGTACCAGCAACAGGGCTTCCAGGGGTTCCGGAAATTTGTTTTTATTCATAAACGCTGTTTTCCTTTTCAGGGTTAAGAGCCTGTTTCTTCTTTCCGGCTGAAATGGTGCATAATAATACCGGCGGCCATGGCCATATTCAGGGATTCTCCATGTCCCTGACGTTTGATATATAGCCGGGAATCCGCTATAACCCCGGCCTGCCCGGTAAGGCCGTGGGCCTCGGAACCCAACATGACGAGGTGGCGTCCCCGTGGGTTGATGCTTTTCAAATCCTTACCGCCGTTCACATCGGTGCCCCAAAGGGTATAGCCTTTTTCTTTCAGGGCCTGCAACGTGCTTGTCCGGCAATCGCTGATGATATCGACATAACCGATCATTCCCGCCGTGGCCCGCACGGTTTTGGGCTGATAAGGGTCGGTGGAATCATGGCTGAGTAAAAGATGTTTCCAGCCGAACCAGGCGGCGGTGCGGATGATGGTGCCCAGGTTGCCCGGGTCGTTGATCCGCTCCAAATAAAGCAGATGCCCTTCCGGTCTTGTTTCATCGAAAAGCGTTTGCGGTATCCTGACGATGGCCGCCACTTCCTGCGGTGTTTGCACATCGCTGATGGTTTTGAGCTCCTGTGTGGAAACACTGTATATGGGCCCGTCGTACCCGCGGTAATGTCCGGGGTGGCCCCGGGCATCGACCAACAGATTCTCCACCTCCAGGGGCGAAGCCATGATTTCATCCACGGCACGCCGGCCGCTGACGATAAAAAGACCTTCCTGCCGGCGGTACTTTTTTTGATGCAGTTTGCGGTAGTAGCGTACCTTGGCGGCTGAAAGCGGGCGGATCATCGCCGGTTCCCCCGCCGGTATGGCTTCATATCAGTCCTTCCTTTTCTGCAGAAGATAGCCGGTGAGTTCCCCGAAGGGTACATTTTCCTGGGTGCTGTTTTTCATATCCTTAACGGAAAAGAATTTCTGCTCCAGTTCATCCTCTCCCAGAATCAGGCTAAAGCGGGCGCCACTGCGATTGGCCTCGCGGAACTGGGCTTTCACGCTGCGTCCCAGAAAGTCGGCATCGGCGGAAAGACCCGCACGGCGCAGCCTGACCAGCCAGGGCGTCATTTCTTCGCGGGCAGCCTGGCCCATGGTGATCATAAAAATATCGGGCGCTTCAGGTTCGGCCAGTTGTATGCCCTGAGCTTCCAGGGCCATCAGTATGCGTTCCATGCCGGCGGCAAAGCCCACGGCGGGGAAATCCTTGTCGCCCAGTTCCCGGGCCAGCAGATCGTAACGTCCGCCGCCGCACAGGGCATTTTGCGCCCCGAGGGCGTCACTGGTCACTTCAAAAACCGTATGGGTATAATAATCCAGGCCGCGTACCAGGGTGGGGTCTTCCCTGAAGCCCACGCCGGCTTTGGAAAGTTGTGCTTTAACGGAGTGATAGTGGGCGGCAGCGGATTCCTTGAGATGGTCGATCAGCTTGGGCGCCTGTTGAATCACCTCTTGCAGATTCTCATCCTTGGAGTCCAGCACGCGCAGGGGATTGTTGGCGATACGTTCGGCCACAACCGGTTCCGGATCGGGGATGTTTTGGGAAAGGTAGTCCCGCAACAGTGCTTTATAGGGTTCGCGGCTTTCGGGATCACCCACGCTGTTGATGCGCAGTTCCATGTTTTTCAATCCCAGTCCTTCAAAAATGTGCAAAGCCAGCAATATGGTTTCCACATCCGCCTCCGGCGCCGGGCTGCCGATAAATTCGGCTCCGTATTGATGAAACTGACGTAAACGTCCGGCTTGCGGATTCTCCTGACGGAACAAGGGTGCCAGGTAGTACAGTTTGTGTACCGGGGTGCGGGCATAAAGGGTGTTCTCGATAAAGGCCCGCATCACCGGGGCGGTCATTTCCGGTTTCAGGGTCAGGCTCTTTCTTGAACGGTCCTGAAAAGTATACATCTCCTTGGAGACGATATCGGTAAACTGACCGATGCCGCGGGCAAAGACCTCGGTCATTTCAAAAACCGGAGTGCGGATTTCACGGAAATTGAACAGAGCCATTTCCCGGCGGATGTGCCGCTCCAGGGCCTGCCATTGCGGTGATTTTTCCGGCAGGATATCCTGCGTTCCTTTTATCCGTTTAAGCTGTTTCAATACATTGCCTCATAATTTTAAAAAACAAAAAATTTACACAAATCCATGTCAAAATGAAAAAGATAATCATTATGGAACTTATGCTCCGCCAATATCATGCTGCCCGGTGAAATAACCCCGTCATTCTTCCATCCGTTTCAACGGATTTTTCCTGCCAAAGTGGGCGTGCCGGTTGTCCGCGGGTTTCCACTTACCGGCGGGATATTAATTCGTGCCGCTCCGCAAGCTGTTGCCGATCCGGTAAGCCCCTTCACCCGTTAATAACTTAGCGCTCCTTTTACCAACCCCGGTTCCGCCGGGGTTGTGTTGCCGGGGAACAGCTGTTAACCTGTCCATCGATAACGCCGTTAAAGACTGGGATCATCAGCGATGTGATTTTATAGATGGTTATGTCTTTTTACCCAGGCCATAACATAGTTTTTGGGTGGCTGACACGGGAAAATATTCCTTGATATAAACATATTTCACTTCGGAAAATTGGAGTTTTGCTTAAAACCCGGATTTATAAAAAAATAATGAACAGTTTTAAGGCGTTTACTATTCTCTTCTGTATTGTTGGTGGCAATCGCCGAAGGTAAGAAGCTCAGGAAGGAACCTGGTTTTAAGCATGGATGCTTTTAAAAACTGCCGCGCGCCGGCAGTTTTTTTTTGTCCGTAACCCTGTCCCCATTGCCGGTGCCTTTGCTCATTCATGGAAAACGGCCTCAGTCCGCTTCCTTCATCTGTTGATCCAGCCAGTGCAGCGCCTTCAGGTGTGCTTTGTGAATGGGGTAATGCTCCAGCTCATGCCGCGCCAGCCAAAGGTTTTTTTTGTCGTCATCCCGGTTTTCCGGCCTCTCCTCCAGCCAAACCACGCGGTACTTAAGATCGATATGGGAATAAACATGCCGCATCGGCGGTGAAATCTTTTTGGTGTGCAATCCGTCGGGAGCCATTTGTTCAATTTTTCCTGGCTGCTCCAGTTCTTTTCCGGAAACCACCCTGACCGGAAAGCCCCACATACCGGCCAGTAGTCCGTGGTCGTTCCCTTGCCGCAACAATATTCGATTCTCCCGTTCGCGGATCATGACCAGATGATACTGCCGGCGCTTGGGTGCGGCCGGGGATTTATAGGGGATCTGCGCTGCTTTTCCCAAATCGCGGGCCCGGCAATAGCGGCTGACGGGGCAACTTGCGCACAGGGGCGCGCGGGGTGTGCACACCAGCGCCCCCAACTCCATCATCGCCTCATTAAAGTCGCCGGGATATTTCCGGCTGATCAGAAGACCGGCAACATGCTGTATTCTTTTTTGGGTGTCTGCCCGGCGTATATCATCTTCCAGGGCCAGTAGGCGGGTAATGACGCGGCTGACGTTGCCATCCACCACGGCATGCACGCGGTTGAAGGCCTGGGAGAGAATGGCCGCTGCCGTATAGGGCCCAATGCCCGGCAGTGCCAGTGCCTGCTTGTAGTCCTGCGGGAAACAGCCGCCATACCGATCCGTCAAAATCCCGGCCGCTTTGTGCATATTGCGGGCCCGGGCGTAATAACCCAGGCCTTGCCACAGTTTGAGCACCTCCTGCAAATCCGCCGCCGCCAGGGCGCTTACATGGGGGAAACGGCGGATAAAGGCCCGGTAATAGGGCAAACCCTGTTCCACGGTAGTTTGTTGTAAAATGATCTCGGCCAGGTAGACGGGATACCAGTCCTTCTGTTTCCGCCAGGGCAGGTCACGCTTGTTGGCCCGGAACCACTCCAACAATTTGCGGCGGAAACGTGTCGTTTGCGAAGGGCTCAGCATGGGATGGGCGCTCATCTACAATCGACTCAGGGTGTTGTCGAACCATTTGCTGGTATGGGAACGCACCATTTGCACCAGACAGATACGGGCGATAAAGGATTCTGGGTTTTGCAGGGAGTTTTCATACAGGTTGATCAGCCCGTTGCTATATTTATCCAGATAGATGCTGTCTATTTGCGTGGGGTCGCCCAGAACGATCAGCTTGGTGTTTTCCCCGAGGCGGGTGCCCAGGGTGCGCATCTGAAAGGGGTTGGCGTTTTGCGCTTCATCAAAGATAACAAAGGAGTTGGCCAGGTCGGCCCCGCGCACATCGGCCAGGTTGATCAGCTCGATCACTCCGGAATCCAAAAGTTTCTTATAACTCTCCTCGGAGTCGATTTCGTTGGTAAACTGGCGTAGCTTTTCGATAAAGGGCCGCATACGGGGGATCAGTTTGCGCTTAACCGATCCCGGTAAAAATCCGATGTCCTCACCCAGCCGGCTTTTGGTAACGATCGGTTTAATCAGCTTGATGGAGTCATACTTTCTTTCCTGAAAGACCTTTTCCAGGGCGGCGGCCATGGCAATGTGTGTCTTTCCCGTTCCGGCGCGCCCGATAATGATCTGGATGCGGATATCGTCATCCATGGCCTGGTTCATACAGACGGCTTGTTCAAAGTTGTATTGCCAGGTCTCCTCATCCAGCACCTTGGGATAGGTATCCATCACCTTGGTGGAAAAATAGTCAAAATAACGCATTTTATCCTTCTTGCGCAGCCCCATGCCAAAAAGCTGGCCGGAAGGATCGAACAGGGCCACGCCTTCGTTTTCGGCCAGTTGCCAGCGGCGGCGGTAATTAAAACTCCAATTGGAGGAGTGCTTGCCCTTGAAGATGGTATTGATATCCTCTTCTTCCAGCTGGATTTGTTTGATGGGCTGGAAAAAGCTGGAAAGATATTCCTCAGAAATTTTATCATGCCGGTAGTCTTCGGCGGCCAGGCCCAGGGCGCGGCATTTTATGCGCAGATTGCGATCCTTGCTGACCATGACAAACTTAATGTGTTTAAACCGTTCCTGAAGACCCAACACCTGGGCAATCATGGCATTGTCCTTGTAGTTCAGCGCCAGTTCCCGGGGAAAGGAGGCGGAAAGGTTGCCCGACAGAAAGGCCAGATATCCGTCCTTGCCGTTGGGGATATGCAGGGCGCCGGTCTCTTCCGCGGCGCGATCCAGCAGTTGTTCCAGCTTCTGGCTGATATCCCGGGCATTATAGCCGATACCGGGGTCGCTTTTTTTGTTATCAATCTCTTCCAGGGCCAGCAGCGAGATCAGTACGATGTGCTCATCAAACCGGAAGATACTGGCCGGGTCATGCAACAGGACATTGGTATCCAATACATAACCGATGCGGTCATTGAAATTTTGCAAAAAGGAAAGGTCGCCGGAAGGTGTCATTTTTCTTATGCTCCGTCATTTTTCTTGTAATATAATGGGCGTTCTGTTATAATGCAGTTCAAAGTGCCGGTGCAAAGGGCATTATCTGCAACAATACGTTTCATGGTACGTAGTGTAAGCAGAAATAAGCGAGGAACGGGTCATGAAAAAGATATACCTATTTGGATTTGTTTTGATTTTGGGTTTCATCACGGCCGTCCGGGCCGATGACGGTATCAAACAGCAAATTAAGAAAATTCAAATGAATATCAATGCCGACAATTATCTGTTGTTTGAGGAGGGAAACCTGATTATCTGCTCCCGGGAAAACGACAGCTATCTCATGGAAGTGGATGAGGACGGTCAATTGTATGTCAATGCCAAAAAGATAACCTTGTCTCCGGATGAGCGGGAGATATTGGTACGGTACTATGAAAAAATGTATGATATCTTTGATCTGCGAAACAACATGGGCAGCAAAGGGGTGCGCGTGGGGATTGCCGGTGCCCGTCTGGCAGTAAAGGCCGTGGGGCATGCCATGGAATATGTCTTTTCCGGCTTTGACGAAGAGGTGGAAAAAAAGATGGAATGTGAACTGGAGCTGGAGGCCGAAAAGCTGGAGAAGTCGGCAAACGGCCTTGAGGGACAGGGGGATCATCTGCTGGAACAGGTTGCCGCTATAAACCGCTTTATAGAGAAGGAACTTGTACCCAATGTTCCCGCCGTCCGGGAAATTGATCTGGAAGTGGATATGGACAATATGCCCAAGATCAATGTCTCCTCCGGCAAGGAAGAATAACGGGCATAAAATCCGTTGTCCTTCTTCTGTTTTTTCAACACATCCTAACTTCAGGGAATAGCGCCTGTAAAGGCTGACCGGAGCCTCAAACTAAATCATACACATGGAAAATTATAGTAAATATATGGCCCGGGCCCTGCGCCTGGCACGCAAGGGCAGGGGACGGGTGAGCCCCAATCCGCTGGTGGGGGCTGTTATTGTAAAAGAGGGGCAGATTGTCGGCGAGGGCTGGCATGCCTATTTTGGCGGACCTCATGCCGAGCCCAACGCCCTGGACCGGGCCGGAGAAATGGCCCGCGGCGCGGTGATGTACGTAACCCTGGAGCCCTGCTCTTTTCATGGCAAAACCCCGGCATGCGCTCCGCGGATTGTGAGCGCCGGCCTGCGGGAGGTCTTTGTCGGTATGCGGGATCCCAATCCCCGGGTGGCCGGTTCCGGCATAGCCATGCTGAAAGAAAGCGGCATCCGCGTTCATACGGGGCTTATGGAAAAACAGTGCCGGCAGTTGAACCAGCCCTTTATAAAGGCCATGGTCGGCGGGCTGCCCTATCTGATGTTAAAAAGCGCGCAAACCCTGGATGGCTTTGTGGCCAGGGATGACGGCGCCAGCCGCTGGATAACCGGAGAAAGCGCGCGTAAGCGGGTACACCGTTTGCGGTCGCACTATGATGCCGTAATGGTGGGTATCGGCACGGTACTGGCCGACAACCCCCGTTTGGATGTGCGCCTGGTAAGGGGCCGCTCCCCGGCGCGTATTATCGTGGATAGTGGTAAAAATCTGCATAAGGACCTTTATCTTGTAAAAACCGCCTCAAGGCTGCCTACCTATTATTTAAGTCCGCCCGCAAGCCTTAGCCTGCAGGATGAGCTTATCCGGCAGTACAAGCTGATTGCCGTGGAGTGGGAAAATTCAGAAAAGGGCTGGGAAAAGGCTTTGCGCTATCTTTTAGGTCAGGGCGTGCAAAGCATTATGGTGGAAGGCGGCCCCTCCCTGCAAGGTAAATTGATTGAATTTGACCTGGCCGACAGGCTGGAATTGTTTTATGCGGCCAAAACCCTTGGAACGGGACGCAAGATGTTAACGCTGCCGGCGGCCGGCTTGAAAGCATCTCCCTTTGTTTCTTTTAAATGGACAAAACAGGGCGATGATATGTTGTTTAGCGGTGTCATAAAGGAATATTGATATGTTTACAGGCTTGGTGGAGGAAACCGGCAGGATAGCCGCTGTCCGTTCGCATGACGGGTATCACCGCCTGACCATAGAGGCGGATACGGTTTTACAGGGAACCCGGGTTGATGATTCCATCGCCGTGGACGGTGTGTGCCTGACGGTGGTAAAGCTGGAGAAAGGTCGTTTTTACGCGGATGTGGTACGGGAAACCTGGCAAAAAACGACGGTTTCGGGCTGGCGTTCCGGCCGGCGGGTTAATCTGGAACGGGCCCTGCGCATGGGGGACCGGCTGGGCGGGCATGTGATGCAGGGTCACGTGGATGGAACCGGAGATATCCGGTCGATTGAAAAATTAGGTTCCAACCATATTATCTTTGTAAATTTGTCGCGGCCCTTGTTGAAGTACATGGCGGCAAAAGGCAGTGTGGGGATAAACGGCGTCAGTCTGACCATTGCCGAAAAAACAGGCACGGGCATAGCCGTTTCACTGATCCCCCACACCCTGGAGCAAACCACCTTGTCATCCCTGCACGTGGGCGATGCGGTAAATGTCGAAATCGATATAATGGCCAAGCAAATAGTGACCTATCTGGAATCCTTTTTGGAGCAGGATGGTTTAAACGCGGAAAAAATTAAGAAACTGGGTTTTGACAATGTCTGATCACATCCATACCATCGAAGAGGCCGTCGAGGATATCCGCAAGGGGGGCATGGTGGTCGTTGTCGATGATCCCCATCGTGAGAATGAGGGCGATATCATCCAGGCGGCGGAAAGCGTTACACCGGAGTCGGTTAACTTTATGGCCCGTCATGCCCGGGGGCTGATGTGCGCGGCCATCAGCGGGGATGTGGCCAAACGTCTGAACCTGGAACCCATGGTACATGATCATACCAATACTTCCCTGCATAAAACCAATTTTACGGTAAGCGTAGACGCGGCAAAAAACACCACCACGGGTATCTCGGCGGCAGACAGGGCCTATACCCTGCAAACCCTGGCCAATCCCGACGCGCGCCCCGAAGACCTCTCCCGTCCCGGCCATATTTTTCCCATCACCGCCAGGGAAGGGGGCGTTTTGCGGCGTACCGGACATACCGAGGCGGGTGTGGATTTATGCCGGCTGGCCGGAATGAAGCCGGTGGCGGTTATGTGTGAGATCATGGATGATGACGGTACCATGGCCCGCCTGCCGCGTCTGCAGGACTTTGCCCGTGAACATGGCCTGAAAATCGTCACCATCGCCGATCTTATCGCCTATCGCCGTGCTCATGAGAAATACATGAAATGTGTGGCCCGGGCCAAGATGCCCACCGCTTTCGGCGCCTTTGACTTTTATCTGTATGAAGATGAAATCAGCGGGGAAAGCCATGTGGCCCTGGTTATGGGAGATGTTACCGACGGCCGGCCGGTGTTGGTGCGCGTGCACAGCAAATGCCTGACCGGCGATGTTTTTCACTCCAGCCGTTGTGATTGCGGAGATCAAAAGGATTTTGCCCTGAAGAAAATTGCCGAAGAGGGACGCGGGGTGTTTGTATACCTCAATCAGGAAGGGCGCGGCATTGGCATAAAGCATAAAATTCTGGCATATGAACTTCAGGAAAAAGGTTTAGATACGGTGGAGGCCAATGAGCGGCTCGGGTTTAAGGCCGATCTGCGGGACTATGGCGCGGGGGCACAGATTTTATGCGATCTGGGGGTACAAAAAATCAATTTGATAACCAATAATCCAAAAAAACTTATCGGATTAAAAGGGTTCAACCTGGAAGTTACCGGGCGGGTACCGGTGGAGATACCCCCCAAAAAGCAGAACCGTTTTTATCTGGAAACCAAGCGTGACAAAATGGGCCATCTTTTGACTCTGGGAGAAGAAAATGAAACAACTTGAAGGACAATTGTCGGCAAAAGGGCTAAAAGTCGCCGTGGTTGTCAGCCGTTTTAACAGCTTTATTACCAAAGAGCTGCTCAACGGGGCGCTGGACTGCTGGCGCCGCCATGAAGGGGATGAGGATGCTTTTACCGCCGTTTGGGTACCCGGCGCCTTCGAACTGGCCCCCACGGCCCAAAAAGCAGCGGCCAGTGGCCGCTATGATGCCGTCGTCTGCCTGGGAGCGGTTATCCGGGGTGCCACCAGCCATTTCGATTTCGTGGCCGGGCAGGCCGCCAAGGGAATCGCCCAGTTGGCCATGGACAGCTCTATCCCTGTCATTTTCGGGGTGCTGACCACCGACTCTATTGAACAAGCCATGGAGCGCGCCGGTACCAAGGCCGGGAACAAAGGCTGGGACGCCATGTTAAGTGCGGTAGAGATGAGCCGTGTTTACGACCAGTTAACATAAGTAAATCAAAAAGAAGATGATGAACACCATGACGCCCACTAATGAAGAGTATTGCCTGGGGATGCTGCCGAGAGTATCCCGCACCTTTGCACCGACGATCCGCATGCTGCCGGCCGCGCTGGAACTGCCGGTTACGGTGGCCTATCTGATGTGCCGTATCGCCGATACCATTGAGGACAGCGAACATATCCCTCTTAAGGAGAAGCAAGAGATTCTGGATATCTATGTACGCCTGGTGCGCGGTGAGCGGGAAGCGCGGAAACACTTTTTACGGCGCATTCACATTCTGCCGGTAAACAGCGCCGATGATGAACTGACCCACAATGTGGAGCGTGTAATGCAGGTTTTTAGCGGATTTTCATCCGTTTTGCAAAAGCATATCACCTTTTGGGTGGTGGAGATGTCCATGGGTATGCAGAAGTATGCTCAGGATAAAAAGACGCGGGCCTTTACCTTTTTGCGTTCGATGAAGGAACTGGACGAATATATGTATTATGTGGCCGGAACGGTCGGCTATCTGCTCACCGCTCTTTTTTCCTTTTACTCCAAAAAGATCACCCCGGCCATACGTCAAAAGCTGGAACCGCTGGCGGAGTCCTTTGGCAAGGGGCTGCAAATGGTCAACATCATCCGCGATATGGCCACCGATTTACGCCGGGGGCAATCCTACATCCCGGACGAACTTTTGGAAAAATACAAGCTGAACAGAAAAACAATTTTTGACGCGGAAAATGCCGACAGGGCCGAACAGCTTTTCAATGAGCTGATTCAGAAGGCGGTTAATCACCTGGACATGGCCCTGGATTATATCCTGCTGATCCCCAAGGAAGAAAAAAAAATCCGGCTGTTCTGCATGTTGCCGGTTTTCTGGGCCATGCGCACCCTGCAAAAAATACAGGAAAACACCCTGGCCCTGCTGGGGCATGAAAAGGTTAAGATTCCACGAAAGATGATTCGCCGGGAATACTTTATGGCTATGCTTAACGCCTATTCCAACCGTTTGACGCGGCGCCACTATATGAATATAAAAAGGCAGATTCTGCCCGCTCTGGCGGCGGAGGCTTAATCCTTTAGCTCTTTATGGCTGCCGTCGCAAAAGGGAGCGTTGCCGGTTTGTTTGCAACCGCAAAGCCAAACCGTGCCGCTTTTCTCATATTTCCCGGTGATGGGCTTGAAGGCCGTTCCTTTGTGGCTTCCATCGCAAAAGGGTTGTTTGACGGAAAGTCCGCAGGAACACCAGGCATACTTTTGGCCCTCCTGCGCCTCTATGGCGAAGGGGGCTTTTTGAGCGATATATGCTTTTCCCAATTTTTAACTCCTTAGCAAACCAATAAAATCCTATGATTGAAAATAAGGCTCTGATTTCATATCTGCAAACCCTGGAAAATCTTGATGCGGCTTCCTTTCTGGCCGCCCCCGCCGAACCGCGTACCATTCGTCTCAACCGCCTGCGTTTAAACGAGCCGAAAGAGTTGCTGGCCCGTTATCGTGAACAGGGCTTTCGTTTCAAAGCCCTGCCTTTTACCGGGGAGGGTTTCCTGCTGCACCAGGCTCCCTACTCGCTGGGCCGTACCATGGATTTCTTTAGCGGCAAGCTTACTTTTCAGGGGGCCTCTTCGCAATTGCCGGCACTGGCTTTGGACCCCGGACCCGGGGAACGTGTCCTGGATATGGCCGCATCGCCCGGCTCCAAGTCCACCCAGATGGCCGCGCTGATGGAAAACCGCGGGCAACTGGTTATCAATGATGTCAACCGTGACCGTCTGCAGGCCCTGAACGCCAATGTTTTGCGTCAGGGAGTGATGAACGCCGCCGTCTATAATTTGCCCGGTGAGCGTCTTGGCCGGCTGATGCCGGAATATTTTGACGCTGTTTTGCTGGATACGCCCTGCAGCGGTTTGGGTACGCTTTCCAGCCATCCCGAGATTTGGAGCTGGTGGCGGCCGGAACGCTTGCAAAAGCTGACCTATGTGCAACGGCAGTTGATGGTTTCGGCCGTAAAAACCCTGAAACAGGGCGGACGGCTGGTCTATTCCACCTGCTCCGTGGCTCCGGAAGAAAACGAGGCTATCATCGACTGGGCCCTGAAGCATTATCCCCTGGAACTGGAAGGTATAGAGCATGTGGGTATGGAGATGTTAGATCCGGGCTGGCGCCTGGAGGGGCAAGCCGTTTTGGAGCGTTGCAAGCGGGTTTGGCCCCATAAGCACAACATGGAGGGTTTTTTCGTGGCCCGCCTGAGGAAGACGGACCGTTATTATAATCACCATGATGCCCCTCCGCAATACAATCTATCCTTTGTTCCCCATAATGATCCGCGGGTGGCGGATGTGCTGGCCGCTATCAGCGAGGCCTGGGGTATCGACCCGCTCTTTTGGCGTGATAAGCGGTTCCGGCGTACCAGCAAGCGTCTGTGGGTGAGCAGCGCCGGGGAGAGTTATCTGCCGGAGGAACGTTTTATGAGCGGCGGTCTTTTTTTTGGTGTGGAACGCCGCCCCGTCTGGAAGCTGACCCATCATGCCATTCAGACATTGGGCCACCGAATAACCCGGCGTCGCATCCGTCTGAGCGACAATGATTTCAAAACTCTGACAAAGGAAGGACGGGTGGATGAAAAAAGCCTGCCCCGGGGTTACTATGCCCTGGAGTTTAAGGGGGAGCCGGTGATGGCCGTGTTTAAGGAAGAGGGCTATCTGCGTGTGCGCCTGCCGCAGGAACTGGACGTGTAAGGCCTGCAATTTAAAAATTAGGGGGGACGATTGAATAAGAAGAATCTGTTTTATTTTATGACACTTGGGGCGATGATATTTTTTTACGGCTGCCTGGCCCGGCCGGTGATAAAAAAGACGGATGACGCCCTTCACCGTTTGCAGAACGAGGAGATCAAACAACAGGTTGTGCAAAAGGCCCAAACGGGCGACTGGCTGGTTATACGCGGCTATCACGGCGTGGATAACCTGGTGGCCAACGCCACGGGCATTCCCCTGAGCCATGTGGCTATTTACAATGCCGACAGTTTGGAAGTGATCGAAGCGGAAGGCAAGGGTGTTCATCGGGCCTCTCTGGAAGATTTTGTCGATAAGGCCTATCGTCTGTTGATTATCCGTCCCCGCTGGCGGAGCGCGGAAAATGGCGTTTCCGCCTGGGAACAAGCCCGCAGACTGGTGGGGCGGGATTATGATTTTCTGGGAACCGTGGGTTTTAACTATCCCAGCCGTTACTATTGCAGCGAACTGGCCGTTTCCATTTACCGGCCCTGGTACAGGGGCAATGAAAAGTTTCCAACCGTGATAAAACCGGGCGAGCTGTTTCTCTATGGCCGGATTATCTATGACTCCCTGCCGCGTGACGAAAATTAGCGCGGGCCGTATTTCCCTTTAGTCCTGGGCTGTAATACCACCTGGCCTGTCATATATCCGTCACAAAAGAAGAACATTCTCTTCCTGCCCGGTACATCCGCCGTTTAAAATTTGACCGATGTCACTCTTCATGGTAAATTCATGGGTTTTAACATTGTACCATAGAAATGACAACTCTTACTGTGACTCAAGAAATATCCCGAAAAAAAGTGTGGCTCATGTTCGATCGTATCGCCCATCGCTACGATCTGCTCAACCGGCTTCTTTCCATGCGCCAGGATGTGGCCTGGCGAAAAAAACTGGCCCGCCATCTGCCGGATTACCGGCCCCTCTATTTGTTGGATCTGGCCACCGGCACCGGTGATGTGGCCATTACCCTGATGCGGCACGGTTCCGGGATAACCCGGGCCTTAGGTGTGGATATGTCCGAAAAAATGCTGGACGAAGGGCGCCAAAAACTGAAAAAGCTACAGTTGACGGATGCCATCCGCCTGCAAACCGGCGACGCCACGGCCCTGGACCTCCCTGACAATACCTTTGATGTAACCACCATTGCCTTTGGCATCCGTAATGTGATGGACCCGTCCGTTTCACTAAGGGAGATGATACGGGTGCTTAAACCGGGAGGGCGCTCGCTGATTCTGGAATTTTCCCTGCCGGAGAATGCCCTGATGCGTAAGCTTTATCTGTTTTACTTTCGACATGTTTTACCCAAAATCGGTGCCCTGATCTCCGGCGACAGCTATGCCTATAATTATCTCAATCAAACCGTGGAAACCTTCCCCTACGGAGATGCTTTTTGCCGTCTGATGGAGGAGGCCGGTTTCAAAAACGTCAGCGCCTATCCGCTGACCTTTGGCATTGCCACCATCTACCGGGGCGACAAGCCGGCAGCGGTCACGGAGGGTCAAAGCTGATGCCCGCCCGCCTTGTAGCCGCCGAAATGGATCAGGCTTTTGTCAAAGAACTGAAAGCGCTGTTTGCCGGATTGGAAAAACAGGACTATAACCGTTTTTTACGCATGCAGATACCCATCGCCGGCATGGATTTACTGCAATGGCTGAAAAATCAAACATCGGAAATAAAGACCTACTGGCGCGACCGGGAAGGGCGTTTTGAGGTCGCCGGCGTCTCCGCCGCGGATAGTGTTTCCGGCGCCTTGGTGCCCGAGTATCATGCCCTGATGAACCGCTTAAAAACCTATCTGGCCGATGCCGACCCTCGGGTGCGTTATTACGGCGGCATGCGTTTTAATCGCAAACATGCCTCCGATTACCGCTGGGAGCTGTTCTCATCTTATCACTTTACCGTGCCCTTGTTTGAGGTCATCCGTGACGGTGATAAAACATTTCTGGCCTGCAATGTGCTGGTGCGAGACGATCAGGATAAAAACAAAGCGTTGCTGGAAATTCTAAACGCCTGGAGCGGGATTTCTTTTCAGGCGGCCGAGCATGAGGCCTTACCCGCTTTTATCCGGCGCACCGATTTTCCGGATAAGCCCCGCTGGCATCAAAACATTCATACGGCATTGAAGGCCTTTTCGGAGAACAAGCTGGAAAAGATTGTTCTGGCCCGCCGTACCTGCATGGAGTTCGAACATCCGCTGAATCCGGTGGAGCTCCTATGGCGCTTAAAACTTAACAATCACCGCGCCTACTATTTCGGGTTTCAGTTTAATGAGCGCACCGCCTTTATCGGCGGCACGCCGGAACAGCTCTACCGTCGGGAAGGGATCAATATCTTTACCGAAGCGGTGGCCGGTACGCGCCGCCGGGGGCATAACCGGGAAGAAGACCTGCGGCTGGAGAACGATCTGCTTAACAGCGAAAAGGATGTGCGCGAACACCGTTTTGTGGTGGACAGCATCGGTGACACCCTTAATGAACTGTGCAGCCGGGTAAGCGTGGAAAAAAACCTGTCGGTGTTAAAACTTTCTTCGCTGCAGCATCTGCGAAAAATCTTTCGCGGCACACTTAAGGACGGACAAAGCGACGCCTGTATTTTGGCCCGGTTGCATCCCACACCGGCCGTGGGCGGTGTTCCCTCAGCTCCCGCCATGGAAGAAATTGAAAAAATCGAAGGCTTTGACCGCGGTTGGTATGCCGGCCCCGTGGGATGGATTTCCCGCAATGACGCCGAGTTTGCCGTGGGTATCCGTTCGGCCCTGGTCTATGAAAATGCGCTGTACCTCTACTCCGGCGCCGGTATTGTTCAGGGTTCCCATGCCGAAAACGAATGGGAAGAGATCGAAAATAAAATTGCCGGATTTATGAGCGCCATCGAGCAAATTGTACCTGAACATCAGCCGGGCAAAGCACACGTTTTTTAAACCGCGGCTTTAATACCCGGATTATGAGCTATGGACGAATATATGATGTCCTTACATAATCATTTCCCTGAAAACATAAACCAGCTCTGGGCCCATCATGTGGTGGATGAGTGCGTCCGTAACGGTATTACCGCCTTTTGCATCTCGCCCGGTTCCCGTTCCACTCCGCTGACCGTGGCCGCCGCCCGCCATCCCGGCACGGATGTCCGCATGCTCTATGATGAACGCGGCGCGGCCTTTCAGGCTCTGGGTTATGCCCGGGCCACGGGAAAAGCGGCGGTGTTGATCTGTTCCTCAGGCACGGCGGCGGCAAATTATTTTCCGGCGGTAATCGAGGCCCATCAGGAAAGGCTGCCCATGCTCATCCTCAGTGCCGACCGCCCGCCGGAACTACGTGACAGCGGCGCCAACCAAACCATCGATCAGGTGAAAATGTTCGGCGACTATGTTCGCTTTTTCCAGGACATACCTCCTCCCACGGAGTCAATCGCCCTGAATTGGCTGCTCAGCACCATGAATTATGGCCTGTCCCGGGCTCATGATCCGCACAATGCCGGTCCTGTCCATTTTAACTTTATGTTTCGTGAACCGTTGGCCCCCTCCGTTCAACCGGTATCCGGGGCCTATCTGCAGGCCATACCCGCGCCGCGGCGGAAAACGGAGAAACCCTATACACAACATTTCTTCAGCCCGGCTATCCCGGGTCAGGAGGTGCTGGCGCCGCTCGTCGGGTTAAAAGAAGGTTTTTTGCTGGCCGGACGGCTGGAATGCCGCTCTGAACGCCGGGCGGTGGAAGAACTGGCCGCCCGTCTCAACTGGCCACTCATCGCCGATATCACCTCCGGCTTGCGCCTTAAGCCCCTGCCGCAACTCCTGAGTCATGCCGATCTTTTATTGTTGCGCAAGGATTTCCGGGAAATGCTGCTCCAAAAACCGTTGGTACATATCGGCGGGCAGTTTCTTTCCAAAAGATTGCTGCAGGTTATTCAGGAACATTCCGGACCATTTTGGCATATCTCGCCCCGGGTTAACCGGATAGACGCTGCCCTGAATCACAGCCATGAGCTGCATGCGGATATTCCCGCCACATTGCATTACTGGATGAGTAACGCCTTGCCGGGGGATGAGGCATTGACCCGGCACTGCCTGGAAATAAATCACCGGGTGGCGGAAACGGTGGCCTCTTTTTGCGCCTCGGCCGAACAAACGGATGAAATCCTTGTGGCCCGCACCGTAGCCCGTCATAACAAAAACGCCCTCTATCTGGCTTCCAGCATGGCGGTCAGGGATATGGATATGATGAGCCCCCCCTATGCTCATGCCCCGGAGTGGGTGGCGGCCAATCGTGGCGCCAGCGGCATCGACGGTACCCTTGCCAGTGCCATCGGTTACAGCCGCGGCTTGCAGCAGCCTGTTACACTGGTTATCGGCGATCTGGCCTTTCTGCATGATCTGAACAGTTTGAGTCAGTTGAAAGAGCACAGGCCGCCTCTTACCATTGTATTGATTAACAACCACAGCGGTGCCATCTTTAATTTTTTACCCATTGCCGAACATAAAGAGTGGTTTAATCCCTATTTTAACACGCCGCATAGCTATGACTTTAAATCCAGCGCCGCTCAATTTGGACTGCTCTATCAATCCGTTTCGGATCCGCGGGAGTTGGAAAAAGTTTTCCGGGAGCGGAACCTTGAGGCCCATACCTTAATTGAAGTGCAGATAGGCGCGGAATACAATGTGGCCCGGCACAGGGAACTATATCAGCGCATACGGGATTTGGACTAAGTCATGTTTGAGGAAGAGTCCCGCCTCTTTTTAGGGAAAAAAGGGCGGCCGGCACTGTTGTTTCTGCATGGCTTTATGGGCTGTAAGGAAGACTGGCTGGAAACGGCAAGTTTTTTTTCCGGGAAATTTTACTGCATTCTGCCCGATTTACCCGGGCATGGCCGGGCATCCTTTCCCGTTGATATGAGCGGTTTGAGACTGGCGGAGGAGCTGCATACGCTTTTGCGCCGGGAAGGCTATGATCAGGCCGCGGTGTGTGGCTATTCCATGGGGGGACGTTTGGCCCTGATATGCCGGGAAAGTCATCCCGGGATTTTTTCAAAAATGATATTGGAATCTGTTTTGCCGGGCATTTCCAGTGCCGGGGAGAGGGAACAACGCCGTCTCCTGGATGCCGACCGGGCCCGCCGGCTTTTAAGGACGGATAAAGCGCGCTTTCTTGAAGAGTGGTATGGACAGCCTCTGTTTAAAGGGCTGAAGGAGAGCAGCGGCTACCGGGCGATGTGGCAACGCCGTTTGCAGGGAGACCCTCAAGGCTGGGCCAAAGCTCTGGAAGCCTTTAGCAGCGGTTTGCAGGCCGATTATACCCCGTGGCTCAAAGCCGCGGATATTCCGGTGCTTTTTCTGGCGGGAGAGTGGGATCAAAAGTATCGCTCCCTGGCCGAGAAACTCCGGACATGGGGGGCGAATCTTGAAACGGAAATTTTAAGTGCCTGCAGTCACAATGCACATCTGATGCAACCACAAGAATTTCGCCTGCGGATCGATCGTTTTTTGAGGAAATAAAAAATAATGTTAAATTGGTATCCGCTGAGCTATCAGCGGGAAAGAGCAGGAAAAATCTTAAATAAATATGATAAAGTGAGGAGTGGAGATGGAGTGGCAAGTTGCCGGTGAATTTACCGATATAAAGTATCACAAGGCCGAAGGTATGGCTAAAATTACCATTAACCGTCCGGAAGTGCGCAATGCGTTTCGCCCCTTAACCGTGCGGGAATTGATAAAAGCTTTTGCCGATGCCCGCGATGATGAAGAGGTCGGCGTGGTGATTTTAACCGGGGAAGGTGAGAAGGCCTTTTGTTCCGGCGGCGATCAGCGTGTGCGCGGCGAGGCGGGCTATGTGGATGATGACGGCACACACCGTTTGAATGTTCTGGATCTGCAGCGGCAGATACGCACCCTGCCCAAACCGGTGATCGCCATGGTGGCCGGTTATGCCATCGGCGGCGGGCATGTGCTGCATGTGATCTGCGATTTGACCATTGCCGCGGATAACGCCGTTTTTGGTCAGACCGGGCCACGGGTCGGTTCCTTTGACGGCGGATTCGGTTCCAGCTATCTGGCGCGCATGGTGGGGCAAAAACGCGCCCGGGAAATATGGTATCTCTGCCGTCAGTACAACGCGCAACAGGCCTATGAGATGGGTATGGTGAATACGGTTGTTCCCCTGGCGGAACTGGAAAAGGAGACCATCCAGTGGGCACAGGAGATACTGGCCAATTCGCCCACGGCCATCCGTTTGCTCAAGGCCTCCCTGAATGCCGATTGTGACGGTCAGGCCGGATTGCAGGAACTGGCCGGCAATGCCACCATGCTTTTTTACATGAGCGAGGAAGGACAGGAAGGAAAGAACGCTTTTCTGGAGAAGCGCAAGCCGGATTTTAAAAAATTCACGCGGCGTCCGTAATTAATAATAAAAAACAGGCATCGGCCCGCACAGGACATAGTCCCCGGAAGCGGGGCAAAAAGTATTGGTTGATTTTATGTCAGGATTGAATATCTGGTGGGAAGCGGCGCGACCCAAAACCCTGCCCGCGGCGGCAGCGCCGGTTATTATGGGCAGCGCCATGGCCTTTCATGACGGTCATTTTTATTTCCCGGCGGCCCTGGCCGCGCTTTGGGGCGCCCTGCTTATTCAGGTTGGTACCAACTTCGCCAATGATTACTTTGATCATAAAAAGGGCGCCGATACGGGTGAACGTTTGGGCCCGCGCCGGGCTACCCAGGCCGGGCTGGTTTCTCCGGGTCAGATGAAACGGGCCTTTAGCCTGGCCTTTGCCGCGGCTTTTGTCGTCGGGTTTTATCTGATCTTTCGCGGCGGTTGGCCGGTTCTGGCCATCGGGGTACTTTCCATCCTGTTTGGGGTTTTATACACCGGTGGACCCTATCCGCTGGGCTATAACGGTCTGGGTGATATTTTCGTGCTGATCTTTTTCGGGCCGGTGGCGGTAGGGGGCACCTATTATGTGCAGGCGCTTACCGTAACGCCGGTGGTGCTGGCGGCCGGGCTGGCGCCGGGACTGATTTCCATGGCTTTATTGACCATTAACAATCTCCGGGACATATCCACGGATGTAAAGGCCGGAAAGCGGACGCTGGCGGTACGTTTCGGCGACCGGTTCGCGCGCATGGAATATTTGGTCAGCATCGGCGCGGCGGCTGTGGTTCCCTTTGTGCTGATCTATATGACCCGCGAAAATTATTTTTCGGTGATTGCCCTGTTTGCCCTGATTCCGGCCCTGCCGGGTATCAAACGGGTGTTGCATGGCGAAGCGGGAGCTCCGTTAAATCACGTTCTGGCCGATACGGGAAAACTCCTCTTCTTATACAGCCTGATGTTCTCGGCCGGTTGGATATTCTAAGCTTATGCGTATAACTCAATATAAAATCTTTTTATATGCGATTCCTTATTCACCGCCCCTGAATATGCGGGGGAAAAAATATAAAATACGACGTGGTCTTATTATCGGTCTTGCTAACCGTGACGGGGTGTGGGCCTATGGTGAATATGCTCCTTTCCCGCCACATACCGAAAAGACATTGCTTTCTTTTGTGGATGGCATGGAAATCCTGCTCCGGGAGCAGATCGTGGATATACCGCTGGAAATTAATTCGGTGGAAGATTTGGCTGAAACGTTACGGGCCATGCCGGACGATACCTTTTTGCGCTTTGCCCTGGAAAGCGCCCTGTGGCAGCTTAAGTCCCGTGAGGAAAACCGCGATCCCCGTTTGTTTTTGGCGGATAAGTTTTTGAAGGGTTTTTCCCTGAATGCCCTGATTACGGAGCTTAACAGCCATGGTAATCAGCCGGATGCCAAACAACTCTCGTCGGCCGCATCGGTTTATAAAATAAAGGTGGGGCAGGGGGATATGGATGAGGAAATCCGCCATGTACAAAAGCTGTGTCATACGCTTCCCGTCCATAAGAAGCTGCGCCTGGATGCCAACCGCAACTGGTCTTTTGAACAGGCGGAATATTTTTTAAGTCATATGAATCCGGATAAAATCGAATATATCGAAGAACCTTTAAAATTTCAGCAATCGCTGGAAAAACTATACCTATATACGGGCATTCCCTATGCCTATGATGAAACGCTGCATAACCGGGATTTTAAAATACCCCGGAAGCGGGTTGGGCTGGCCGCGCTGATCATAAAGCCGGCTCTGGTTGGCAATATGGCCCATATAAAAAAACTGGCCCGGGCCG
>Ga0256832_1000631_pt1 | contig 23045 bp, 17 predicted proteins | sample 134614metaG_FD_190534 | JGI IMG/M metagenome (GOLD analysis project Ga0256832, IMG submission 190534) | Hydrothermal vent microbial communities from Lau Basin, Pacific Ocean - 134-614 | ecosystem: Environmental > Aquatic > Marine > Hydrothermal vents | place: Pacific Ocean: Lau Basin | collected... | reverse complement strand
AAAATGGGTGGCCGACAGTCTCCATTTATCCGGGTTTCAAGCGGAATGCTTACCGGAAGATAAGTTGAATGTCATAAAGAAATTGCAAGAAGAAGGCAAGGTAGTGGCTATGGCGGGAGATGGCATCAATGATGCTCCCGCACTTGCACAATCCGACATTGGGATTGCGATGGGGACGGGTACGGACGTGGCCATAGAGAGCAGTGAAGTGACTTTGGTCAAAGGAGACCTCAAGTGCATAGTGAAAGCCATTAACCTGGGGAAAGCAGTGATGAAAAATATCAAGCAGAATTTGTTTTTTGCCTTTGTCTATAACGTGATTGGGGTTCCGGTAGCAGCAGGGGTGCTCTACCCATTTTTTGGGTTATTACTGTCACCGATGATAGCAGCTGCGGCTATGAGTTTTAGTTCGGTATCGGTGATAATGAATTCGTTGAAACTGCGCAAGGTGAGATTGTAAAAAAGAGTACATTAAATTGAGAAAACGCCACCTAACATCCGTCTATCGGATGGTAGGTGGCGTTTTAAAAGTGTTGTCACAAGGCCCATATTTCAACAAAACCATGCCTGAATTGTAGATATTGGCAAAATGGTGTTATTCCTTTCCGCTGATAACATTTTCCAGGACATAACTCGCTCCCTCTTTTTTCCAAACGGCAACTACGGGATACACCGTGCCGGTTATTTTTTCATTAATGGTAAGCTTTTTGTCAAAGTTCATCACTTCTCCGCTACTCAATCCATCAGATATTATTTGCTCACCAAACATCTTACCGGTAGCCTCACCCCGTAATACGTGATTGTGTTCGAAGGCAGGATAGGTGCCATTATTGTATTCCAAATCGGGCCTTGCAGTATGATCAGAGGCTTTTTGGGCGGCAACATGACTATCCTCTACCAAATAGACGGCAAGATTGTAGGTGCCTTCTAAGGCGGCCCTGGTTTGAATGGCGGTAGTTACCGAAAGCTCATTGCCCTCTTTAGACCAATCCAAATAGAGGCCTACTTTGGCAGTTGTATTTTGATTTTGAGGCAAGGTTCTACTCTTTCCATCGAAGTAAAAAGAGGGTACGGAGGTATTGCGTGCGTACTTTATAAACTCATCTCCCACATCGGAACTCATGACGTCTTGTCTATGTATGGCAAGACCTATTAACGAGGCGTTCCTTCTGAGCAGACTGTTCATTTGTCTGATTCCATATGACCCACATGGTTTACACCATGCTGCGGTTACCTTGAGTACCAAATTCCTTTGACTCGAATCGGCATAGAGACAGGCTCCCTCTTTGTCAAAGTTGATAGAATTTGGGTCATTACATGTTTTCTTGCAGGAAGAAATCAGGGTAGTAAGGACAAATAAAAGGGTTAATATGCGAAAGTTCATGTCGAAGCATTTAATGGTTTTGAAAAGTCTGTCTCTGTATAAATGCTTCCAATTGACAAAACGCTGCCTGATTCGGTCTATTTTTTTCTTTTTCTTCAATATTACGACTTTATAAATCGCTTTGTGGTAGTACCTTCATCTGTTTTGATTTGTATAAAATAATATCCCGACGGCAGCTCTGTTACATCAATAGATTCATGATAGGCGTCTTTGGTAACCGCATTGCCCTTGGCATCAAATATCTGATATGTTTCAACATTGGCCTCGCCATACACCTTCAGATATCTGGTACAGGGACTGGGGAAGACATGGATATTAAGGCTCCTTTTGGGAGTTTTGACGGCTGTCGATGGACTTAAAAACCGGTCAAAGAAGGCAATAATTTTTTTGTTAAAATTCCCCTCAGCACCATGTTCAGCATTGGCAACTTTAAATTGTTCCTGAACATCCTTTTGCTGCTTGCCCTTGAGATGAATCTTTGAAAACAAAACCTTAAAGGAATCCCTGGATATGGCATCGTACGTCAAAAAACCCTCCTTATCCAGCCAGCCGATGGACTTGATGGTATTGAATATTTTTCTAGAGAGTTTTTCGTCAATACCATTGATAGAGCGGGTGAATCTGGTGGGATAAATAGGAGATTTGTCCAACCAGTGCCATTCGGAAGGGATTCCCCTTTTAATAAGAACTTTGTGATTGGCTAAGGCAATGGACGGATCTGCCTGTGGATGATTGTCATTGCGCGCCTGCAACCAGATATGGGGCTTCATATTGGGATGGTTGAGGAAGAGCTGGTAACTTCCGTGGGCCACCATATGCGCTGTGGCGTTAAAGTCCAAAGAAGCCGAGCACAGGTCTCCGAAGTTGGCACCGTTGGATACGCCAAAGGAGAAGAAGGGTACGTCTTCTAAGTGGTATTGGCTGATGAGCATCTTTTTCCACTCATTGATATTGAACAGGTCTATGTTGTTATCGGTCGTGTACCTGTTTTTACGACTCAACCATTGGATGTCGTCGTTGCCATTTTGATCGCCCAAATCCGTCTCATTGCTGCTGAGGACGAAAGCGGCATAATTGTGATACGCCAAATCCTGAAGGAGGGTAATCATGTCGTATTTTTGAAAGAACGAGTGTGCACTTCCACCGGTACCGTGAAAAATAAAGACACAGCCTTTGGGCTTCGTCCCGGGAAACACAACATATGCAGGCTTTTTCATGCGAAATCGAGTGGAGGGATCTTCATTTCTCTCTCCCCAAAGTAAAACGGAGTCAAACTGGACTTTCACTTTTGGGCTCAATTGGTCAAATACCGGTCTGAGCTCCAGGGTTGTCACGCCAGAGCCTTTAGGGACTTCCAGGGTGGTGTACCACTCTTCCGGGCATGCAAGGTATTGGCTGCCTTCCCCCTCCCATCTGATGAAGACGGTCTTGAGCTTGGGAGTATTGGCAAATATATGTACCTTTTCTCCCATTTCATACCTGCCACTCCCTACCCCATTATCGACCATCAGGTCATAGGTCTGAGCATGGAGTTGTAATGCCAGGACAAAGACAAAAAAAGACAAGAAGCGCGGTGTGATTTTCATGATATGAAATGGTTGAGTTATTGAAATATTATACGTCTAAGACTCCAACAAACCGGCATGGTTTAATGACCCTGCAAAATAAAAAAAGCGCTGCAGTAATTGCAGCGCTTTTAGATATCAAATGGGAATTTATAGTATTATTTATGCTCCGCGCAGATAAATAATAACTAGAGGAGTGGATATCATCGGCTATTTCATTCCAGGAGCACTATTTCGACCGTACCACTTTGTGGATATACAGCTTTGATCCTACTGTAATTTTGAGGTAGTACATGCCTTGTAAATTGGGGCTCGTTTGCTCGAGATTTAGCTCGATGTTGTTTTGATTCTTATCAATCTTTTGACATATAACCTTACGGCCACTGAGGTCAAACATTTCTATCAATCCTCGCTCTGTAGCTTGCCCTATTAGGTCGATATTAATCTTGTTCCTAAATGGATTGGGTGCTACCAAGGGCTTAATATCAAAGTTCAGGTCTGAAGTAGCCACTCTGGGACCAAAATTGATATGAATGGAGTTTTCTTGAATATCATCATCTACATACAGGCTGGCAAACTCTTTATTATCATAGAAAAAATCAGTGAGCTTTCCACTCTGTGTCGCTTTAAATGATATTTTCAACCAACTGTCTTGAACTTTCAATGTTTTTAGTTCTTCGTCAGAGATAAACAGTCGCAATTGCTCATTCGCTACTAAATACGTTAAATTAGACGACTTGATAAAAGGAGATTGTACTCCGAAAATGTGGATGGCTTTAGGATCATATCCTATAGAAAGTTGGGCAGCGGCAAAGTTTAATGGCTTTTCGATTTTTAACCAAACATCATACTTTTCACCTTTGGTGAATGTTTGTTCTTCAAGGTACATATCCACAACATTGCCGGAACGATTTTTAATCTTACCATCTTGTGTCAGGTTCCAATTGCCACTCACATCCCCCATTCTAACGGGAACCATATCTAATTGATAATCTGGAAGTGAATTAATAGTATGGGTAGAAAATTCCCTTACGTTTACGCTGTCTGCTTCAAGAATCTTGTAGTCACCGCAGGGAAAAGAATTCTTTTGGCCTAATATTCTTTTTTTAAGCCAGACAAGATCCGTAACATTTACTCCGCCGGAGCAGTTAATATCAGCTACAAAGTGTTGAATCTTATTAAACTCTTTTAAGCCTAACAAATACTGAACCATTATAACAAAATCTAAAGAGGATAATCCGTTCAATGTATTCTTGTCCACCTTATTTGTGTGGGCGTCAAAGTAGATGGGTGTTCTAATGTTATCCTCCTCTGAGCAAAATGAGTAACTTGCTTTGGTGGCTTTAGGTAGGGAGCATTCAAACGGATGGAGATTATTAAAATTCTTGTCAACTGCTTCGACGACCAAGGGAACCGTCTTTTTAGTCGGCTTCAAAAAATAATCTAGAAATCGTCCGGCAATGATGCCGTTACCAGCATTAGCATTAGCTTTGACATTAATGTTAATAATGCAATAACTTTGATTTCCGGCAAAATCTGTTACATACAGCTTAACATAGTTTGACCCTATATCATCCTTAGTAAAGGTCTTTGTAATCTGTTTGCCGTCAGGGTCAAAACTAAATATGGCTATTCCACAATTATCATAGCTTCCATCATCCAGTGTTGTAGCTTTGATTGTAGCAGTACCATTTACTCCTAAAGATATGGTAATATTTGCATCACATATTACAACCGGCAAAATAGTATCAGTGTTGTTACAGTTTTTGAAATAAAGCAATTGGGTAAATTCCTTTACCTCATTGGTGCACCAATTGACCAGTATCCATTTGCGGAGTACTTTCTTGGGTTGATTGCAGTCTCCTATAAAGACAACATCAGTAAAAGTAGTACCAATAAAACTACATCTTTTTGTATTCGGAAACCCCGTGAATTGAGGCGTAGGCGCCCCTCCCTTTGTTTTCTTCCAAGAACCAAAACAATCTAACTTAGGTCGGTCAACATCGTCATAATTGTGCAATCCGACATCATCCGGAATATTGTCATGCTTAAAATGAATAATCTGAGTACACGTTTTACTAGCGCCAGAACAACCACTTATAGTCCATGTTCTTTCGTAAGTTGCCTCATATGGATCTTTACAATTAAAGGTTGTCACCTTGTCGTTGTAAACTAAATCCAATTCCCCACATGTATCACATTTAGTCGCACTATAATGATTGCCAACACCCACGCTAAATTGGTATACTCCGGAATCTAAAGGGAATCCTAATTGAAATGGACTCCTGCTCGTGGTGCATGGAAAAGCTGAATCAGGAGGACATACTAGGTCAGGAATAGCACCACTGGTACAAACTCTTAGTAAAAGAGAACTCCAACAGCTATTCTTCGTAGATTTTCTTTGTACTTGTACAAATGTACTTCTTGGAAAAGAAGCCGTAACGATAGGGTTATAAATATCTTTATTGTTTATATTAACAATAATATTGAATGAGTCGTCCGGGCAAAGATCTGTTCCCACCAGAAACATACTCGCCTTAAGAGGAATAGAGTCCCCAGCATTGAGGCTTAAATTGATTTCACTATTACATACCATAAGGGAAGTATCTCTGCACTGCCCTATTGAAATCTGAGGGTGTATAAAGTAGGCTAATAGCACTACCAATAGGTTATAGCTTAAATAAACAGGGTTGATAGTTGTTTTCATAATAATTGATTTTAATTAAATATTGTTTAAATACTCTAAGAAAAAATAACAACATGTTGATATATTACAGATATACTTTTGCACCTGCATTGAGAAATAAGTACTTTCTATTTTCTTGCCAGCGAAAGGTCGTCCCCTCATCGCCGCTTATCTCTGATTGATACCTCAGTCCGACAAAAATTGTAGCTCTTTGAAGAAACTTGTAGCTATATTTTATGTCGAAATAGTAACTTGATGTCAGTTTTTGTTCGATGGTTTGTTTGTAATTTACAGTCCATATATTGTGTTCCAAATTCGGAACGACCTGACCGAAGTACGAGGTCTTGAGCCCTAATGCGCCACCTACGGAAAACCCTATGCGATGTCGAAGGGATATTGCCTTACTGTAAGTAATGTCAAAAGGAATGTAGAGCACTCTTCGATAACCATTTATCCTCCGATGGACATAATAAACGGCTTTCCCTCTCACATCATCGTATTTAGAGATTGATTGCGTCAAGTCACGTGAAACTTTCACTTCTGTCGGATGATGATCAAACCGCTTGTCTATAGTATCTCTAAAGTTTTGATACAACTGAAAATTATCTTGCTGGACTCCGAGCCCCATCCCTATATGCCAATCAGATTGAAAGAGCGCTTTGTGATAGGTTACTTCTATACCCAAAGCTTCTAATAATCTTTCTGTTTGGTCTTTTTGTGCGATGTATCTTTTCGCCTGTTCGCTGTTTGATTTAAAACTCCGGGTATATCCGCCCAGAAGAATGGCAGTAGTCAAGTAAGATATACTCCTTTGAGTCACTGTACTAAATTGCATGTCCGGCTTAGTGGTGATTCTCTGAATATAGAGATTTGATCTATATTCTACCTTAGACTGCATAGGGACCAAAGAAGAAACTATTGGTATTTTATCCATATTAACCAAGGAAGAACTCCGCGACATTTTAGGTGACAATATTATTTTATTCTGTCGCGAGTTATTTGTAGCTTTTTGGTATGAAATGGTGGATTGTTTCCGTATGACCGGATGATTCTTGTAATGACTCTTACTATCTAATGATTTTCTAAGATTCCGGTAATACATAGAGTTATTATTGGTCGATATACCCTCTGCCAAATTACTATTTGTATCCTTTGACTTTGGGGTTTCATCAGATATACGTTTGCCTTTAGAGCTAGATGAAGATATGGTTTGAGATGGATGAATGAATGTGGATGAGGGTTGAATATCTTGTTTCGATTGCGGTATCTGAATAGCTTGAGAATAGGGAGATCGAGTAGATGTTCTTTGCCCCATAACAATCCAAAGCACTAACATAGCTGCCGCCGTCCCGAGAATCCACCACAGGAAGATTCTCTTTCTCTTCTCCTCCTTCTTGCCAATCATAGGGGCAAGCGCTTCCCATTCGGTATTCAAATCCAAAGGAGAATCGTGATCGTTAAGTCGATCAAATAACCAGTCATCAAAGGGTATTTTTGACATAACTTGTTTTATTTTTTGCTTCTATTTTTCTTTTTAAGAGCTGTCTGGCCCGAGCCAGCTGGGATCGTGAACTATTTTCTTCAATTCCCAATATTTCAGCGATTTCCTTATGACTCAGACTTTCAAAAACATACATATTGAGAACGGTCTTGTATCCTATTGGTAGTTTTTGTATCTCACCGATAATTTCATCATTCGACAATTTTGCAAAGGCATCCGGCTCCACTGTGAATGTCGTGTTTTCCGTTTGTTCACTATAAATAGTTTTCTCTCCCCAATCCCTTTTTACCACGCGCCATATCGTCCTTTGTGATACCGTATGTAACCATCCTTCAAAGATTCCAGATGCTTCGCAATACTGATCTATTGAAGAAAAAACCTGAATGAAACACTCTTGCATTACGTCCTTTGCCATTTCGTTATTGGAGGAATACCGGCGACACATGCTCATCACTTTAGGAGCATACAGCCGGAATAATTCTCGCTGTGAAGACCCTTGCCCTCTCTTACAACCTTTCACTATGGAAAGTATCTTTTCTTCAGCCAATTTCACTTATTCGATGCTTTATTGTAATGGGGCAAAGTAGTAAAGACGGCAATGTTGAATCTCCCTGCCATCCTGGACATCCTTGAGGGTAACATCGCTTATTTCAAATTCAATCCATTCCTTTCCATCAATTTGATTTGTTTTTTTTATCAATGGGGGGGTAACCAGTGACACAACTTGATATCCAAAAGATGCGCTTGTGTTATCTTTAACAGACCAAATGGGCTTGGAGACGTTGCTCACTTTGCGCTTCAAATACAAGTGGTTAATTGAAAGGATATCGTTCTTTGCTTCAAAGCTAAAAGCCGAAATAATATTCTTTCCAAATATATCTTTATTGAGAGTGCAAGAACTAAAATCAAATCGATGATTGCCTACGATTACATAGGCTTTGCTCTCTATATCCTCCTTACAAGAAGTGACAAGGCCTTCGGATACCCTACTATTGAGATAAAGAGAGATGGGCAACCCACTTGAACTTTTATTTGGGTCAAATCCCTCGATGATAATTTTTTCATCCTTGCAAGTCTCTAATGTCCCCGCAAATTTTCCATCACTATTGGATAGATAAATTTGATTGGACCATTGCTCTCCCGAGACGGACACATACCCATTCAAGAGTTTATTGTTGTCGCAGTCGAGTAAGACGCCTTTGAACCGATGCACATTCTCCTCATCGTCAAGAGTGATTGGGCTTTCTAAAAGCGTGTTTTGAGTAGTTGTACTAAATGTTTTACTCAGAATAACATCACCACAAAGCTTGTATCCATTGAAGGAAAAGGAGGTGTTCTCCGGAAGAAATACAGTAAACTTTCCTTTATGTGTAGTGGATATATGTTGGGTGTTTTCAAAGGCTCCGTATTTGACAGATAATGGAACAAAGCTTGCATTACCGCCCTTACTTGTCTTAATTGTACCGGAGAAATATTTCATAGAAGAAAAACTCGCCAGACAATACTTCCCACTCTCTTTTACTTCAAATCTATACGTAGTCCCTACTTTCTTTGCCTCTCCTGATTTTCGCCACAAATCTGTACTTTCGTCATAATGCCATACTGTGAGCTGGGTGGGAGCTATGGTCTGTAATTCCGGGATAATATCCCACTGAGCCGGTATATTTTTATTGGAATAAAGCAAATCAAATCCGCTTTCCTTCCTGTAATACATTTCAAATAATGCAAATTGCTGCAGTATACCTTTTGAATTACCTTTTACAGCGATACTATGAGTGTTTTGCTGTATAGATTTTATTCGATTAACCACCCTGCCCCTTAAATATACTGTTTTCGTGTATTCATTTTGAAGCTCATCTTTATAGGATACCCGATCCGGAAAGAGGTGAAGGAGTTCTTCTTTTATGGTTGTCTTAACCGTATTTGGTTGGATGGTCCCCAGTATTCTTTCCTTACTCAAATGCAAAAAGAGCCGGAGCGTATCTCCTACAAAAGCATTGATTATATGATACTCAGGAGTGTAATTTAAATGATGCACATGAAGAACACCGAGATACTGGGGTGCATAGATATTTTTCATAATAAAAACACCCTGTTTATCGGTAATCGCTTCATCATTTCCCAAGGTAATAATAGTAAAGGGTAAGGGCTCATCACTATCATCCACCACCACTCCATAAATGGTAGATTCGACTTTGACTGTTGGGTCGGGAGTAATCTCCGTTACTTTGACAGTATCGTCAAAATCCTTCCTGCAGGCAGAAAATAAGGCAAGCAGCAAAACCAGGAGAATAGTGCGATTTGGGGTCATTTGATTCATTTTCCATCTTTCAACTACTCCTTAATTGCAACATGTAGGATAAAACGTTGCACCGGGAGTAGTTTTTTTTCAAAAAAGACTGAGATAACCCAAATGCACTTGACCGTTGGTGAAGTCAAAAGTAGTGTTTGCTGTCTTTCCCACCGCATACTGAAGCTGAAAGATGCCGTTTTTGGTCTCAAAGACAAATCCCAGCCCGATTCCGAGCGGATGCAGTATATTGAGTTGCTGCTTTAGGGTGTTCTCTACATAACCGTAATCGGCAAAAGCAGACAGATAGCCGTTTTTACTCGTCAAAAAACGATACTCAAGGGTGCCATATAAGAACTTTTGTGCTCTAAACTGTTCTTCGTCAAAACCGCGAATGGATCTTCCCCCACCAATTCGAAATAACTCGTTGTCCGAAGGCAGCAAGACACTCCAAATCCCCTGTCCCTTAAGAGAAGTGCGTAAGGTCATGCGCCCGGAGAGTTTCAAAAAATAGGTGATGTCCACCCCCCCAATCCATCGCGTAGATTGTTTATTGCGTGCCGATAAAAGCGAATCTACATTCACTTCCGTTAAAGTGCCCAAACTCGCACGAGGCAGCGCTACGTTCTTTCCGATAGCCCCGGAAGTCCTAATCCTCCACCCGGACAATGGGTTGGGAGCAAAGTCCAGACGGTTATAATTCCATTTCAATCCGAAAGAGGTTTGGTCGTAATCCAAATCGGAGGGAAGGGCTTTGTTGGTTTTAATATAATTAGTATCAATGCTAATGAGCCTTGCTGTTTTTCTAGAGCCGAAGGCATAAACTTTACTGTTATCGGATACATCGACGGATAGATGCACCTCTCCATTCGTCTCTGTGTAGGCATCGGTTTTGTAATAGAGCTTAAAACGCGCTCCGGACCCAAGGGATGTTTGTAGTACATAGGGCAACTCCCCTAATACATCAAGGGACTGCGTGCCCGGCAATCCCCGGTAATCCAATGCCATTTTTTCGGCTTGCCCGAATAAGTTCTGAAATGCGAGATTAGCATGTCCCGTGAGATTAAACCGGCGTGCTGTTTGATCTTTTGCCTGTGCAATCCCCAAGAGCACATCAAAGCTATTGGAAGGCTTGGGGTCGAGGTGCACCACTATCTGCGCGTATTCCTTGTAAAAACGCACGATGGGTACCCCTTGCTGCTTGACAAAGGGCAATGCGTCTATTCGACGGGAAAGGGCAGCTACAACCGCATGACTATAAGGCTTATGACCATTTATCCTGAGATACCGCATCATAAAATTGTTGGACAACTTGGCAGTACCATTCATCTTGATCCCCTTTATATAATATTGCCTACCCCTTTTAATTTGCAGCATTCCGGAGATAGAACTGTCCCGGAGACGAGCCGATGTCAACCGGATTTGAGCAAACGGATATCCATCTTCCACCAGCTGTTCCAGTTGCCCTTCTAATTGTTGCTCCCACCCGGCCTCGTCAAAGTAGCCTTGCATCCTACCGGAAAGCGCGCCCGCTTTGACTGTTCTTTTTGAAGGTAAATTCCATTTGTATCGTGGACCAGGGTTTATATTTAGTATGAAATGGTCGACCACAGGGGAATCGAGATGCACTTGACTATCAAAGTACCCTTTGCGCTGCAATTCTACCAATACAGAGTCCCTTATCGATATTATCTCGGTAGTATCTCCAACGGTAGTTCTCAAAGGAGTCAACAGATGCTTTATCCCGTCAGAACACCGGTAGTCCACCCGGATCTGCCCGAGTAAGAGTCCTTGTGATGCCCATATGATGAGCCCGAGCAAAAAGATAAATCTCGTGTAATGCCGGAGTAGTGACAATCTAATGATTTGCTGGTTCATACACGTCTTTAACGCTTTTGGAGGTAGATGCAGTATCGGATCAGTTGCACATATAGGAACAGAACCAAAAATAACTTTAGATCGTGATAGATAAGCAAACGCAAGATAACTGTTAGCAAAACTAATGATTAAAAGGGATTATTGAGGTTTCCTTGTCCTGTTATTCGGTCTAATTGAAATAAAATGAAATAATTTAACTTACATATAAAAACTTTCAACAATATTTAATACCTTTGTGGTGAATAATGATTTTACAATTAAAATTTTATAGACATGGGTAAAAAAGATGATTTAATCGCGGTGTATAAAGATAAGATGAAGAGCATGAAAGTAAGCTTGGATGAAGATCTTTTGATGACTGTTGTAAATGGACTCGGACCATCCATCTATTTGGCTGACGCCTCCAAAGTATCTTGTTCCGATAAGCAAGAGTTGGACAGAGTGAAGAAGAATTTCCTCGTCAAGAAACTTGGAATGTCTGATGAAGGCAAAATGGATGCTGCAATTAAAGCTGTATGTGAGCAGTTTGGCTCATCCGACCGCAATAAGTACAGAGCGGTATTTTACTATTTGCTTTGCCAGAATTTAGGAAAGAGACCATAGTTTTTACTTTCTTATTGATTTACTCTTCTCAAGGACAAAGGTGCTTGAAGCAACTTTGTCCTTGAGTTATAGTTAGAAGGTATCCAATCCTTCCATAAATTACTACCAAGAATATCGTTAACACACCTTTCCATTTTAAAATGTTTTTTGGCAAGCACTATATAAAGATTGTCACATGTAATTGTTCATTTAAAGTGAGATGTGATGCTTTTCTGACCTCAGATTTCACCGGTAGAAGATAAGTATTCCGTTTTTTGTCAAACCAGATAGCCGTTTGCCATTTTTTTCCCTTTATCAGAGCCATTACTTTCATTCGACCCCACCCCTCTTCATGCCATTGTAGATTGTCCCTGATTTCCTTTGATAGCTCTTTGGGAAGCGAGACAAAGTGCCAGCCACCTTGCCCATCGCTCTTCCACATCTCTCCGGAAAAATCATATTTAATTGTAAATTTCAAAAGAATCTGTTTTATTTTTGTATTTATTTTATAGGTATGTTAAACCGTTTTTTAGGCTAGTGCTCCGCGCAGAAAATAACTACAGTATAAATATAAAAGGACGAGCATAGATGTTTAGTTATTTTTTGCGTCGGGCACTACATTCAGAGAAAAATAGCTTCGGTTGCTATGTATATTTATTTCTTGCGCGGAGCACTAGAGCAAACTAACAGGACTACAAATATATCACTCATCCATCTCCCAAGGAGCTCCTGATGGATTTCTAATTATTCTATCAACACTTACCTCTTCTATCCATTTTACTAATTCCGGAAGATATGTTTCAAAGTTCGTATCGGGGCTATAAGACAATACGGACCGTATTTTGTTGATAGACAGAACGTGATTATGGCATATCATATCTAATGATGTTTTTGTAAGTTTTGTATCTATTGGCAGATAGGTGAGCAACTTGCTTATTGATTTTGAAATACGATAAGGTATTGTTCTTATCGGAATTTCATGATCATAAATGCGATAGAATAGCTTTGCAATAATGTCTTTTAGTATGTATGTCATTCCATCGCTTACATTGAATACTTGCTTTTCGGCAATGCTTGGCTTTTTTATACAGAGCTCTATAGCATGAATCAGGTTAATGATATTGGTTAAGGAAACGGTATTGGATACGTCACAAGGCGTTAGAATACTGTTTCCTTTTTTCAAACCAAGAATTTTGGGAAGCAAAACTCTGTCATGCGTCCCATAAATTGCTCTAGGTCGAAGAATAACTGTTGAAGGATATTTTGATACCACCTCTTCAGCCATGTATTTTGACCGGCCATAGTCATTGAGTAGTTTTGGTTGAATAAGATCATCCTCCCTGTGTGGTTTGTCGGAAATAGGATATACAGATGCGGAAGAAATGTATATAAACAGCTTGTATCTTACATTCTCTAAGAGATTTTTTGTTCCGATCACATTATTTTCATACAATGCATCCCAATCCGCACTTTCACTAGCCAATCCTGCAGAGTGGATAATGATATCCGCTTCTTGGGGTAGAGCATTGCTCCTTAAATCGGCCAAGTGGTAGGATGCACCGGTTTTAAGCAACTTTTCCGGAGGCGCCTTTCGTCCTAAGCCAATTACATGAGATGAAATTGGGGTAAAATGCCGTATTAGATGCGCCCCTACAAACCCTGTCGCCCCTGTGATTAATATACTTTTGAAGCCATTCATATCAATTCCTTCAATTTTTGATAGTCAATCTTCTGTTGTCTCCCTTTGCGTGGTATTGTAGCAAAAATAATGTGATCCGGCATCGCTGATGTGTCAATACCGTACTCATCCGATTTTAAAAATTCAATAAGGGCTTTCTCACTTAAACTATTAGATCTTTGTACAATTAGAAACACCTCTTCATCAGCAGTTTGGTCATTGTAATGACCCAGCATCACAGCCTGTTCAACTCCGGGAATTGAGTTAATGACCGGCTCATAGAGTCCGGGATAAATATTATACTCCTTGCGTATTATCATATTTTTCTTCCTCCCTGTCAATACAATCCGCCCCTGACTATCTACAAACCCCAAATCCCCGGTAGGATGAAATGCATTCTCTTTCCTTCTTGGCAAATGAAGGTAACCTTTGAACAATTGTTTAGAACGAAGGAGTATTTCATTGTCCTGAGCTATTTTGACTTCTACTCCATCAAATGGTGTTCCCACAATATCCCCCTTCCCCGCATAAGAAAGTTTTTCGTCAGATAGAATGCTGCTAACTAAAAGATTCTCAGTCATACCATACAAGCATTCGACTTCTGCATCAGTAAATTGTTTCAGCTTCGACAAAAAACTTTGATAAATAGGGGCAGAACCTAATAGAATGTATTTTAACGATTTAGGGAAAGGGATGTTTCGAGCAATACAATAGTCCAGGATTTCGTTCATCTCGACTGGAGGTCCAAAAAAAATGTTGATGTCATACTTTCGAATAAACGCAATCCTTTTAGATGGGGGCATATCTTTCTTCCACAAATACACCTTTACGTTTGCCATAATGCCTATCAAAGCAAAATGCGGAAGATAGCTCACCATGTTGTTTCCCCGGTACTTTTCAATCTTTCTAGCTAACAATTCGAGGCTATGTACTAGGGAAAGATCTGAATGAACTACGCCTTTAGGCTCACTTAATGTTCCTGAAGTATAGGTGACTAATACTTCTTTTTCCGATTTTTCTGTTGACCAATTACACCCTGTTTTAATCTTGGATTTAAACTTATCCAGATGTTCCATCGAATTCAAAAATAACAGATTTCTTCCCATCGCAACAGTACGGACATTGTCTACGCCTGGAACAAAAAAGGCATCGGGGTTAATTTTTCGATACAACCTCTGTAACCAACCAAATTTTTGAAGGAGAGCCAGTCGATAATCAATAAAAATCCAGTCCGGTCTAAATTGTTTTAATCTACTTAAATATAGGGCATTGCCCATATCCGGGTCAATGATGGCGGTAACACCCTTACACATTATTATTGCATAAAGAGTACTTATAAAATCTATACTTGGCTCAGCCAAAAGTAAAGCCCTGTCTCCTTCAGCAAAGCCGTTGTTGGTTAGATTAAGCGCTATTGTTTCAGCATTTCTAAGAATATCATTTACAGTATAGCTTTTATTGTTATGAAATAGCACATGAGTTTCAAAATCCTTTAACTCAAGCATCCTTATAAGTGGGGACTTATACAGTACTATTTTATTCATAATATGTTTAATTGTACACTAAGAAAGTAAAATATATTGACAGCTTAAAGTGTCAAAAAGATTACCCCAACACTTACTCCTGCCGCTACACCTAAAAGCATAATTTTATCCCCTCTCTTGGCTTTACCATTCTGAATCGCATCAAACAATGCAATCGGCATAGAAGTGGATGCGGTATTCGCATATTTATCAAATGTCATATGCATTTTCTCTAAAGGAAAGTCTATAGTTTTCGCCAATCTATCATAAAAATGGGTAGCAATTTGATGCGTAATAAGTAAATCGATTTCTTCCTTCTCCCAAGGACATTCGTCAAAACATTCCTTTGCAAATTGTCGGGCATCGCTATTCTTAAGGACATCTATGAGTTTTGCCGTTTCGCCCTTGAAATAGTTCTTATCCGGATCAAAAGGGTACATGGAGCCCCCTCCAAGTATCGTTGATAAATTCCAATATTCTCCCATAGTCAGAAACCGCGAATAGGCGATACCGGTATTTTCTTTCGTAGCAGAAAGCCACATCGCGGCCCCTCCGTCTCCAAATGAAATCGAAGCTATATTCTCTTTGAATTTTTCCTTGCTTCCGATGTCAAATCGAATGGTATCACTTGGTTTTTCACCTGAAACGATTAGAATATTTTTATATATCCTGCTTTTGATCATTGCATCGGCAATCTGCATCGCAGAGATAAAGCTATTGCAAGCATTTTTAACATCAAATACGGGACAAGTTAATCCCAATTTTTCCTGTACGATATTTGCAGTAGCAGGCTCTATGAGATCTGCACTGGCTGACGAAAAAATCAGCAAGTCTATAGGCTGCTTTTCTTCCTCCTTTAAGAAAGCTTTAGCTGCATTAACCGCCAAATCTGAACACTGAACATCCGGCGCTGATATGTATCTATTTTTACCTCCAAACAATGTTCTAATCATTTCCGGCCTTAATATTTCCCCTTTGTACATAGCAGCAAAATCCTCATTACTAATGGGGTCTCCAGGAAGAAATACACCTATCTCCTTTATGTAACTATTCATAATGATATAAAATTCTATGAGATAATAACGGTCATCTAAGCATGAACGATATCATTTTTCGGAATGTTGATTTTTAAAAACACCTTAGCAAGATATCTACTGATAGCATTCCATCCATTGAACGAATCCACATATGCATTGACTTCGCTTAAACATAACCGTCCAAATTTGACTGCAAGGTTTCTTCTTGCTTTCTTGTAAAGTGCCTTAGTATTTATAAGTCCCATTTTGTCGAAAATTTCTTTCCGCACATACATAGTACGCATAAAATATAAATTTAGGACTACGATAATAGCATAGATTGTTCTTCGTACGAATCCCGCGTTTTCAGTATATTTCTTCAACCATTTTTTTGCAAATAGAATATGCCTCTCCTCTTCGATATGATGCAATACGGATACCTTCTGTATTACCGGATGAATGCTTTTATCCCTACGAAGTACATCACCATAAAAATCAGTTGCCAGTTCTATACCCAATACCGAAAGAAACATTATTGAATCCGGAGCAAACATAACGGTCAGTTTTGCTATCCATTTATGTAGTCGTGAGGGTGGAAAAGGCGTCACACCAATTCGTTCAATTGCATCACAAAACATACTCTGATGCCGGTATTCTTCGATTGTTTCTCGAAGTAAAAATTTATATTCAAGGTTGTGCACATCAATTTTCAATAGCCTTCTATTGAAAAATGCACAAGCCATGGTTTCAGACCACGCATAGGAGTACATTACCTGCCCCAACTCTCGCCTGCCTAGTTCACGTTTTTGCTCTGCCGAAAGTTGGTCGTATTCCTTAAGCCCAGCTATCGAAATAAGATTATCCGATAAGTAAATCTCATCTCCCTTATCCTCATAACTCCAAGGAATAAATTCCTTTGGTAATAGAGGTTTTTCTTTGCTTATTTTTATCATCTTTTGGATGATTACAACATCTTTTTCCGTGAAGTCCATAAAAAATGTTTTTATCAATACAATATACTACAATCAATATGATTAATTGACTTTAAGAGCCTGATTTGAAATACTCCTCATTCCTTCCATCAAACATTTGTCGGATGCTTTTTTAAACTTCTATACCCTATCTTTCTTCTTGAATTCAGGAAATACTATTCAGGCATTATAATAATTGTGCATTCAACAAACCCTTGTACAGATCATAACAACACATATCATCTCGCTCTTTTCCTCTGATTCTTTGTTTTGTTGCCCAAACAGTTGCTCTACTAAGTTATCACATGTTCAAAGCGGCTCGATTCGGAGAAAAACAGGCACGACTATACTATAAACTGCTATTTAATGCACTGAGCCATGATACAAAGATAAGTGAACACGGCCTATTGAAAGTCTCAATTATAGAAACAAATAATATTATCTGTCTCGAAAATCGAGACTTTTCCTTTTGCAAATAGAGTTTTGTAGCTGTAGGCGCCAAGGGTAGTCCTCAAGAATCATTGATAAATGGTCACCCAACTCTTTGATACTGCTGGATTAAAAACCAAGGCAGTACTGAATTTGGCAATAAATATTTGCAGTATACCCTCGGCAACACTCAGCTTTCTTCTAAATATAATTGCTGCGAACACTCCATATATATCCCCAAATCATATCATGATAAGAAGGGAAGATTGTTACCATAGCATGTTTTATAGAATAAGGCATACTGTACAGCAATCCCTATCTTTTTAAAAAAGGGATATGTGAAGTGCCGCGATTACTCCCGCTTTTCCATTTCAAGGTCACATAATACAATCCTGAAGGCCAAGAAGTGACACTAAAACTCATAGAATTTTCCATTCCAAAGAAAGTCTTAATGATACGTCCATTGATATCTTTTACCTCAATATCAACCATTTCATACCTACTGAAGAGGTGGATGATATCCTTCGTTGGGTTAGGATACAGATACACTTCGGAATCAGAGCTGTTTGCCGCTGTAATAGCCGTCGTATAAGGCACCAGGGCCTTCTGGATGCCGGTGCCCGGGGAGCCGACAAAAACCGTCGTTGGGATGCGGCTGTCAAAAGCGATGGGTTGGGCAAAGGGATAGGCCATAGCCCCGTTTTGTTGGGACCAATGGGCACCACCATCGGTAGAGTATAACACGCCATGCGACTCCGGGTCATAGCCTCCGGCTTCGAAAGCACTGGAGGAGGTGGCATACAACACTTGGGAGTTGGACGGGAGGATCGCTACATTGCGAAGATAATCGTCCATAAGAATAGCGTTCCAGGTAGTGCCTCTGTCATCACTGCGGAATAGTCCCTTTCCCTCTCCATGAACGGCGACATACAACCGGCCGGACACATTGGGGTCGACTTTGACATCCCATACCCCATCATACCCCCAAGCCCAAAATCCACCGTTATTGGTACTGTGCATGAGGGGTAGTCCAACTTCCGTCCAGTGTTGTCCGCCGTCCTCCGAGCGCCAGATGCCCTTTTCCCCGCCGGCGTAAACGAGTTGGTTATCCTTCCCATCAACGGCAGTAAAGCGGCATCCGGCGTTATTCAATACCATAGTCCAGGTCACTCCATCATCGATACTTTTATAGACATTGCGCATGGCGGTCACATATAGAGTCCTTTTATTTTTTGGGCTATGACGGTCCAGCGACAACCCCATGATTTCCTCATTGGGGAGTCCATTATCAGAGCGCTTCCAGGAGCCCCTTTCGCCGGATTTGTCACTCCGGATGAGGTAGGTGTCCGGCTGTCCGTTTTGTTCCGCTCCTAAAGAAGCCCACACAACATTTGGACGTTGGGGGTCGGAGACAATAGTGGCACAATTACCGCCGTATCCTTCCCATGAGCCCGTAAACTCCATTTGATTGCAAGCTTGCCAACTCTCCCCGTGATCGGTACTTCTCCACAATCCAATGTCAAAATACCCGACATAAACCAGATCGGGATTGGCTTCGTTGACCTCTATGTCCATCATGTTGACATTGTCAAATCCCCGGCTCGCCCAAAACCCGGGCTTTACTTCACTGGTGAAGACATTGTCGAAGGTCTGACCACCATCGGTGGAGTGAAAGCACCATTGTGAGTTGACCCAATATATGCTATTCCCATCTGATAAATCCTTGCCCAGTGTTTTGCAAATACCATTATAACTGGAGCCATAAGACCAAAAGAGGCTCCCTTGAAAAAAAGTATCCCAGTCCTCGATATCTCCCGAAAGGCTAAAGTGTCGTCCACCATCGGTAGAGAGGTATGTCCCGGCTCGATCATTCCACTCCCAAGGCTCCCGAGGATCGATCAGCCGAATGGTGTTGGCACTTTCACCGAGCCAAATGACCCCCGTATAATCTGAAAGGGAATCCCAGGAGTTTCCTGCATCATCGCTGACGTAAAGCCCTCCCAAAACATCGGTCCAATAATATGGTTCACCACATGCTGCATGCATCGTCGTGACATACAACTTGTAAGGCGCTACCGTAGATAGGTCTATATCGAGAACCGGGCCAAGAGCACCGGACAACATCTTCCAATTTCCCCCCCCATTCGTACTCCGGAAGACCTCTGCGGGTCCACACGCAAACCGCCCTTCCCCACTTAGCAGATAAAGTGTGTTGACATCTGTGGGATGCACTACCAGTTTGAGTATACGCAAGCCTGCCGGGAGGTCTTTACTTACCGGGTGCCAACTCAGTCCTCGATCCGTCGTTTTGTAGATGCTGCCTTGGTTAGAATTGTACATGGGGTGATATGTCGCATATCCAATTCTTTTGTCGACCGGCGAAAACTCAATATCGGTGATATATCCTCCTTCGAGTACCTGCCGGGCGCTGCGCCCCCCGTCATCGCTTCGGAAGATGCCATCGTCCGTGCCAATATACAGAATATCCCCGTTAAATCGATCAAATCCAACACCGCTCACATGCGTGGCGGTCAATCCTCCGGAGGCCCCTAAGACCTCCCAACTTTTTCCGTGATCGTGACTGATATAGGCCCCACTGAGGTCACTACCTGCCACTACCGTTCCTGTGATGCCGGCCCCGACGGTACTATATGCTCCGCCACCGCCGGGATTCGTTCGATGCCATTGATGGGTTTGACTGAAGAGCAATGGATTGAGAAAAAAAAGAAGGAGAGACAAAAAGGAGAAGATCATTTTCATGCCGGATGATTTTCATTCTAAAATAAGAATAAAGATAGAAAACTTTCAACTTTTCCGGCAGCATCCTATTTCAGGGTGTGCATTACAAACTGCTCAGTTGAGCCTTGTTAATATACAATAACGCCTTATACAATAAAGGATATGAAAGGGTAACGCTTTTGCCAATAAAGTAGTAGAGAGAGGATGAAACCCAAGGGCGGACCACCGCACCCAAAGCCCCATCTCATACATAGCAACTCTATATTATATAGATAGCTCACATGAAAGAGACGGGGCGCACGTACTTTCGATTTCGCTTAATGGATTTGGGCACAGCCCCTTCTAATGGAAAACGATTAAAGCAGGGTGGTAAAGATATCTGTTACTTTTTCCCAATCCTCGGTTTGAGGATTCTTCTTCTTGGGTTCAATCGTTTTAAAGACCTTAATAAAAGCCACGACGATCCCTCCCGCAATTCTGGGAAGCTCTGCTTCGATATCTTCCCCTATTTCATACTTGAGAGGAGGTAGATGGGTCATAGATTCCAATATTCCGGAGACTTGCAACTCCTCGTCGAGATGGTCGTACTCCTTCATTGCCCGCTTGAGTCCCTCAGTAATAGGTAAGTCGGACAACCAAATGACATCTCTCCCATTGAGAGAAGCCTTTTCGATTCCTTCTTCTAAAAACCTGTGAATAAGTTTGTTGGTAAAATTATAGAGGCGCTGAACATCATTTTTATCGATATCCAATCCGCCTTCTTTTCTAAAAAACATTTCAAATTTTGAAATACCAGTTACTGACATAGTTTTAGTTTTAATTTTCAATTTGTGATTAAATTCGCTTTAACCTACGCAATTCATCGACCAAAGGGTAATTAGTGCCTGCAAGAAAACTCTTCAAAATTAGAAATGTATCTTTTGGTGATCTTTTTATTTTTCTCAACTCACTGATACCCAGGCATCACTTCGTCTCGAAAAATGAAAAATCTCATCCAAAATCTATCATTTCATAAAATTTGACAGTTTTCTGGCAAGCATTAATTAGAGACAAAATGACCTACAATTGAATATTGCCCCTGTAACTTTGTCTATAATTATTAGGATTTTCCCAAGAATTACTGACAGATTGGCCGGTTAATCAATTACGCAGACAGGGGCACATTGGACAACAGGCGACTCCGAAAAAGCCTTTGTAGCTGTATCGTTCGCCTCCCCAACGATACATTGTTGGTCAACTATTAATAGCCGTAATCAAACATACAGCGTGTTAGTGAACTATTTCCTTAGGCTACATTGATTTGTTTGCCCGCCTGTAACTTTTTAAGCGCCTCTGTCGTCTAACACCTGAAATCACATTTCAAACAAAATTAAAACAATCAAGAATATGAAAAAATGGATATTAACCACAGCAGTTGGCCTGATATATGTCATGGTCTCTTATGCCCAAACACCGGATACCAAGCCGGACACCACTAAAGTTCAACTCGGCAAATACGAACTTATCGTAGTAGAAGATGGAGAGGGCAATACTACTGTCACCATGAATACGGATGACAAGAAGGGGGTCCAAAAGGAGAAGACCTATAAAATCACTAAGGATGATAACGGAAGCACTGTGATTATTAAGAAAGATGAAGATGGAGAGCATGTTATCCGTATCGAAGAAGAAGTAGAGGCAGCAGCAGAAGCCCTCTCCGATAAATTGGAAGATACGGAGGATAAGCTGGAAGACAAAATGGAAGCACTCGATGATAAGTTGGAAGAAATGCAAGACAAAATCGAAGAACGACAGGAGGAAGTGGAGGATGAGAATTACAATATTGAATCCAATGGCAGAAAACTGGTCATCAAGCGCAAAAAGAAAAAGTACAAACTGTATTCCAATTGGGGTGGGCTGTCCGTGGGATATGAGACTTTCTTTAAGGACAAAGACAACTTGAGCGATGCCGGTATTTTTAACACGGACAGGAGTTATAGCATTCGATGGGAGTTTTACAGGCTCTCTATGCACCTGGGTACCCCGTATCTCGCACTCACTTCGGGTATGGCCTGGGGCGGGGCCTTCATCCCATTGAAGGATAATGCACAACTTGAAACCGACGAAAACAACACATGGATAACAACGGATGATACCCGGGAGTATTCTACTAATAAGTTGTCTTACACGTTCTTGGAAGTACCCGTTTTCTTAGAGCTATTTACAGGAACCCACCGGAGTAACAATGTCAAATTATCTGCCGGTATCATTAACAAACTACGGCTTAACGCCAAGACGAAGTATGCTTATACCAAGGGTGGAAAAGATTATACCACTACCGTAAAAGATGATTTCAACCTCTTCAAATACACTCCCGAATTGAGTGCAAGATTAGGATACAGAGGGATTGGGGTGTTTGCCAATATCGGAGTGAATCCATTTTTCAAGAAAAACAAAGGACCGGAAGTGCGAACATTCACTGCCGGGATAAATGTCAGTTTTCCGGTCATCAAAACCGGAAGAGCGTATAGGGGGTAATTGTCCCTATTTCCCCTCGAGAAATTCTCTCTTTCACCCTTTATTCGACGAAGTTGTCGCGATAAAGGCTCGAGCACCAAAAAGGTAAAAGTCAAGGGTCCAGCGGACATCCGAGTTTGAAGGACCCTTTGACTTTGGGAATTCATCTAAGAATAAAGGCAGGGCAAACTCATACTTTTGATGCACCATTAAGGAATTGACATAAAATATTAAAAAACAGCGTGTTAACTTTGGTATTTAAATAAATACTATGTATATTGTGGTCTTAATCAATAATATACAAAAT
>Ga0256832_1000630_pt1 | contig 23051 bp, 35 predicted proteins | sample 134614metaG_FD_190534 | JGI IMG/M metagenome (GOLD analysis project Ga0256832, IMG submission 190534) | Hydrothermal vent microbial communities from Lau Basin, Pacific Ocean - 134-614 | ecosystem: Environmental > Aquatic > Marine > Hydrothermal vents | place: Pacific Ocean: Lau Basin | collected... | reverse complement strand
CGTTAGAAATCCCGCCATGATTGGCAAGACGATGAAAGAAGTACTGGAAACTGTGAAGGTGTCATCCTGAGCGGAGTCGAAGGAAATAAAAAAAGCCCCGCTTCGCGGGGCTTTTTTTTGTTTTTTTTCTTCTTTTGAAGAAAAAGCCCGGCTGATGCGGGGCTTTTTTTTGTTTTTTTCTTCTTTTGAAGAAAAAGCCCGGCTGATGCGGGGCTTTTTTTCTTCTTTTGAAGAAAAAGCCCGGCTTATACGGGGCTTTTTTTGGTTTTTATTCTTCCTCTTCAGAGGATGCCTGAGTTGTAGTTTCAGGCGTTACAGCCACCGGGGTTTCTCCGGCTTTTTTCTTGCCTCCTCTGCGGCGACGGCGGCGTCTGCCGGTAGTTTTTCCGTCTTTGAGGTTGTAAACTTCGTTGAAGTCCACCAGTTCGATCAAGGCCATTTCGGCTCCATCGCCTTTGCGGAAACCCATGCGAATGACACGCGTATAACCTCCCGGGCGATCGCCCACTTTGGCTACTACAGGCCCGAAGAGTTCCTTAACGGCCTCCTTGTTTTGTAAATAGCTAAAGACCACGCGATGCGAGTGCATGCTTCCGTCTTTGGCTTTGGTGATCAGTGGCTCGATAAAGCGGCGCAGGGCCTTGGCTTTGGCCACGGTGGTCCTAATGCGCTTGTGCATAATGAGAGAAATGGCCTGATTGCGCAACAACGCTTTGCGATGTGCGGAGGTACGGCCGAGGTGGTTGAATTTTTTGCCGTGTCGCATGAGTTAAAATTTTGGTTATCCTCGCAACACAAAAACCGGCGCCCGCTGTTTGCGGCGGAGACTTGCCCCTCATCTCCTTTCGCCCGAAGTTTCTGTTATTGCACAAATAAATAAAGGGGCCTTTCAATCAATCCTTGTCCGAATCCAGGTTGTATCGGCTCAGGTCCATCCCGAAAGTCAGACCATGATCTTGGAGCAGGTCTTCTAATTCAACCAGGGATTTTCTGCCGAAGTTTCTGAATTTGAGCAACTCATTGGAGTCGTACTGCACCAATTCTCCGAGGGTGTCAATCTTAGCTGCCTTGAGGCAGTTGTAGGCACGCACGGAGAGGTCGAGGTCTTCAAGAGGCTTTTTGAGCAACTTGCGGATTTGAAGAACTTCCTCATCCATATCTTCGTCCTTGGCTGCATGGCCTTCTTCGAAGGAGATGTTTTTATCGGTAATCAGCACGAGGTGCTCCATGAGAATGCGGGCTGCTTCCTTGACGGCATCTTCAGGTTTGATGGTGCCATCGGTTTTCACCTCAATGGTCAGTTTTTCGTAGTCGGTGCGCTGGCCTACACGGGTATTCTCTACCCGATAAGCAACATTCTTGATGGGCGTATAAATAGCATCTATGGGGATGACACCGAGGGGAGCATCCTTGGGGATGTTCTCATCGGCAGGCACATAGCCACGCCCGCGCGTTACCGTCAGTTCAATTTCGAGGGTTACGGAAGGCTCCATCTGGCAGATGAGCAAATCGGGGTTCATCACTTTGAAGAAGTTGGTAACTTCCTCAATATCGCCAGCTTTAAATTCCTCACGCCCCGAGATGCTGAGGTAGATTTTCATCGGTTCGTTGGCGCTATCATCGGCGAGCAACTGCTTCAGGCGCACCTGCTTGAGGTTCAGCACGATGTCCACCACATCCTGAACCACGCCTTTGATGGCAGAAAACTCGTGGTCAACGCCCGTAATGCGGACGGCCGAGATAGCAAAGCCTTCGAGCGAAGAAAGCAACACCCGACGCAGGGCATTGCCTATGGTTTGGCCAAAGCCACGCTCCAAAGGTTTAAACTCAAAAGTACCTTCAAAATCGTTAGACTTCTGGAGAACGATCTTGTTGGGCTTTTGATAAGGGAGAATATTCATATAGCGAAATTATTTAGAGTAAAGTTCAACGATCAATTGTTCGTTGATCTTTTCGGGTATTTCTTCGCGCTGCGGGTAAGTCAGGAATTTACCGGTCATTTGGTCCTGATTGAATTCCAGCCAGGGAAATTTGCGCACGTTCGAGCTGTTGCTTGCAACGCTGTCGCGGATGACCTCCATGCCCTGAGACTTAGGCCGCACGCTAACGACGTCTCCGGGTTTCACCTGAGTGGAAGGCACATTGTTGATCACTCCATTCAGGAGGATGTGGCGGTGCGAGACCAATTGGCGTGCTCCACGGCGTGTCGGGGCTATACCCATGCGATAAACCACATTGTCCAAACGGGCTTCGAGGAACTGCAACAACACTTCGCCTGTAACGCCACCGCGGCGACTGGCTTTTTCGAAGAGGTTGCGGAACTGACGTTCCAGCACACCATAGGTGTATTTGGCTTTTTGCTTCTCCATCAATTGGAGGGCATAATCCGATTTTTGGCGGCGACGGCGTTTGTTGCCATGCATTCCGGGAGCATACTTTTTCCTGTCGGAAGCGCGCAAGCCACCGAAGATCGGTTCGCCGAAGGCTCTTTCCTTTTTCGCTCTGGGGCCTCTGTATCTTGCCATGCTATTCTCAGCTTGAGTTTGTCAAAAAATAATGGTGGGCAGTTTGCGACACATGGCTGCAAGACTGCCTCGGGGTTTCTTTAAACGCGACGACGCTTAGGCGGGCGACAGCCGTTGTGGGGGATGGGCGTTACGTCAATGATGCGCTGCACTTTAATACCTGCTGCATCAATGGCGCGGATGGCTGCTTCGCGGCCACTGCCCGGCCCTTTTACAAAGACTTCCACTTTACGCAGCCCGGCTTCGTAAGCCACCTCGGCAGCATCCGTAGCTGCACGTTGAGCGGCATAAGGCGTGTTTTTCTTCGCGCCCCTGAATCCCGCTTTGCCGGCAGAAGCCCAGGAAATCACATCGCCCTTGGCATTCGTCAAAGAGATGATGATGTTGTTGAAACTGGCCTTGATGTAAGCGCGGCCGGTGGGTTCCACTTTCACCTTGCGCTTCTTCGCGCGTACGGATTTTCTTCCTTTCGCCATGAATCTTAAGTATTACTTGGTTGCTTTCTTCTTGTTTGCCACAGTCTTACGACGCCCCTTGCGGGTACGCGCATTGGTTCGCGTGCGTTGCCCGCGCACGGGCAGGCCTTTGCGATGACGCAGGCCTCGGTAGCAGCCGATGTCCATCAAACGCTTGATGTTCATCTGCACCTCGGAGCGCAATTCACCCTCTACTTTGTATTCGTTTTGGATGAGCGCCGAGATGGCACGGATGTTTTCATCGCTCCAATCCTTTACTTTCACATTCTCATCCACGCCTACTTTCGCCAAAATCTCCCTGGCACGGGAAGGCCCAATGCCATAGATGTACGTCAAACCGATGACGCCACGCTTGTTCTTGGGTAAGTCTATACCTGCTATACGAGCCATTGCTTCTCTTTGTTTTTACCCGGCCTCAGTACCGGAATTTGTGTTTCCTTTTATCCCTGACGCTGCTTAAAGCGGGGATTCTTCTTGTTGATGACATACAGACGGCCTTTGCGACGAACGATCTTGCAATCTGCACTTCTCTTCTTGATGGACGCTCTTACTTTCATTGCTCCAAGTGTTAAGTGTTCTTAGTCATGGCCTGCACAGGGGCAGGTCGTTTCATATCCCTCGCCGCGCAGTTGCAACGCTTATTTATAGCGATACACAATGCGCCCGCGGGTCAAATCATAGGGCGACATCTCCACAGAGACCTTATCCCCCGGCAGAATGCGGATGTAGTTCATGCGCATTTTTCCGGAAATCGTAGCCACGATCAGGTGATTGTTCTCCAATCGCACCCGAAACATGGCATTGGACAAGGCCTCTTCTATGATGCCATCCTGCTTGATGAGGTTTTTCTTAGCCATACACAATTTTTAGGGCGCAAAGATACAACTTCTTTTCCTTTTCGCCAAATGGTGTATTTTCAACCCATCAAATTTTGTTTCAACAACTTTTCAAGCGCTTTCGATGCCTGCCGGACTTTTCCGGAAAGCGTGTTTACAGTGCCCGAATCTTCAGGAGACACCGGACATGCTGCTTCGAACGACCTCCCGCAGCGAAGCATTTTGGCGCTCGACTTCCTCTATAACGGAGAAATCCGAGAGCCTGTCCGGTCCTTCTTTCTTCACCGCTACGACTTGTTCGTAGTGGGCGGAGGGGCTGCGGTCTTTAGACACAATCGTCCAGCCGTCTTTCAACTGCCGGACGCTCTTGCTTCCCAGGTTTATCATGGGCTCTATCGCAATGACCAGCCCTTCCTGTATTTTGATTCCCCGGCCGCGCTGGCCGTAATTGGGGACTTCGGGTTCTTCGTGTAGTTTTTTCCCGATGCCATGCCCCACCAAATCGCGCACTACGCCGTATTTATGTTGCCTTTCGGCAAATGATTGCACGGCATAACCGATATCCCTGAGGCGATTGCCCACGCGTGCCTGCTCAATGCCGAGATAAACGGCCTCCTTCGTAACGCGCAACAACTCCATCACTTTCTCATCCACCTCTCCGAGGGCAAAGGTATAAGCGCTATCGCCGTAGTAACCGTTGAGCAAAACGCCGCAGTCCACCGATACGATATCGCCTTCTTTAAACACCTGCTCTTTCGAAGGTATTCCGTGTACCACAGCCTCATTGACCGAGACGCAGAGCGTAGCCGGAAAGCCTTCGTAGTTTTTAAAGGCCGGCTCAGCGCCATGGTCGCGAATGAAGGCTTCGGCTTCGCGGTCTATATCTGCTCCACTCACACCCGGCTTGAGGATGCTGCCCACATGAGCCAGTGTTTGAGACACCAGCAAATTGCTGATGCGCATCAGCTCAATCTCTTCGGGTGTTTTGTAGTAGATCATTGTCTTTTCAAAAAACGCATCCTTACATGCCGGCACCTATGCCTTGCATGCGGCTGCTGCGTCCCTGGATGCGGCCGGATTTCACCAGGCCGTCATAGCGACGCATGAGCAAATGGCTTTCTATTTGCTGCAAAGTATCCAAAACCACGGCCACCAAAATCAGCATGGAAGTTCCGCCGAAGAAGGAAGCCAGGGAGGGGTTCACGCCAAAGGCCACCGCAATGGCAGGCAAAATGGCGATGATGCCCAGAAAGATCGAGCCGGGCAGGGTAATGCGCGACACGATGTTGTCAATGAAATCTGCCGTAGCTTTCCCCGGTTTCACACCGGGAATGAAAGCGTTTTGGCGCTTCAGGTGGTCGGCATATTGCTTGGGATTCACCAGCAAAGCCGTGTAGATATAAGTAAATACGACCACCAGCAGGAAGGTAAACACTGCCGAGGCACCGGAATAAGGATTGCTCAGGGCTCTCAGCCAGCCCGGGGCAGCAGCCGGGTCTCCTCCGGAGACGAAAGTTACCAACGTAGCCGGCAAAAACATCAATGCCTGAGCAAAGATGATGGGCATCACGCCCGAGGCATTCACCTTCACGGGGATATAATCGCGTACATTGGACATGGCCACGGCCGAGCTGCCGCGCCCCACCATGCGCTTGGCAAACTGGATGGGGATTTTGCGAACGCCCTGTACGATAAGTACCGTTACCATAACGACGGCATACATAGCTGCCAATTCGATCAGGAAGAGAATCAGCCCGTTTTGGGCCAACTGCAACTGAAATTCGGCAATCATGGCCTGTGGCAGACGGGCGATGATGCCCACAGTAATCAAAAGAGATACGCCATTGCCAATTCCCCTGTCGGTGATGCGCTCACCCAGCCACATGGCGAAGATGGTGCCGGCAGAGAGGATGATGATGTTGGCAAACCAAAACAGCCCCTGCGACACTCCCGGAGCCACGGCATTGTTGCTCACCAGATAGGTCAGATAACCACCGCCCTGCACCAGCGTTACGGCCAGCGTCAGGAAACGCGTGATTTGATTGAGTTTCTTTCTTCCGCTCTCCCCCTCTTTCTGCTGTAAACGCTGGAAGTAAGGCACGGCAAAGCCCAGAAGTTGTACCACGATGGAAGCGGTGATATAGGGCATGATACCGAGGGCAAAGATGGCGGCATTCTGAAAGGCGCCCCCCGTAAACATATTGATCAGGCCCAGCAGGTCGTTGGCATTGCCCGAGCCCGTGTCGAGTTGGCTCGGGTCCACACCGGGCAAAACGACATAAGAGCCGAGGCGATACACCGCCAACATGGCAAAAGTAAAGAGAATGCGTTGGCGCAATTCCTTTATCTTCCAGATGTTTTTCAGCGTATTCAAAAATCGTTTCATGAATCTCTTGCTTTAGCGGTAGGAGCGGTCGCGATACGCCCTCTCTTTCCCTGGTTCGTTGGCATGCAGACTTGCGTCAAATGGCGCCCGTCTTTTGCAGTTTGCGCGTCTATCCTAAAATCTCTACACGGCCTCCTGCTGCTTCCACGGCCTCTTTAGCTTTGGCAGAGCATGCGTGTACCTGGATGCTCAGGCCTTTGGTCAAGGCGCCATTGGCCAGCAATTTGACGCGATCTTTTTTACCGACAATGCCCTTGGCGATCAGGGTTTCGATATCCAGTGCATCCAGTTTATATTTATCGGCTATAGCCTGAGCGCGCGACAAGTTGATGGGTACGTATTGTACGCGGTTGATGTTTTTGAAGCCGCGCTTAGGCAGGCGCATCTGCAGAGGCATCTGACCGCCTTCGAAAGCCCGCTTCCTGCTGTAGCCGGAGCGGGACTTCTGTCCTTTGTGTCCACGTGTGGACGTACCTCCCCTGCCGGAGCCCTGGCCACGGGCCAGGCGCTTGCGCGAACGTACAGATCCTTTAACGGGTTTGAGCGTATGTAATTCCATCGTGATTTATTTTTCTTCCACTTTCACCAGGTGAGCCACTTTGGCTACCATACCCAGTATTTGGGGAGTAGCCTCGTGCTCTACAGTTTGGTTCATTTTACGCAAGCCCAGAGCCTCCATGGTGGCCTTTTGGTCCTTGGGTCGGTCAATGGTGCTTCGTACTTGCGTGATCTTGATCTTAGCCATCGCTTCGATGTTTTAAGCTTTTTTGCAAAAGGCTTTATCAGCCGTTGAACAGTTTATCCATGCTGATGCCGCGTTGGCGGGCGATCTCCATGGGCGTGCGCAGTTTGGTCAGGGCATCAATGGTTGCTTTGACGACGTTGTGGGGGTTTGAAGAGCCATGGGCTTTCGCCAAAACGTTGTGGATGCCTGCAATTTCCAAGACGGCACGCATGGCGCCACCTGCGATCACACCGGTACCATCGGAAGCCGGCTTGATGAGCACGCGTGCTGCGCCGTACTTTCCTTTCTGCTCATGAGGGATGGTACCCTTGTAAAGGGGAATGCGGATAAGGTTTTTCTTGGCATCATCCACCCCTTTGGCAATGGCCTCAGAGACATCGCGGGCTTTGCCCAGGCCGTGCCCGACAATGCCATTTCCGTCACCTACGACGACTACTGCAGCAAAGCTGAAGGTACGTCCACCTTTGGTTACCTTGGCAACGCGATTGAGGCTCACCACCTTTTCTGTCAATTCGGTGCCGGCGGGCTTAATTTTTTTATCCGTTTTATTCGTCATGGTTGTGCTGTTGTGCGCTTACAAATGTAGTTTGCGAAACTGCCCGTAGTCTTTTCAGATGGTCAGGCCGGCTTCGCGGGCGCCATCGGCCAGTGCCTTGACGCGGCCGTGGTAGAGGTATCCGCCGCGGTCAAAGACGGCGCGACTGATGTTTTGAGCCTGGAGGCGTTCGGCAATCAATTTGCCGACTTCTTTGGCCTGTTCTACCGGCGGCTTGGCTTTATCCACGGAGTTTTCACGGGAAGAGGCCGTTGCCAGAGTCATTCCCTGCACATCATCTATGGCTTGTACATAGATGTAGTTGTTGCTGCGAAAGACGCTGAGGCGCGGGCGCTCGGCCGTTCCGGAAACTTTTTTTCTAATGCGGTAGCGAATTCTCGCTTTTCTCTTTAACTGTCTCATTGTTCTTACTCTTCTGCGTTTGGTCTGCTCACTTGGGTATCATTTGGCGAAAGCCGGCTAATAAAAAAGATTATTTAGCCACGGTCTTACCGGCTTTGCGGCGAATTTCTTCACCCACAAAGCGAACGCCCTTTCCTTTGTAAGGCTCGGGCTTGCGGAAAGCGCGAATCTTTGCCGCCACCTGGCCTACGAGTTGTTTGTCTATGGACTCCAGCTTGACGATGGGGTTTTTACCTTTTTCCATGACCGCTTCCACTTTCACCTCATCGGGGATGTAGAACAGTATGGGGTGAGAGTATCCCAGTTGGAGTTCCAGCAATTGGCCGGTGTTGCTGGCGCGATAACCCACGCCCACCAGTTCCAATTCTTTTTTAAATCCGTTGGTAACACCTTCTACCATATTGGCGATGAGGGAGCGATACAAACCATGCATGGATTTGTGGCGCTTCTGCTCTGTGGGGCGCTCGAGGGTCAGGACGCCGTCCTCAATTTTGAGGGTGAGGTCGGGGTCCACCTGCTGGGAGAGCTCACCTTTGGGGCCTTTTACGGTTACGAAATTGCCCTTGGTGATGTTGATTTCCACTCCCTGCGGTATGTTGATCGGTGCTTTTCCTATTCTGGACATGGTCTGTTGCGTTTTTACAGCTCAATCAAATCAATACACTTGGCAGAGGATTTCCCCGCCTACGTTTATTTTGCGCGCTTCCTTATCGGTCATGATGCCATGTGAAGTGGAGACGATGGCAATGCCCAGGCCATTGATGACGCGCGGGAGGTCTTTGGCCTTGGCGTATTTGCGCAGGCCGGGTTTACTGATGCGCTGCAGCTTGCGAATGACGGGCTGCTTGCTGCGGGGGTCGTATTTAATGGCAATACGGATGATTCCCTGCTTGCCGGCTTCGTCATCAAACTGATACTTCAGGATATACCCCTGGTCGTAGAGGATTTTGGTAATGGCCTTCTTCACTTTGGAAGAGGGGATTTCCACTACGCGATGCCCGGCGCTTTGAGCGTTGCGCAGGCGGGTCAGATAATCTGCTATTGGATCTGTTACGATCATCACTTTTTGGTTTAGAGTTCAGACGTTCGTTCTGAGTTGTCGCTTTTTTCAAACCGATAACTCCAACCTGTCTATGCTCCTTTTTCCAATGGCCGGAGCTTTATGAGGCCATGTTTTCTTTTACTTCTCCGAAGAGAAGGAGGGTGCTACCAACTACACTTGGTGATGCCCGGGATTTTACCCTCCAGAGCCAATTCGCGAAACTTCACGCGGCAGATACCAAAGCGACGGATGTATCCGCGCGGGCGGCCGGTGAGTTGGCAACGGTTGTGGAGGCGTACCGGAGATGCGTTGCGCGGCAGCTTATCGAGGGCTTCGTAGTTGCCTTCTTCTTTGAGTTTTTTGCGCAACTCGGCGTACTTGGCCACCATGCGTTGGCGCTTTTTTTCTCTGGCTATGACTGATTTTTTTGCCATAATGCTTATTGTTTTCCATCTGCCTGAGGCAGCTGTTATTAGCTGTTTTGGTTTTTAAACGGCATTCCGAGATGCTTGAGCAAGGCCAGCGCTTCGGCATCCGTTTTTGCAGTCGTTACAAACGTGATATCCATGCCCGAAATGCGATTGACTTTGTCGAGGTCAATTTCGGGAAAGATGATCTGCTCGGTGATGCCCATGGAGTAATTGCCACGGCCATCGAAGCTCTTGTCGTTGATGCCCCGGAAGTCGCGCACACGCGGCAGGGCAACGGCTATGAGGCGGTCCATGAACTCCCACATGCGGTCTTTGCGCAGGGTAACGCGTGCGCCGATAACCATGCCTTCGCGCAGTTTAAAATTGGAGACAGAGAGTCGTGCTTTGGTGGGCACGGCTTTCTGACCTGCGATCAGAGTCATTTCCTGGAGGGCAGAATCCACCAGTTTTTTATCCTGGGTAGCTTCGCCTATACCCTGGTTGAGGCAGATTTTCACCAAACGGGGCACCTGCATGACGGATTTGTATTGAAACTCTTCCATCAAAGCCGGGATGACTTCCTCCTGATATTTCTTCTTAAGTCTTGGTTCGTAGCTCATCACTTAATGATTTCTCCTGATTTTTTGGAATAGCGAACCAGTTTGCCGTCCACTTCTTTGCGGCCGATGCGGGTAGGTTCTCCGGTTTTGGGGTCTATCAACATGAGGTTGGAGATGTGTACCGGTGCGGGCATTTCATGGATGCCGCCCGGGTTATCTCCCATGGGTTTTTGGTGTTTCTTGACGATGTTGACGCCATCTACGATGGCGCGTTGTTTCCTGGGAAACACCTCCAGTACCTCTCCTTCTGCGCCTCTGTAAGCGCCGGCCATTACCTTCACGCGATCGCCCTTTTTGATGTGCAACTTAGGTGCGAATCGCTTATGTGTTTTTTTCTTCGACATGGTTCGAAAGTTTCTTCTTCGTTAGCTTAGCTCGTTGGTATGGATTTACAGTACTTCCGGAGCCAGGGAGACGATACGCATAAAGTCTTTATCGCGCAATTCGCGGGCAACGGGGCCGAAGATACGCGTTCCGCGGGGCTCGTCGGCGTTTGTCAGCAATACCACGGCATTGTCTCCAAAGCGGATGTAAGAACCGTCTTTGCGGCGCACTTCCTTTTTGGTACGGACGACTACGGCGCGGGATACGGTACCTTTCTTGATGCCTCCCGGGCTGGCTTCTTTGACCGTTACTACGATTTTATCGCCTATGGAGGCATAGCGCCGTTTGGAGCCGCCGAGGACGCGAATGCAGAGCACTTCTTTGGCGCCGCTATTATCCGCTACTTTCAATCTGGACTCTTGCTGTATCATGACTCAATCTGTTTTATAGCCTGTTTTACTTAGCCTTTTCAATGATTTCGACAAGGCGCCATTTTTTGCGCTTGCTCAGAGGGCGCGTTTCCATGATGCGCACTTTATCACCTACCCCGCACACTTCTTCTTCATCGTGTGCCAGGAATTTGGTCGTTTTTTTGACGAACTTACCGTAGATGGGGTGGCGCAATTTTCTTTCCACCAGGACAGCTATGGTTTTGTCCATGGCCGTGCTACTCACTATGCCTATGCGCGTTTTACGAAGGTTTCTGTTTGTCATGGCGTTTCGTACTTATTTTTGTTTCCTTCTTCTGGCACGGATTTTAGAGCGCCGGGCCAGTTGTTTTTCATCCATCTTCGCCAATTCACGGCGGCGAATTTCCGTAGCGAGGCGGGCGATGTCTCGCCTTGTTTCGCGCAGTGCCAGGGGGTTTTCCAGGCCCTGGGTTGCATGTTCAAATTTCATGCGTTGGTATTGCTCACGGACTTTTTCGAGCTCGACCTGCAAGTCGGCATCTGTATAATCCTGGAGTTCTAAAAACTTCTTAGTGGCCATGGTGTGCTACCTTTTCTTTGCTTGCATTAAATCACTCTCCGGCATAGTCCGGACGAACGGAAAATTTGGTCAATACGGGCAACTTTTGAGCTGCCAGACGGAGCGCTTCCTCGGCTACTGCCCGGGGAACGCCGTCAATTTCAAACATGATGCGACCGGGCTTTACGACGGCCACCCAGTGGTCCACAGCGCCTTTTCCCTTACCCATACGCACTTCCAAAGGCTTGGAGGTGATGGGTTTGTCGGGAAAGATGCGAATCCACACCTTACCTTCACGTTTCATGTAGCGCGTCATCGCAATACGGGCGGCTTCAATCTGACGATTGGTGATGCGCCCGGGGGTAACAGCCTTAAGACCAAAGCTGCCAAAATCCACGCTGCTGCCTTTATATGCCAGGCCGCGGTTGCGGCCTTTCTGCTGCTTGCGATACTTGGTTCTTTTCGGTTGTAACATGTCCGTCTTATATTAAATGCCAATGCCTTTTCAAAAAGCCGTGCAAAGGTACGACATTTTTTCGACTCCGTCTATGGAGTTGGCAAAAAATTATCTACATTATTTGCGACGGCCACCACGGCCGCCACGGCCGCCGCGCCCGCTGCGTTTGTCCTTGCTGCCGAGGCCCACATTGGGGGACAAATCGCGCTTGCCAAAGACTTCGCCACGGCATATCCAGACTTTGACGCCAATCTTGCCGTAAACGGTATTGGCTTCCACCAGTGCGTAGTCAATATCGGCACGGAAGGTATGCAGAGGTGTTCTTCCCTCTTTGTATTCTTCTGTGCGCGCCATTTCTGCGCCGTTCAGCCGGCCCGACACGCGCACTTTGATGCCCTGCACGCCTGCGCGCATGGAGGCCTGAATGGCCATTTTGATGGCGCGACGATAATTGACACGCCCTTCGATCTGGCGGGCGATGTTTTCGCCGACCACGTAGGCATCCAGTTCCGGCTTGCGAATCTCATGGATATTGATGTGGACATCTTTGCCCGTGAGTTTACGCAGCTCTTCGCGGATGCGATCCACTTCCTGGCCGCCTTTACCAATGATGATGCCCGGGCGAACCGTATGGATGGTCAGGGTGGTTTGCTTGATGTTGCGTTCTATGACGATGCGCGCGATACCGCCTTTTTGCACGCGTGCGCGCAGGTATTCGCGAATTTTGAAGTCTTCGACGACTTTATCGCCCATAGACTTGCCACCATACCAGTAGGAATCCCATCCACGGATGATTCCCAAACGGTTGCCAATAGGATTTGTCTTCTGACCCATATCGAGTTAGTTGTTAATTTTTTATTCTTCTGCGGCTTCTTCCACTTCTTCTACGATCACTGCGTCATCGCCCATGTTTTCGTAATCTTCGCTGAGCGGTATGCGATTTTCCACCACGATGGTGATGTGGCAGGTCCGCTTGCGAATTCTGTGTGCCCGGCCGTGCGGTGCAGGGCGGATGCGCTTGATCATCATTCCGCCGTCGGCTGTAGCTTTACTGACAAAGAGGTCGTACTCATCGGCGCTTTCCAGGCCGCCTGTTTTGTACTCCCAGTTGGCGATGGCGGAAAGCAGCACTTTCTCGACCCATTCCGAGGCCTCTTTGTTGGTGAAACGCAAGATATCCAGAGCTTCTTCAATGCCCTTGCCGCGAATCAAGTCCAGCACGAGGCGCATTTTACGCGCCGACATGTGGCAGTTTTTAAACTTAGCTGTCGCTTTCATTGCTATCTCTTTCTTCAAGTTATGGCCGGGTGTTTAAAGACCCGGAAAAGTTTCCAATGCCCCTTGCCAGGGGAGCATATAGGCGCTTTGGCGCCCAAATTTATGTTTCATTTCATTTGGCGAAAGCCAAACAAAACGCTTACTTTTTGCGGTTGCCTGCGTGACCACGGAAGGTGCGCGTGGGCGAAAATTCTCCGAGCTTGTGTCCTACCATATTTTCGGTAATGAACACCGGGACGAAGGTTTTGCCATTGTGTACGGCTATGGTCATACCCACCATATCGGGGATGATCATGGATGCACGCGACCAGGTTTTGATAACCGACTTCTTGTTGCTCTCACGTGCCTGCAGCACTTTTTTGAGCAGTTTGTGGTGTACGTAAGGTCCTTTTTTTATCGAACGAGCCATATCAGCTTACATTTGTAGTGATGCCCTGTAAGGCAGTGCGTTATTTCTTCTTGGTTTTCCTGCGCGAGATGATGAGCTTGGAAGAGTGCTTCTTCTTGTTGCGGGTTTTCTGCCCTTTGGCATAGACTCCTGTGCGCGAACGCGGGTGCCCGCCCGAAGCGCGTCCTTCGCCACCGCCCATGGGGTGGTCCACGGGGTTCATGGCCACGCCACGCACGCGCGGGCGGCGGCCGATCCAGCGCTTACGGCCGGCTTTGCCGAGCACTTGCAGGCCGTGGTCGGGGTTTGAAGTGGAGCCTATGGTGGCTTTGCAGCTCAACAGGATACGGCGCACTTCGCCTGAGGGCAGTTTTACGATGGCATACTTGCCTTCGCGCCCCATCAGGGTAGCGTAGGTACCTGCCGAGCGGGCCAGGGCTGCGCCGCGGCCGGGCTGCATTTCAATGGCGTGAATGGTGGAGCCAAGCGGGATTTCACTGAGGTAAAGGGCATTGCCCACATTGGGCGCAGCTCCTTTTCCGGATACGACCTCATCGCCTACCTTCAGGCCATTGGGCGCAATGATGTAGCGCTTTTCGCCATCGGCATAAAAGAGCAGCGCGATATAAGCGGTGCGATTCGGGTCGTATTCAATGGTCTTGACACGAGCGGGAACGCCCTCTTTGTTGCGCTTGAAGTCTATGATGCGATAGCGACGCTTGTGCCCGCCTCCACGCTGGCGCATGGTCATTTTACCGGTGCGATTACGACCACCCGTTTTGGAATAGGGCGCCAACAAACTCTTTTCGGGCTTGTCTGTAGTAAGCTCTTCAAAGGCGTTGCCCACTCTGAAGCGGGTGCCCGGCGTAGTCGGATTATATTTCTTAACTGGCATAACGCTGTTTGTTTCTGTGTTCGGTTTCCAATGCTCCCGGCCCGAAGCTCAGGCCATAGCCGTTTAGAGATTTTGGTAAAAATCAATTTCTTCTCCCTCGGCCAGGGTAACCACGGCCTTTTTGTAGGGAGAGATCATCCCGTTGAACACCCCGCTGCGGGTGCTTCTGCGACGGCGTTTACCCGGCATGTTGGCCGTATTGACCGAGACTACCGTAACGTTGTACATCTTCTCTACGGCAGCTTTGACTTCCAATTTGTTGGCCTTGCGGTTGACTACGAAGGTGTAGCGGTTCAGCTTTTCGGCCAGGTCATTGGCTTTTTCGGTAATAATCGGCTTCAGTAAGATCTGCTTAGCCATGATGCTATGGGTTTAGAGCGAGAAGACTCGCATAATTCATTACTTAAAAGTTTCTACAATTTTCTCTACAGCCCCTTCCGAGAGCAACAACACCTGGCAGTTCAGTACGGCGTAGGTATTCAGGTCGGAAGCACGCATTACCTGTGCTTTGGGCAGGTTGCGGCTGGAGAGATATACGGATTCTTCCTTTTCGGAAGTAACATGCAGTACCTTTTGGTTACTGAGCTCCAGTTTTTGCAGGATCTCGTAATAGGCCTTGGTCTTGGGCGCATCGAAAGAAAAATCTTCGATGATGCGCAATTGGTTTTTATTGGCCTTGTCAGACAGTGCCGACTTGCGAGCCAGGCGCTTCACCTTTTTGGGCAGATCCAGGGTGTATTTGCGCGGGCGGGGGCCGAAGACGCGGCCGCCACCTCTAAACAGGGGGTTTTTGATGTCGCCGGCACGGGCTGTACCCGTTCCCTTTTGGCGCTTCAGCTTGCGGCGTGAGCCGGCTACGGCATTGCGTTCTTTGGAGCTGTGCGTACCCTGGCGCTGGTTGGCCAGGTACTGCTTGACTGCCAGATAAACGGCCTGTTCATTGGGCTCAATGCCAAAGACTTCCTCGGGCAGTTCGACGCTGCGTCCCGTTTTCTCACCCTGAATATTAAAAACTTCCAGTTTCATTGCTCTTAGAGTTTATTTCGCTTTCGCAAAAACCTTCACGACTTGCTCACTTTTCGATAATTACATAGGCTCCCTTGTGGCCGGGGATGGCGCCTTTGATGAGGATCAGGTTTTTCTCGGGGAAGATCTTCAACACCTCGAGGTTTTTAATCTTCACGCGAGTACCACCCATGCGCCCGGCCATGCGCATGCCTTTAAAGACACGTGCGGGGTAAGAAGCCGCACCGATAGAACCCGGAGCACGCTGGCGGTTGTGCTGACCGTGGGTGGCATCGTTGACACCGCCAAAGCCATGGCGCTTGACAACGCCCTGGAAGCCGCGTCCTTTGGAAATGCCGACGGCATTTACGATATCGCCTTCTTCAAAAACTTCTTCCACACGCACTTCATCGCCGAGGTTTTTCTCTACGGCGTCAAAGTCGCGAAACTCCACGACCTTGCGCTTAGGCGTAGTACCTGCTTTTTTGAAGTGCCCCATCATGGGTGCGGTGGTATTCTTTGCTTTGGCCTCATCAAAAGCCAATTGAAGCGCAGAATAGCCGTCTTTTTCCTCAGAAAATCGCTGAGTAACCACGCAAGGGCCTGCCTCCACAACCGTGCAGGCGACGTTCTCACCGGCATCGTTGTAGATGCTGGTCATTCCTAACTTTTTGCCAATAATACCGTTCACGATACTACTTTTTTATTGCGAAGACAACAGCCGTTTGCAAAACGGCCTTCCTGTCTCCACGGGTTATAGTGGATGATTGCCATGCAAGCTCTCCACCTGTCATTTTCAAAGTACCGAGCCGGCGGAAAGGACGGGCAGTTGCGGCATGCGCTTCAAGCGCTTTGCCTTCTGCCTGCCAAGCGGGTTGCATTTCCCGAAAGGGAAACAAACAACAACTGCTTTTCGGCTTGTGCTGTGAGACGGGGAAACCCGCCTGCTTTCACCGCGGAGTTTTCAGACTCCTTTTCCGCACAACTCCATTCAATCTCTCGTGGCCTGAGCTTGTCAGCTCAATTTGACCTGAATATCCACGCCACTGGGAAGCTCCAGTTTAGACAGTGCGTTCACCGTCTTGGGCGTTGGAGAATAAATCTCCACCAAACGCTGGTGAGTGCGCAACTGAAACTGCTCCCGAGATTTCTTGTTGACGTGCGGCGAACGCAGTACGGTAAAAATCTCTTTCTTCGTGGGCAGCGGAATCGGTCCTGTAACAACAGCTCCGCTGTTGCGCACCGTTTTGATGATCTTCTCCGTTGACTTGTCCACCAGGTTGTGGTCGTAAGAACGGAGGCGGATCCTGATTTTTTGCTGATTCATAACCCTGTTTATTAAAAAAATTAGAGAAAGCCCTTGCGGACTTTCTCATGATTGCTTACACTTTTACTTCACCTCTTGCCTTTTCAATGACTTCTTTGGCGATGTTGGCCGGCGCTTCGGCATAGTGCGAAAACTCCATGGTGGAGCTGGCGCGGCCGGAGCTGATGGTACGCAGGTCTGTTACATAGCCAAACATTTCAGCCAGAGGCACCTCTGCCTGGATGGCGATGGCACCGCCTGTGCGAGGCTCCTGGCCTTTGAGCATGCCGCGACGACGGTTCAGGTCGCCGATGATGTTACCGACAAACTCTTCGGGCGTTACGACCTCCAGCTTCATGATGGGCTCCAGCAAAACCGGCTTACACTTGGGTGCAGCGGCTTTAAAGCCCTCTTTGGCGCAAAGCTCAAAGGCGATGGGCTTGGAGTCCACGGGGTGGGTGGCGCCGTCGAAGAGGCGTACTTTCATGCTTTCTATGCCATAACCTGCAAGGATGCCGTTGTCCATCATAGACTCAAAGCCCTTGCGGGTGGGGCCTATCAATTCGCGAGGGATGGCGCCGCCGCGGATTTCATCCACGAATTGCAGGCGCTCTTTGCCACTCTTGAACTCTTCGCTCTCGAGGAATTCCGGATCGGCAGGGCCCAATTCAAATTGCATATCGGCAAACAGACCCGAGCCACCCGTCTGCTTTTTGAGGCGCTCGTGATGCTCTACGCTGACCGTGAGGGCCTCTTTGTAGTTCACCTGCGGGCGGCCCTGGTTGCACTCTACTTTAAACTCGCGCTTGAGGCGGTCCACGATGATTTCGAGGTGCAACTCACCCATACCGCTGATGATGGTCTGGTTGGTTTCTTCATCGAAGCGCACCTTAAAGGTGGGGTCTTCCTCGGCCAGCTTGGCCAGGGCCATACCCAGTTTATCTACATCCTTCTGTGTCTTGGGCTCAATGGCCACACCGATCACGGGATCGGGGAAAGTCATGCTTTCAAAGACGATGGGATGGTCGGCATCGCAGATGGTATCGCCTGTGCGCAGGTCTTTCATACCTACGGCTGCTGCGATATCGCCGGCTTCGACTACTTTGATGGGATTTTGCTTGTTGGAGTGCATTTGGTAGAGGCGGGATACGCGCTCTTTCTTGCCGGAGCGGGTGTTGAGCACATAGCTGCCCTCATTCAGCACGCCGGAATAAACCCTCATAAAAGCCAGGCGGCCTACATAGGGGTCTGTGGCGATTTTAAAGACCAGTGCGGCAAAGGGGTCTTTGACATCGGGCTTGCGCACTTCCGTTTCGCCGGTTTTGGGGTTGATGCCTTCGATGGCGTCAATGTCAACGGGCGAAGGCATGAATGCACACACGGCATCGAGCACGGCCTGTACGCCTTTGTTTTTAAAGGCCGAGCCGCACATGATGGGCGTGATGCTCATATCAATCACGGCAGCGCGAATGGCTGCGCGAATTTCATCGGCAGTGATGGAGTCGGGGTCTTCGAAGTATTTCTCCATCAAAGACTCGTCGTATTCTGCTACGCTTTCGAGCAGTTTTTCGCGATATTCAGTAACGGTATCCTGCAGGTCTTCGGGTATGGGAACCACCTCGTAGGTCATGCCCATATCGTGCTCATTCCAGATGATGGCCTCGTTGGTGATGAGGTCAACGACGCCTCTAAAGCGCTCTTCAGCACCTATGGGCACTTGCAGGGGCACGGCATTGGCGCCCAGTTTTTCGCGCACGTCTTCGACTACGGCGAAGAAATCAGCGCCGGAGCGGTCCATTTTATTGACAAAGCCAATGCGCGGCACGCGATAGCGATCGGCCTGGCGCCAAACGGTTTCCGACTGTGGCTCTACGCCCGAAACAGCACAGAACAAAGCCACCACGCCGTCCAATACGCGCAGGGAGCGCTCCACCTCTACGGTAAAGTCCACGTGCCCGGGCGTATCAATGATGTTGATGGTGTATTCTTCCCCCTTCCACTTCCAGGAAGTTTTGGTGGCAGCAGAGGTAATGGTGATACCGCGCTCGCGTTCCTGCTCCATCCAGTCCATGGTGGCAGCACCATCGTGTACTTCACCGATTTTATGGCTTATACCGGTATAGTACAGAATGCGCTCGGTGGTGGTCGTTTTACCGGCGTCAATATGGGCAGCGATGCCAATATTTCTGGTGTATTTTAAGTCTCTTGCCATGATCTAAACCTCGTACAGGTTCCTTTTAAAGTTTGTGTCCGTTTGCGGAAGCTAAAAATGGGTTACACCCTGAAGTGAGCGAAGGCGCGGTTGGCCTCTGCCATCTTATGGGTATCTTCTTTGCGTTTAACGGCAGCGCCTTCGCCTTTGCTCGCTGCGATGATCTCTGCTGCCAGTTTTTCAGCCATGCCACGTCCGCCGCGTTGGCGGGCAAAGCGGATGAGCCACTTGATGCCGATGGACAACTTGCGATTAGCCCTGATTTCGGTGGGGATTTGGAAAGTAGCACCACCGATACGACGGCTGCGCACCTCCATTTGGGGCATGACGTTGTTCAGGGCTTTCTTCCAAATGGCATGCTCGTCTTCTCCGGTACGCTCTTTGACGATATCCATGGCATCGTAGAAAATGGTAAAAGCGACATTCTTCTTACCGCGCCACATCATGTGATTCACAAAGCGCGTTACCATGGGATCTCCGTAACGGGGATCGGGAGCTATGACCCGCTGTTTTGGCTTTCTTTTTCTCATTGCTCTTAACTATTTTGGCAGGCGCTTCGAAAAGCGCCTCTCAGATACAATTTATTTTTTAGGGCGTTTGGCACCGTAGCGCGAGCGGCTCTGCAGGCGGCCTTCCACACCGGCAGTGTCCAAAGCACCACGCACGATGGTGTAGCGCACACCCGGCAAGTCTTTCACACGACCTCCGCGCACCAAAACAATGGAGTGCTCCTGGAGGTTGTGGCCTTCACCCGGGATGTAGGCGATCACTTCAATGTTGTTCGTCAGGCGCACCTTGGCGACTTTGCGCAAAGCAGAGTTCGGCTTCTTGGGCGTGGTCGTATATACACGCACACACACTCCCCTGCGCTGCGGACAAGAGTCCAAAGCGCGCGACTTGCTCTTTGTTACAATCTTTTTGCGCCCTTTACGCACGAGTTGGTTGATAGTAGGCATATCTTACCTTAAAAGTTTATAAATACATTTCCAACTTTTCGCCCTGCCCCCCTTTGAGCATCGCCCCGCGGCGGGGAAGGCAAATTGCCCTGCAGCTGTCTGTTTGGCCTCAAAAACGCATAAAATCAAGGCTTTTCGCCGGCTTGCGGCTACCGCAGGTCAAAAGCGGTTGCAAAGGTACGACTTTTCTTCATTATGGAAGTACTTTCCTGAAAAAAAATTTCAGATTTTTTCAACACACTATGATTCATTAAGTTTTGACGCAGCCTATAGCCGTGAACGGAGAGGGCCGCCCGCGCCCCCGGCCCCTGAAGGGGCGGGCCGCCCGCAAGTTTTCCGCAATGTAGAACACAAAAAAACCGACCCCGCCCAAAGGGCGAGGCCGGCTCAAAACGGTTTCCGGGAAGACTATGCTTTGATGAGATGCGGGCAAGATGCCTGCATGGTTTTATCTTCTCACTGCAATTGTACCTGCTTTTGAGCAACCATTTTGCGCATGTTGATGAGGGCATAGCGCATGCGGCCCAGGGCCGTGTTGATGCTCACGCGGGTGAGTTTGGCAATTTCTTTGAAGCTCATGTCTGCATAATGGCGCAGGATGACCACCTCGCGTTGCTCAGGAGGCAGCCTGTCTATCAGCTCGCGCACCCGCAGATGAGTTTGTTCTTTGATCATGCGCTCCTCGGCATTGTCCTCCTCTACGCGAAGGATGTCGAAGATGTCGAACTCATCCGAGCCATGCACCTGCGGCCGGCGCTTGGAGCGGCGGAAGTAGTCCACACAAAGGTTGTAAGCGATGCGCATGGCCCACTGGCTGAATTTGCCTTCGTGGTTGTACTTGCCCTGGCGCAGGGTGTCAATGATTTTGATGAAGACCTCCTGAAAGATGTCTTCTGCCAGACTGTGATCTTTGACAAAGAGATAAATGGAAGTGTAAATCTTTTGCTTGTGCCTTTTCAGAAGTTCTTCAAAGGCGCGTTCGTCTCCACCCAAATAGGCTTGAATGAGTTGTTGGTCGTTCAAAGGCTTAACCGGCATAACTAAATCGTTTAGTTAAGAAGAAAAAAGTCGTCTTGATTGATTTAGTAGAGTTTGCCGTCTATATGCCTTTGTTTTTAGAGTTAAAAGAAAAAATGCTCAAATGCACACCCAAATATAAGGCGGATTTCCGAAATCTCACCCTTTTGGGCCTTTATTTAACGCAATTTTAACGCCGACAGCCCCAACAGCGCTGCCTTGCCGAGGCAAATATAGGACATTTTTTTCAAACGGTGTACAGAAATCCCGATTTTTTTTATCTTTATAGCGCAAAAAAGTATCGCACATGCCAAAGATTGACCCTGCACAACTCAGCAAAAGGTATTACTCTATAGGTGAAGTAGCCGAGATGTTCGGCCTGTCCACCTCGCTGGTGCGTTTTTGGGAGAATGAATTCGACGAAATCAAACCCCACAAAAACAGCAAGGGCGACCGCCGCTTCACGCCCGAAAACATCCTGCAAATCGAACTGGTCTATCACCTCGTCAAAGAAAGGGGCTTCACCCTCAACGGCGCCAAGCAGGAAATTCTGCGCCTCAAGGCCTTAGAGAAAAAGCGCAAAAAGGCCCTCAAAGACCTGGCCGAACTGCGCGACTTCCTCGTCCGGATGAAAGAACAACTCTCGACAGAAACAGATAAAAACGCTGACTGATTCCACACAAAAGCCAACGCCCTATGATGAACGAACGCCTATCCAGCATCATGACCACCGACGTCTTCACGGTCAAACCCGATGACACCCTGGCCCATGTGCATGACATCCTGCTCAACAAGCGCTTCCACCATCTGCCCGTCGTAGATGACAACAACAAACTCCTCGGCATCATCACCTCTTACGACCTGATGAAGCCGGGCGTATCCCCCGAAAAATTTGCTGAAACCCCCGTCAAAGAAGTGATGACCTCCCGCGTAGCCAGCCTGCGTCCGGAAGAGCTCATCGGCGGCGCCGCCCGCGTCTTTCTCGAAAACCTCTTCCACGGCCTGCCCATTACCGATGACGATGGCAAACTCGTGGGGATTGTTACCACCCACGATGTGCTGAAGTACGTGTACAACAAGGAGTATCAAGACGATTTCTAAGCCAAAAAAGCAATGCCAAAGGCCACTACCGCTACAATAATACCATACATAAATATGGTATAGCAGATGCTCAGATAGCGGTACTTCTTAGCGAGGACTTTACCGAGGAAGTAGAGGTCCCGCGTCATGCTGCTGTAGAGGTAATCGCTGTCTTTGATCATCTCCATCATGCCCCAGTGGAAGACTTCCATGTCCATGTTGTAATAATTGCCGAAGAAGAGCAGATTGCCCCGCTTCTCCTCAATGTCTTTTTTGGTAAACGTCCCCTTCGTAATCTTGGGCTTGGTAGAAAGCGTGGCAAACACCATAGCGACCAGGCACACCAGCAGCAAAATGACTGTGGGCACAATCAACTCCGGACTGTCGTCAAAGCCCGGCACCAAAGTAGATACCACAATGGAAATGATGATGGCATTGATACTCAGCATGATGTTGGCCTTGTTGTCGGCAATGGAGCTGAGGTTGACGTGCGTGCGATAAGTAGTGCGAAACATGGTCTCCACCCCCCTGCCGAGGCGCAACTGCTTCAACTCCAGCAACTCGCCGTTTTCACCGGTTTTGCCCTTCTTCTTTTTGGGCCTGACCTTCTTTTTGGGCGCCAGCCCCTGAGCTTCCTGTAAGCCGGTCAGCAACCTGCGGCGCTGCTTGTACAACTGCCGGATGTACTTTTGCTTGCGCTTCTCATACAGCTCCATCGCAATGGGCGTGTGATAGTGATGCTTTTGCATAAACTCCAGCTCGAAGTCTATCCACTCTTCATCCGACATGATGCGCCCCTGCACCAGTGCGATTTCCTGGCGGATTTTCCCACAGCGCTCCCAGTAAATGCGCTTGCCGAGATGGCTGAGATCGGCATCGCAAAGGATTTTCTCCATCAGCGTCTGAGGTTGCTGAGGCACTTTGGTCGCAAGGATGCAACTGCAGATTCTTTCTACTCTGCCTTTCGGCAAATGATGGAGCTCGTACAAAAACTGACGGGCATACGCACAGGAACGTTGCTCGTGCTCCTGCGGCCCCCCGTCATAACCGGTATCGTGAAACCAGGCCGCCAGCAAAAGATCTTCGCGTTCCTCCTCGCTGAGATCATAAGCCCCCATAAGCTCCTGCACGGCCCTGACGACATTTTCCGTATGCACAATGTCGTG
>Ga0256832_1000629_pt1 | contig 23054 bp, 21 predicted proteins | sample 134614metaG_FD_190534 | JGI IMG/M metagenome (GOLD analysis project Ga0256832, IMG submission 190534) | Hydrothermal vent microbial communities from Lau Basin, Pacific Ocean - 134-614 | ecosystem: Environmental > Aquatic > Marine > Hydrothermal vents | place: Pacific Ocean: Lau Basin | collected... | reverse complement strand
AATCGAACCCGCGTCCGCAGGTCCTCTGCCTTTGGCTCTACATGCTTAGCCGCGTCTATTGATTTGACTGGCCGTTACCCGACGGGCAGGGAAAGCGGCCAGCGAGTCCGGTAAGGTTTTAACGCCGCGGTCCCGGACGAACCTTGGCGCGATCCTGTGAGAGATGACCCCTGGGATCCGGACCGCACAGGCACGGTACCGGCCAGAGGGCACCCTACCGGGTTTTAAGCGGCGAGTGCGTAGTTGTCGTCGTTGGCAACTATATTGATGTGCAGCTGGATTTACGAGGTTCTCTGCCCCTCGGCATGCACCTCCGGTTTCGCGACCTGCGTCGAAGCCATGTCGCCCCCTTTGGTTCATCCCTGAGACACCCATTCTAGCGCAAAGTTCGGGGTGACGAGAGGTTTTTGCCGGTATCCGCCCGGCGGCGGGGACCGAGGAATTACCGGCGGCTGCCCTTGAGCAGGCGCTGCTTGTCCCGCTGCCAGTCCCGTTCCCGTTCGGTGGCGCGCTTGTCGTGGGTCTGCTTGCCCTTGGCCAGGGCGATTTCCAGCTTGGCGCGGCCCTTCTTCCAGTACATGGCGGTGGGGATCAGGGTGTAGCCCTTGCGCTCAACGGCGCCGATTAGCTTGTTCAGCTCCTCCCGGTGCAGGAGCAGCTTGCGGGTGCGGGTGGGATCGGGCTGGATGTGGGTGGAGGCGGTCGGCAGGGGGGTGATCACGGCGCCCAGCAGCCAGGCCTCGCCGTCCTTGAGCAGGACATAGGCGTCCCGGAGCTGCACCCGGCCGGCGCGCAGGCTCTTCACTTCCCAGCCTTCGAGCACCAGGCCGGCCTCGAAACGCTCGCCGAGGAGGTAGTCGTGGCGGGACTTCTTGTTGAGTGCAATGGTGCTGCCGGCCGGTTTGGTCTTTTTCTTCGCCTTGCCCATGGCCGGCATTATACCCGTGATGCGCCCGTGCCGTTGCGAATTGCCGTTTTGGCCGGGGAAGGTTGAGCCGCGCGCCGGTTTTCCACAAAATGGCAGGGTTTGTGCGTCGGCATGTGGCGGGCGCGACCGGTCCAGACAACAACAAGAGCGACAGGAACATGAGCGAGATTCGCGAATCGGTACACGGTCAGTGGTCTTCCCGCTGGGCCTTCGTGCTGGCGGCGACCGGCTCGGCGGTCGGCCTGGGGAACATCTGGAAGTTTCCCTACATCACTGGCGAGAACGGCGGCGGGGCCTTCGTGCTGGTGTATCTGGTGTGCATCGCCATCATCGGCATTCCCATCATGATGGCCGAGATCATGCTCGGCCGGCGGGGGCGCCAGAGCCCCATGAACACCATGCGTACCCTGGCGCTGGAGGCCGGCAGCACGCCGCACTGGGCCTGGCTGGGCTGGATGGGGGTGCTGGCCGGCTTCCTGATCCTTTCCTATTACAGCGTCATCGCCGGCTGGGCCCTGGCCTACGTGTTCCGCACCGGGATCGGCACCTTCGACGGGCAGACGGCCGATGGCGTGGCCCATATCTTCCAGAGCTTCCTGGCCGATCCGGAGGGGCTGTTGTTCTGGCACACCCTGTTCATGGTCATGACCATGCTGGTGGTGGCTCGGGGCGTGAGCGGCGGCCTGGAGAAGGCGGTGAAGTTCCTGATGCCGGGGCTGTTCGTCATCCTGCTGATCCTGCTGGGCTATGCCCTGAGCACCGACGGCTTCGGGGAAGGGGTGACGTTCCTGTTCAAACCCGATTTCGATGCGCTGCTGTTCAAGGTTGGGGAGGATGGCGTGAAGATCTGGAATCCGGGGCCGGTGCTCACCGCCCTGGGGCATGCCTTTTTCACCCTGAGCCTGGGCATGGGGGCGATCATGATTTACGGCTCCTATCTGCCTTCCAATGCCTCCATCGCGCGCACCACCTTCATCATCGCCGGCGCCGATACCGCCGTGGCCCTGCTGGCCGGGATGGTGATCTTTCCCATCGTCTTCGCCAACGGTCTCGAACCCAGTGCCGGGCCGGGCCTGCTGTTCCAGAGCCTGCCGCTGGCCTTCGGCCACATGCCCTGGGGTGCGTTCTTCGGCACCCTGTTCTTCATCCTGCTGGTGTTCGCCGCCTGGAGTTCGAGCATCTCGCTCATCGAGCCGGCGGTCACCTGGCTGGTGGAGAACCATGGCATGGATCGGCTCAAGGCCTCGGTGGTGATGGGCATTGCCTGCTGGGCCTTCGGGCTGCTCACCGTGTTCTCCTTCAACGTCTGGTCGGACGTGCGGCTGCTGCCCATGTTCGAGACCTTTGCCGACAAGAGCATCTTCGATCTCCTCGACTATCTGACGGCCAACATCATGCTGCCCCTGGGTGGCCTGCTGATTGCCATCTTCGCCGGCTGGGTGATGCGTACCGAGGCCACCCGTGACGAGCTGGACATGGGTGAGGGCCTGGCCTACAGGCTGTGGCTGGCTCTGGTGCGCTTCGTCACGCCGGTGGCGGTGATCGTGGTCTTCCTGCACGCCATCGAGATCATCAATGTCGGTTAGAATGGACGCATGACCGAAGTACGCAAGAGCGCGCTGGTGCCCTACAGCGTGGATCAGATGTATGCCCTGGTGGCCGATTTCGAGCGCTATCCCGAGTTTCTGCCGTGGTGCGGGGCGGCCGAACTGCTGCGACGGGAGGGAGAGCTGGTGGAGGCGCGGCTGGCCATCGATTACCATGGCCTGCACAAGGCCTTCACCACCCGCAACCGCCTGATTGCCGGTGAACGCATCGAAATGGGATTGCTGGAAGGTCCGTTTCGTTCCCTGCAGGGCGTGTGGCTGTTCCAGCCACTGGGGGAGGCCGGCTCCAGGGTGAGCATGGAAATGGATTTCGAGTTCGCCAGTCGGCTGCTGACCATGACCGTGGGGCCCATTTTCAACCGCATCGCCGGCTCGCTGGTGGATGCCTTCATCGAACGTGCCCGGAACGTCTATGGCTGAGACGAAAAAGATTTCCATCGAGGTGGCCTATGCCCCGGGCCCCGATCGCCAGATCGAGATTCCGCTGGAGGTGCCCGAAGGCACCACGCTGGAGGAGGCGATCCGCCTGTCCGGCATTCTGGAGGAGTTTCCGGACATCGACCTGGGCGGGAAGAACAAGACCGGGATCTGGGGCAAGCTGGCCAGGCCCGACACGGTGCTACAGGATCGGGACCGGGTGGAAATCTACCGGCCGCTCATCGCCGATCCCAAGGCAGCCCGGCGCAAGCGGGCCAAAGAGAAGGCCGAAGCCGACGCATCGGAAACCTGATTCAGTGGTCGTGATTGCCGCCCGCGGGTGATTTCCGATCCGGCGGGAAGGCGGGGTCGAAGCCCATGCCCACATCGTTGGTACCGCCATGGATGTGGCGCTTGTCGATGCGGGCCACCTTGTCGCCTTCGAAGAAGACGGTCATGTGCTGCCGGGTCATCTTTCCGCCGCCCGGCTTGAAGGTGTAGACGTAATCCCACCGATCCTTGTGGAAGGGATCCTGAATCAGCGGGGTGCCCATGAGGAACCGTACCTGCTTGCGGGTCATGCCCACCTTCAGATGCTCGATGATGCGGGTGTCGAGCGTATTGCCCTGTTGCACGTCGATTCGGTAGACACTGCAGGCGGGGAGTGTGAGGGCACCGATCAGGAACGGAATGAGAAGTTTTCGCATTTAGAAGTCGAATCTCAGGTATAATGGCCGCATCCGAATCTTAACCCATCCCCGTCGGGTTCGACAGCGGACCCGGGAGGCACCCATGGAAAGCCAGGACCTGAAAAGGGCCGGACTCAAGGCCACCCTGCCACGCCTGAAGATCCTCAAGTTCCTCGAGGAGTCCAAGCAACGCCACATGAGCGCCGAGGAGGTATACAAGGCCCTGCTGGAGGCTGGCGACGAGGTGGGGCTGGCCACCATCTACCGGGTCCTGACCCAGTTCGAGTCCGCCGGCCTGGTCACCCGCCACCATTTCGACGAGGGCCATTCGGTCTTCGAACTCAACCTCGGCGAACATCACGACCACATCGTCTGCGTCCGCTGTGGCCGGGTGGACGAATTCGTGGACGAAATCATTGAAGAGCGACAGCACCGGATTGCCGAGGAAAAGGGCTACGAGATGACCGATCATGCCCTCTACATCTACGGCATCTGCCCGGATTGCCGCAAGACACAGGGCCGAGGGCCGAGAACCCAGGGCCGGGGAAAGGCGAACTGACCCTCACCCCCCTCGCTCCTCGCCAATCGTCCCTAGTTCCTAGTCCCCAGTTCCTAGTTCCTGCACGCCTACGGCGTGCTTGGCGTGCCAGCCCTTTCGATCATCTCCCGCGCATGGGACAGGGTCTGTTCGGTGATCTCGATCCCCCCCAGCATCCGCGCCAGTTCGTCCACGCGTTCCTCCGTGTCCAGGATCTGGATGCGGCTGTGGGTGCGATCCTGCTCGGCGGTCTTGCTCACCTGCAGGTGGTGGTGGCCGAGGGCCGCGACCTGGGGCAGGTGGGTGACGCAGATCACCTGGCGCTGTTCGCCGAGGGTACGCAGCAGCTGGCCGACGATTTCGGCCACCCGGCCGCCGATTCCCACATCCACCTCGTCGAAGATCAGGGTGGGGATGCGGGAGTCACGGGCGGTGATGACCTGGATGGCGAGGCTGATCCGGGACAGTTCGCCGCCGGAGGCCACCTTCGCCAGCGGCCGAACGGGCTGACCGGGATTGGCGCTGACCCGGAACTCGATGCGCTCCAGTCCGGTGGCGACGGGCGTGTCCGATTCCAGCGGCTCGACGGCCACCTCGAAACGGCCGCCTTCCATGCCCAGGGTCTGCATGCTCTCGGTCACCGCCTCGCCCAGTTTCTTCGCCGCGCGCCGGCGGCCCTTGCCCAGTTTCTCCGCCAGCTTCCGGTAGGCGGCGAGGGCGGCATCGACTTCCGCCTGCAGGTTGCCGGCGCGCACTTCGGCCTGCTCCAGCTCGGCCAGTTCGGCCTGCAGGCGTGGCAGCAGGGCGGGGAGTTCCTCCGGGGCGCAGTGATGCTTGCGGGCCAGATCGGTAATCGCCGCCAGGCGCTGCTCCAGCCAGGCCAGGCGTTCCGGGTCCAGTTCCAGGCCGTCCAGGTAGTGGCGCAGTTCCGAGGCGGCCTCGCGAGCCTGGATCACGGCGCTGTCGAGCAGATCCACCACACCGGCCAGTTGCGCATCGGTCTCGCGCATCTCGCCCACGTCGTGCAGGCCGGTGGCGAGCAGGCTGGCGGCGCAGGCCGGATCGTCGCCGTCCAGGGTCATCAGCACCCGCTGGCCGGTCTCCAGCAGACTACTGGCGTTGGCCAGCCGGCGGTGTTCGGCCTCCAGCTCGGCCAGTTCGCCCTCGGCCAGATTCAGTTCTTCCAGCTCCCGGACCTGGTAGCGCAGCAGTTCCAGCCGGTCGTCGCGCTCGCTGGCGGCCTGGCGCAGCCGATCCAGTTCCGCCTGCTTGTCACGCCAGTCGCTGAAGGCTTCGGCCAGTTCGCCGAGCAGGCTGCCGTGGCCGGCGAAGTCGTCGAGCAGCTGACGCTGGGCCTCCCGGCGCAGCAGGGACTGGTGTTCGTGCTGGCCGTGCAGATCCACCAGCATCTCGCCCAGTTCGCGCAGGCTGGCGGCCGGGGCCGGCTTGCCGTTGATGAAGGCCTTGGAGGGGCCATTGGCGGCGATCACCCGGCGGATGATGCACTCGCCGGCGCTGTCCAGTTCGTGTGCCTGCAGCCAGGCTTCGGCTTCGGGTGCATCGTGGGTGCTGAAGGTGACGCTGATTTCGGCCTTCTCGGCCCCGTGGCGGATCACGCCGGTGTCGGCCCGATCTCCCAGCGCCAGCCCCAGGGCGTCGAGCAGGATCGACTTGCCGGCGCCGGTCTCGCCGGTGAGCACGGTCAGACCGCCCTCCAGGGGCAGATCCAGGCGCTCGACGATGGCGAAGTTCCAGATATGGATGTGGGTCAGCATGGCTTCAGTAGTGCTCGCTCCAGTGCAGCTTGGCCCGCAGGATTTCGTAGTGATCGTGCTGCACGGGATGCAGCAGACGAATCGGCTTCTCCTTGCGCCGGATCCGGATCCGGTCGCCGGAGACCACCCCCAGGTTGATCTGGCCGTCGCAGGTCACCTGGGCGTGGGAATGGGGATTTTCCTTGACGATGATCTCGATCTCGCTGTCGCCGTCGATGAGGATCGGCCGGTAGCTCATGGTGTGGGGGCAGATGGGCACGATCAGCAGGGTATTCAGATCCGGCTCCAGGATCGGTCCCCCGGCCGAGAGGGCATAGGCAGTGGAGCCGGTGGGGGTGGAGATGATCAGGCCGTCGGAGCGCATGCTGTTCACGAAGCGACCGTTGATCCAGGTCTCCGTCTCGATCATGCGCGCCACTTCCCACTTGTGGACCACGACGTCGTTGAGGGCATCGCCCACGCTGTCCTCGCCGCCGGCATGGTGCACGATGCGGGTGGTGAGCATCAGCCGCCGCTCCTCCTGGAACTGGCCGTCGAGGATGGCGCCAATGCTCTCGGCCATGTTCACCGGCGGTACGTCCACCAGGAAGCCCAGACGGCCCAGGTTGACGCCGAGCAGCGGCACGTCGTGATCCACCATCTGCCGCGCGGTGCTGAGCAGGGTGCCGTCGCCGCCGACGGTGATCACCAGATCGCACTGTTCGGCCAGCCCCCCGATGGTGGCCGTGGGCAGGCCGGGATTGAAGATGTTCTCCGCCGTCTGCTGCTCCAGCAGTACCTCGCAGCCGCGCTTGCGCAGGATCCGGGCCAGATCCAGCACGGTGGCCGATACCTCGGCTTCCCCGAACTTGCCGATCAGGCCGATGCAGTGAAAAGCGTTGTCCATGAATGTTCCTTGGTGGTTGGCGGGCCTGAAGGCAGATGGCTGGCTTGACAGGGCCGGGCCTGGCCGGTACGGTTTTACCGTTTTGGCACTCGCATGGCAAGAGTGCCAGCCATGCCCTTGAAAGGGCGCTGCTGTCGCCCCATCCAGGAAGTACCGTGACGAACCTGCCCAGTATAAATGATCGTGCCCTGGCGCTGCTGAAGACCCTGGTGGAGCGCTACATCCAGGAGGGGCAGCCGGTGGGTTCGCGCACTCTGGCGCGGGAGTCGGGCATGAACCTGAGCCCGGCCACCATCCGCAACGTGATGGCGGATCTGGAGAATCTCGGCCTCGTCACCTCCCCCCATACCTCCGCCGGACGGGTGCCCACCGCCCAGGGCTACCGCCTGTTCGTGGATCGCCTGCTCACGGTGCAGCCGGTGGACGAACAGACCGTCAACCGTTTCCGCGAGGAACTCACCGGCAGCCGGAATCCGGACGAGGTCATCGACGCTGCCTCCTCGCTGCTTTCGGAAGTGACCCGCCTGGCCGGGCTGGTGATGCTGCCGCGGCACGAGAAGATGATCCTGCGCCACATCGAATTCCTGCACCTGTCGGAGCGCAAGGTCCTGGTGATTCTGGTGATCAACGACCAGGAGGTCCAGAACCGGGTGATCACCACCCAGCGGGACTTCACGCCGGCCGAGTTGCAGCAGGTGGCCAATTACCTGAACGCCGAATTCGCCGGCCGCGAGCTGGAGAGCATTCGCAGCGGCATCATCGACAGCATGCAGCAGACCCGTGACGACATGCACGCCCTGATGCAGACGGCCGTGGATCTGGCCGACCGGGTGGTGCGCACCAGCCGCGAGGGCGACTGTGTCATCGCCGGTGGCACCAACCTGATGGGTTATGCCGAGATGGCCGACGTGGAGAAGCTGCGCCAGTTGTTCGAGGCCTTCGAACGCAAGCTGGACATCCTGCACATTCTCGACCAGTCCATCGAGGCCGAGGGATTGCAGATCTTCATCGGCGAGGAATCGGGCTACGAGGCCCTGGGCGAGTGCAGCCTGGTGACCACCCCCTACAAGGTGGAGGGCGACGTGATCGGCGTGCTCGGGGTCATCGGCCCGACCCGCATGGCCTACGACCGGGTCATCCCGGTGGTGGACATGACCGCAAAAATTCTCGGCTCCCTCTTGAGCCCGGCCTGATCCCGCCCCATATCCGGGACAATTCACACCGATTTCCCCGTTTTCAACCCATTCACGGAGTCCATGAACGACATGAGCGAACACGAAGCCACCCCGGAAGAACGCACTGACGCGCAGGCCGGGGCCGACAGCGGCGCCGAGCCGACCGTCGAGGAATTGCAGGCCCAGCTCGAGGCCGCCCGCAAGCAGGCCGAGGAGGAGCACGAGGCCCTGCTGCGCGCCCGCGCCGAGATCGAGAACATGCGCCGGCGCCACGAGCAGGAAATCGAGAAGGCCCACAAGTATGCCCTGGAGCGCTTCGCCCAGGAGCTGCTGCCGGTGGTCGACAGCCTGGAGATGGGCGTGGAGGCGGCCGGCAGCGAGAACGCCACCTTGGAGAAGGTCCGCGAGGGCACCGAGCTGACCCTGAAGATGCTGCTCAACGTCCTCGACAAGTTCGGCATCCAGGCCGTGCATCCGCACGGCGAACCCTTCAACCCCGAGCTGCATCAGGCCATGTCCATGCAGGAGAGCGCCGAACACGCGCCCAACACGGTCATGAACGTGATGCAGAAGGGCTACACCCTCAACGAACGGCTGATCCGCCCGGCCATGGTCGTGGTTTCCAAGCAGGCCGAAGGGGGCGAAACGAAGGAAAAGGGCGGAAAAATCGACGAACAGGCTTGAAGCAGCCCGTTCCGGCCCCATTGAAGGGGTCAGAGAAAACGCAACAACCGAATTGACAACCCTAACCGGAGAACAAAGGCATGGGCAAAATCATTGGCATCGACCTGGGTACCACCAACTCCTGCGTGGCCGTCATGGAGAACGGCAAGCCCAAGGTCATCGAGAACAGCGAAGGGGACCGCACCACCCCGTCCGTCGTCGCCTTCACGGGTGATGGCGAGGTGCTGGTCGGCGCGCCGGCCAAGCGCCAGGCGGTGACCAACCCCGAACGGACCCTGTTCGCCATCAAGCGACTGATCGGCCGCAAGTACGACGACGCCGAGGTGCAGAAGGACATCGAAATGGTGCCCTACAAGATCGTCAAGGCCGACAACGGCGACGCCTGGGTCGAGGTGGACGGCAAGAAGATGGCGCCGCCGGAGATTTCCGCGCGCGTGCTGCAGAAGATGAAGAAGACCGCCGAGGACTACCTGGGCGAGGAAGTGACCGAAGCGGTGATCACCGTACCGGCCTACTTCAACGACTCCCAGCGCCAGGCCACCAAGGACGCCGGCCGCATCGCCGGTCTGGACGTCAAGCGCATCATCAACGAGCCGACCGCCGCGGCACTGGCCTACGGCATGGACAAGAAGGGCGGGGATCGCAAGATCGCCGTGTACGACCTCGGTGGCGGTACCTTCGACATTTCCATCATCGAGATCGCCGATATCGACGGCGAGGCCCAGATCGAGGTGCTGTCCACCAACGGGGACACCTTCCTCGGCGGGGAAGACTTCGACATGCGGCTCATCGACTACCTGGTGGACGAGTTCAAGAAGGAGCAGGGTATCGACCTGCGCAACGATCCGCTGGCCCTGCAGCGCCTCAAGGAGGCCGCCGAGAAGGCCAAGATCGAACTGTCCTCGGCCAACCAGACCGACGTCAACCTGCCGTACATCACGGCCGACGCGTCCGGTCCCAAGCACATGAACATCAAGGTCACCCGCGCCAAGTTCGAGTCGCTGGTGGAGGATCTCATCGCCCGCACCATCGAGCCGTGCAAGATCGCGCTCAAGGATGCCGGCCTCTCGGCCAGTGACGTGGACGACGTGATCCTGGTGGGCGGCCAGACCCGGATGCCCAAGGTCCAGGAGGTCGTGAAGGACTTCTTCGGCAAGGAGCCGCGCAAGGACGTCAACCCGGACGAGGCTGTGGCCGTGGGTGCTGCCATCCAGGGCGGCGTGCTCGGCGGCGAGGTCAAGGACGTGCTGCTGCTCGACGTCACCCCGCTGTCGCTGGGGATCGAGACCATGGGCGGCGTGATGACCAAGCTGATCGAGAAGAACACCACCATCCCGACCAAGGCGACGCAGATCTTCTCGACCGCGGACGACAACCAGACCGCCGTGACCGTGCACGTCCTCCAGGGCGAGCGCGAGCGGGCCGACGCCAACAAGTCGCTGGGCCGTTTCGACCTCACCGACATTCCGCCGGCTCCCCGTGGCGTGCCGCAGATCGAAGTGACCTTCGACATCGACGCCAACGGCATTCTGCACGTGTCCGCCAAGGACAAGGCCACCGGCAAGGAGCAGTCCATCGTGATTAAAGCTTCTTCCGGCCTGTCCGAAGAGGAGATCGAGCGCATGGTCAAGGATGCCGAGGCCCACGCGGCCGAGGACGCCAAGTTCCACGCCCTGGTCGAGGCACGCAACCAGGCCGACGCCCTGATCCATGCCACTCGCAAGTCCATGGAGGAACTGGGTGACAAGCTGGAGGCCGACGAGAAATCGAAGATCGAGGCCGCCATCAAGGATCTGGAAGAGGTCATCAAGGGCGACGACAAGGACGCCATCGAGGCCAAGACCAAGGCCCTGTCCGAGGCCTCCGCAAAGATGGCCGAGCGCCTCTATGCCCAGCAGCAGGGCGGCGCCCAGGGTGCCGCCGGCGCTGGCGGGGCCGAAGCCGCCTCGGGTCAGGCCACCGGTACCGACGACGATGTGGTCGATGCCGAGTTCGAAGAAGTGGACGACGACAAGAAGTAACGTTCCGGACGAACGTTGCCCGTTGCAAATGGCTGCGTGCGCGAGCACGCGGCCATTTGCGCGTTGTCCGCAAGGAAAGTTTTCTGGATTCATGGCCGGCAGATGGGGACAATGTGGCCCGTTTCTGCCCGCTCACAACCCGACAGTGACCGATGTCCAAGCGTGACTATTACGAAATCCTCGGTGTCAGCCGCACCGCCACCGAAACCGAGATCAAGAAGGCCTTCAAGCGCCTGGCCATGAAATATCATCCGGATCGCAATCCGGACAACGAGGAGGCGCTGGAAAGGTTCAAGGAAGCCAAGGAGGCCCACGATGTTCTCACCGACGCCCAAAAGCGCGCCGCCTACGACCAGTTCGGTCACGCCGGCGTGGATCCGGGCGCGGCGGCCGGCGCCGGCGGTTTCGGCGGCGCTAGTTTCTCCGACATCTTCGGCGACGTGTTCGGCGACATCTTCGGCGGGGGCGGCGGAGGCCGCTCCGGGCAGCGGGTCTATCGCGGCGCCGATCTGCGCTACAACCTGGAACTGACCCTCGAGGAAGCGGTACGCGGCACCACCGTCAACATCCGCGTACCCACCCTGGTCACCTGCGACGAATGCGGCGGCAGCGGCGCCCGCAAGGGCACCTCGCCGGTCACCTGCACCACCTGTGGCGGCCACGGCCAGGTGCGCATGCAGCAGGGCTTCTTCTCCCTGCAGCAGACCTGTCCCCGCTGTCACGGCACCGGCCAGATCATCGAAACCCCCTGCGGCAAGTGCCACGGTCGCGGCCGGGTCGAGGAGCACAAGACCCTGTCGGTGAAGATCCCCGCCGGCGTCGACACCGGTGATCGCATCCGCCTGGCCGGGGAGGGCGAGGCCGGCGAGAACGGCGGCCCGCCCGGCGATCTCTACGTGCACATTCACGTCCGCCCTCACGAGATCTTCGAGCGCCACGGCAACGATCTCTACAGCGAGGTGCCCATCTCGGTGGTTACCGCCGCCCTCGGCGGCGAGCTGGACGTGCCCACCCTCGATGGCCGCGTCAAGCTGAAGATTCCGCCCGAGACCCAGAGCGGCAAGCAGTTCCGCCTGCGCGGCAAGGGCGTCAAGGCCGTGCGCGGCTCCGGCGTGGGCGATCTCATCTGCCGCGTGGTGGTGGAAACGCCCGTCAACCTCACCAAAAAACAGAAGGAGCTGCTGCGCGAGTTCGAAGCCTCCATGGCTGCCGACAGCGTCCACCACAGCCCCCGCGCCTCCTCCTGGCTGGACGGCGTGAAGAAATTCTTCGAAGACATGAAATCTTAAAAACAGGGCCGAGGGACGAGGGCCGACGACTGCATGGATGCAGGAGGTAGAGCGAAGCAGGATGCCCGAGCCGAGTGGCGTGGAGACCATCCCCGGATGGTTCCTCCTGCTCGACTACACGCAGGTCGGCCTATTGTGCCCTTCATGGTATCGGAACGACACTCCCCGTCCTTTGAAATCAACCGCTTGCCAGCAATTTGTACCAATCGGGAATCTCCGGTATTTTTTCCACGTTGGCATGGGAACAACAGGGACGACGGAACATGGGACTGCTTGACGATCTGCGCAATCAGAAACAGGGACGTGAGGCACGCGAAGCCCGGGAGAAGGAACGCCAGGCCCGGCTGCTGGAAAAATACCGCAACGAGATCCATCCCCGGATGTTGCAGGCCTACCGTTTCCTCAACGAACTGGCCGATCACCTGAACTACCTCAAGCCCGAGACCCTCGCCCACTATCCCCTGCTGCCCAACGGCCGCGAACAGGCATTCCGGCAGGAGAACTACAAGGTCACCATCGACAACGCCGACGACATTCGCCAAATCCATCTGCGTTGCGAATGCCGCCTGCCGGGCAAGGTGGCCTACGAGATCGAGGGCAAGGAGCGCATCCTCAGCCAGACGGAACTGCTGGATCGCTACAAGTTCAAGTACTACCGCAAGGACCGGAAGGACGATGACTACGAGCTGCTCGAGTCCCGTTTCATCCTCGAAGGTCCCATCCACGTCAGCGTGATGCTCGAGGGCGACGTCGAGAACACGGCCATCAACCTGTTCCTGCGCAACCTTCCCCAGCCGGGCACGGTCCGGCACGTGCTCAAGGCCCGCCACATCACCGACGAGTTTCTCGACAAGCTCGGCAAGTTCCTGCTGCGGGAATCGGACAAGCTGCTGGAACTGGACATCAGCGAGGAAGAAAAACGTATCATCCGCGAGCGCCTGGAGCGGGAGAAACAGCAACGTCTCCAGGAACTGCGGGAAGCCGAACGCCGCGCCGAGGAAGAAGCCCGGCGCGAGGCCCGGGAGAAATCCTACAAGGAACAGTTGCGCAAGCTCTTCAAGCGCGACAAGCCCGAATGACGCCAGGGCAATTCATATATCAGGGGTAGGAGCGGCGCCCCCGCCGCGATAGAATCGCCCCTCACGAATCCGCAGCCAACCAGGAAAACCCGCCATGATCCATATCGGCATCGCCGGCGCATCCGGTCGCATGGGCCGTGCGCTCATCGAGTCGGTCCACGACACGCCTGGCATGAAGGTCACCGCCGCCATCGAGCGGCCCGGGAGCCCGGTGCTGGGCACCGACGCGGGCGCCGTGGCCGGCATCGGCGAAATCGGCGTGCCCGTCACCGACGATCTGGCCGCGAGCACGAAGCACATCGACGTGCTCATCGATTTCACCCTGCCCGAGCCCACGCTGGCGCATCTTGCCGTCTGCCGCCGGGCCGGCACCCGCATGGTCATCGGTACCACCGGCTTCGACGAGGCCGGCCGGCAGGCCATTCGCGATGCCGCCGACGACATCGCCATCGTCTTCGCCCCCAACATGAGCGTGGGCGTGAACCTGTGCTTCAAGCTGCTGGATCTGGCGGCCCGGGTGCTGGGCGACGAGGTGGACATCGAAATCATCGAGGCCCATCACCGCCACAAGGTGGATGCCCCCTCCGGGACGGCCCTGCGCATGGGCGAGGTGGTGGCCGAGGCCCTCGGGCGCAATCTGGCGGAAGTGGCGGTGTATGGCCGGCAGGGTCATACCGGCGAGCGGGATCGCCGGACCATCGGTTTCGAGACCATTCGCGCCGGCGACATCGTCGGCGAGCACACGGTGATGTTCGCCGACATCGGCGAGCGGGTCGAGATCACCCACAAGGCCTCCAGCCGCATGACCTTCGCCAGGGGCGCCGTGCGCGCCGCCACCTGGCTGATGGACCGCCCGCGGGGGCTGTTCGACATGCAGGACGTGCTCGGCCTGCGGGACTGAGCGTCCTGGCCCGGCGGGGCGCCCGGGGATTTTCACTTTCCCCTTTATCCCCGTCCGGGCTTGGCTTATAATCGCCGCGGTCCAGGGGTATTACCGGACCTTTCCATGAATTTTCGAAGCGGGAGGCGCCCCGGCGGGGGTAGCCTCCCGCTTTGTACGTGCGCCCCGCGGAGGTTCATTTGAGGCATCCTGCCCTGCTTGCCCTGGAAGACGGCACCGTGTTTCGCGGTGAATCCATCGGTATTGCCGGCCAGACGGTCGGGGAAGTGGTCTTCAATACGGCCATGACCGGCTATCAGGAAATCCTCACCGATCCCTCCTACGCACGCCAGATCGTCACCCTGACCTATCCCCACATCGGCAACACCGGTGTCAACGAGGAGGACGAGGAATCCTCCGACGTCCACGCCGCCGGCCTGGTGATCCGGGATCTGCCGCTGATCGCCTCCAACTGGCGCGCCGAGGAGACCCTGGAGGAATACCTGCGCCGCCACAAGCGGGTGGCCATCGCCGGCATCGACACCCGCAAGCTGACCCGCCTGCTGCGGGAGAAGGGGGCCATGAACGGCTGCATCGTCGCCGGCGACGACATCGACGAGGCAGCCGCCGTGGCCGCCGCGCGGGAATTCCCGGGCCTCAAGGGCATGGATCTGGCAAAGGAAGTCACCACCGGCCAGCCCTACGAATGGGCCCAGGGCACCTGGAGCCTGGAGGAGGGCCTGCCGGCCGCCCCGCATCCGGTGGAAGAGGCCCTGCCGCGGCACGTGGTGGCCTACGATTTCGGCGTCAAGCGCAACATCCTGCGCATGCTGGTGGATCGCGGCTGCCGCATCACCGTGGTCCCGGCCCGGACCCCGGCGGAAGAGGTTCTGAAACTGAACCCCGACGGCGTGTTTCTCTCCAACGGCCCCGGCGATCCCGAACCCTGCGACTACGCCATCGAGGCCATCGGCGCGCTGGCCGAGCGCGGGGTGCCCATGTTCGGCATCTGCCTGGGGCACCAGCTCCTGTCCCTGGCCTCCGGCGCGAAGACCGTGAAGATGAAGTTCGGTCATCACGGCGCCAACCATCCGGTGCAGGATCTCGACAGCGGCCAGGTGATGATCACCAGCCAGAACCACGGTTTCGCCGTGGACGAGGCCAGCCTGCCGGCCAACCTGCGCGCCACCCACCGTTCCCTGTTCGACGGTTCCCTGCAGGGCGTGGAGCGTACCGACATCCCGGCCTTCAGCTTCCAGGGCCACCCCGAAGCGAGCCCCGGTCCCCACGATGTTGCGCCATTGTTCGACAAGTTCATTGAACTTGTCGAACAGGGACGAGGGACGAGGAACTAGGGACGAGGGATACCATCGTAGGAGCGGCGCCCTCGCCGCGACCCGTTCCTACGAACAGATCGTTGATGCCGTAGGCCGGGTTCACGCTCCGCCCGGCAAACCGGAACCGAATCGATGCACGATGGCGGGCCGAGGCCCGACCGACAGCTAGAGAAACCATGCCCAAACGTACCGACATCCAGAGCATCCTCATCATCGGCGCCGGCCCCATCGTCATCGGCCAGGCGTGCGAGTTCGACTATTCCGGCGCCCAGGCCTGCAAGGCGCTGAAGGAGGAGGGCTACCGGGTCATCCTGGTCAACTCCAATCCGGCCACCATCATGACCGACCCCGAGATGGCCGATGCCACCTACATCGAACCCATCACCTGGGAGGTGGTGGCCCGCATCATCGAGAAGGAGCGCCCGGACGCGCTGCTGCCCACCATGGGCGGGCAGACGGCCCTCAACTGTGCCCTGGATCTGGCCCGCGAGGGCGTGCTCGAAAAGTATGATGTGGAAATGATCGGCGCCACCCGCGACGCCATCGACAAGGCCGAGGATCGCGAGCGCTTCCGCGAGGCCATGACCCGCATCGGCTTGGACATGCCGCGCTCGGCCATTGCCCACAGCATGGAAGAGGCGCTGCAGGTGCAGGCCTCCATCGGTTTTCCCACCATCATCCGGCCGTCCTTCACCATGGGCGGTTCCGGCGGCGGTATCGCCTACAACCGCGAGGAATTCGAGGAGATCTGCCTGCGCGGCCTGGATCTGTCGCCCACCAACGAGCTGCTGATCGAGGAATCCATTCTCGGCTGGAAGGAATACGAGATGGAGGTGGTGCGCGATCACAAGGACAACTGCATCATCGTCTGCTCCATCGAGAACCTGGATCCCATGGGCATCCACACCGGTGATTCCATCACCGTGGCGCCGGCCCAGACGCTTACCGACAAGGAATACCAGATCATGCGCGACGCCTCCCTGGCGGTATTGCGCGAGATCGGCGTGGATACCGGCGGCTCCAACGTGCAGTTCGCCATCAATCCCGAGAACGGGCGCATGATCATCATCGAGATGAACCCGCGCGTGTCCCGCTCCTCGGCGCTGGCCTCCAAGGCCACCGGTTTCCCCATCGCCAAGGTGGCGGCCAAGCTGGCCGTGGGCTACACCCTCGACGAGCTGCAGAACGAGATCACCGGCGGCGCCACGCCGGCCTCCTTCGAGCCGGCCATCGACTACGTAGTCACCAAGGTGCCGCGCTTCACCTTCGAGAAGTTCCCCAAGGCCGATCCACATCTCACCACCCAGATGAAGTCGGTGGGCGAGGTCATGGCCATTGGCCGCACCCAGCAGGAATCGCTGCAGAAGGCCCTGCGCGGCCTCGAGATTGGCGTGGACGGTTTCGACGAAGTCCTCGACCGCGAGGCCGACGATGCCATGGACAAGCTCAAGCAGGAGCTCAAGAGCCCCGGCCCCATGCGCCTGTGGTACGTGGCCGATGCCTTTCGCATGGGGCTGGACGTGGACGATCTGCACCGCCTGACCCACATCGATCCCTGGTTTCTCGTTCAGATCAAGGAGATCGTGGATCTCGAGGAAGGCGTGCGAGCCGGCACGCTGGCCGATCTCGACCGGGAGCGCCTGTTCGGCCTCAAGCGCAAGGGCTTCTCCGACCGCCGCCTGGCCAGGCTGCTCGGCGTCAGCGAACGGGAAGTGCGCGAGCACCGGCACCGCCTGGGGATCCGTCCGGTCTACAAGCGGGTCGACACCTGCGCCGCCGAGTTCGCCACCAACACGGCCTACATGTATTCCACCTACGAGGAAGAGTGCGAGGCCGAACCTACCAACCGCAACAAGATCATGGTTCTCGGCGGTGGTCCCAACCGCATCGGACAGGGCATCGAGTTCGACTACTGCTGCGTGCACGCCGCCTTCGCCATGCGCGAGGACGGTTACGAGACCATCATGGTCAACTGCAACCCCGAGACCGTCTCCACCGACTACGACACCTCCGATCGCCTCTATTTCGAGCCGCTCACCCTCGAGGACGTGCTGGAGCTGGTGGAACTGGAGAAGCCGGAGGGCGTCATCGTCCAGTACGGCGGCCAGACGCCGCTCAAGCTGGCCCGGGATCTGGAGGCGGCCGGCGCGCCCATCATCGGCACCACGCCCGACTCCATCGATCTGGCCGAGGACCGCGAACGCTTCCAGCAGATGATCACCGAACTGGGTCTGCGCCAGCCGCCCAACCGCACCGCTCGCGCCGAAGAGGAAGCCGTGCGCCTGGCCGCCGAGATCGGCTATCCCCTGGTGGTGCGGCCTTCCTACGTGCTCGGCGGGCGGGCCATGGAGATCGTCTACAATGAGACCGAGCTGCGCCGCTACATGAACGAGGCCGTGCGCGTGTCCAACGACTCCCCGGTGCTGCTGGATCGCTTCCTCGACGATGCCGTGGAAGTGGACGTGGACGCCATCGGCGACGGCGAGAACGTCCTCATCGGCGGCATCATGCAGCACATCGAACAGGCGGGCGTGCATTCGGGCGACTCCGCCTGCTCCCTGCCGCCCTATGGCCTGTCGCAACAGGTGCAGGACCAGATGCGTGAACAGGTGCGCAAGATGGCCAAGGCCCTCAACGTGGTGGGCCTGATGAACACCCAGTTCGCCATCCAGGGCGACACCGTCTACGTGCTGGAGGTCAACCCGCGCGCCTCGCGCACCGTGCCCTACGTCTCCAAGGCCACCGGCCGGCCGCTGGCCAAGATCGCCGCCCGCTGCATGGTGGGCCAGTCCCTGGCCGAGCAGGGGTTCACTGCCGAAGTGGTTCCCGACTACTATTCGGTCAAGGAAGCCGTGTTCCCCTTCAACAAGTTCCCGGGCGTGGACCCACTGCTGGGTCCGGAAATGAAGTCCACCGGCGAGGTCATGGGCGTCGGCCGCAGCTTCGGCGAGGCCTACGCCAAGTCCCAGATCGCCGCCGGCGTGAACCTGCCGCGCAACGGTAAGGCCTTCCTCAGCGTGCGCGATACCGACAAGGAAGGCATCGTCGAAGTGGGCCGGCAACTGGTGGAACTCGGTTTCGAACTGGTGGCCACCCACGGCACCGCCCGGGTGCTGATCGCCGCGGGGTTGCCGGTGCAGTCCGTGAACAAGGTCAAGGAAGGACGCCCCCACATCGTGGACATGATCAAGAACGACGAGATCAGCCTGATCGTCAACACCACCGAGGGCAGCCAGGCCATCGCCGACTCGGCCACCATTCGCAGCAACGCCCTGCAGCACAAGGTGACCTACACCACCACTCTCGCCGGCGGCCTGGCCCTGTGTACCGCCCTGCGGGAAACCGATCTGAGCGCGGTCAACCGCCTCCAGGATCTGCACAAGGAGATTGCCTCATGAGCCGAGCACCGATGACCGTCAAGGGCGCCGAGAAACTGCGCGCCGAACTCAAGGAACTCAAGAGCGAAAAGCGGCCGAAGGTGATCCAGGCCATCGCCGAGGCCCGCGAGCACGGCGACCTGAAAGAGAACGCCGAATACCACGCCGCCCGCGAACAGCAGAGCTTCATCGAGGGCCGCATCAAGGAGATCGAGGCCATCCTCTCCAACGCCGAGATCATCGACCCGGCCAAGCTGGGCGAACACGCCGATGGCAAGGTCGTCTTTGGCGCCACCGTCGATCTCTACGACGTGGAAGCCGACAAGGAAGTGACCTACCAGATCGTCGGCGAGATGGAAGCCGACATCAAGCACAACCTTATCTCCGTCACCTCACCCATCGCCCGCGCCCTGATCGGCAAGCACGAAGGCGACGAAGTCGTGGTCCAGGCCCCGGGTGGCGAGCGCGAATACGAAATCGTCAAGGTGCGGTACGAGTAGGGCTGGGTGGAAAAAACACGGAGGGCACGGAGACACGGAGGCCACGGAGTGGATACTGTAGGAGCGGCGCCCTCGCCGCGATCGCCGGCAGGATACCCAAGCTCCGCGAAATGGGTCGCTGGAAATAACGCAGAGGGCGCAGAGACGCAGAGGACGCGGAGGTTTTGTTGATTTTTCTGTAGGAGCGGCGCCCTCGCCGCGAAACAAGCCGGCACCGAAATTGCTCCATTACAAAACAAATGACTTCTCCGTGACCTCCGTGTCTCCGTGCCCTCCGTGTCCCTTCCACCGAGCCTGAAAAAACCATGAACCCCGCCGAACGCATTCTCCTCACCCTCTGGATCGGCGGCATGTGGACCGTCGGTTACCTCGTGGTGCCCACGCTGTTCCAGATGCTCGACTCCCGCCTGCTCGCCGGTGCCATCGCCGGGCGGTTGTTCACCATCCTGAGCTACATCGGCATCCTCAGCGCCGTGGTCCTCATCGCCGGACAGCTGTTTCGCGCGACGGTGCCCTGGAAACGCAACTGGCGCCTCGGCGTCCTGGCCGTGATGCTGGTCATCCTCCTCATTGGCCAGTTCGGCCTCCAACCCCAGATGGCCGCCCTCAAGGCCCAGGGCCTCGCCGATCCCGCCATCGCCGCCCGCTTCGGCCGCCTGCACGGCATCTCCTCGGCCCTGTTTCTCGTCAACAGCCTGCTGGGACTGGGGTTGGTGATTTTCGGCCTGAAAGCCGAGAAGGCATGAGCGGCACCCTCGCCGCGATTGTAATTGCCGGCGGGATTCCCCTGAACGGGCACTTGAAGGTACGCCGTGTGCTGGCGTCGGTGGCTTCGATATGGAGCACCGGAAACAACGCGGAGGGCGCAGAGACGCAGAGGACGCGGAGGTTTTGTTTATTGTTGGCGTTTTCTGTAGGAGCGGCGCCAGCCGCGATAATCCGGTAGCTGGGGATGGGTGGCTGATAGCCGGGAAAGGCGATGGACCGGGTTTTAACCAGCTACCAGCCACCGTTCGAATCGCGGCTGAGCGCCGCTCCTACAGAAAAATCAACAACCCTCCGCGTCCTCTGCGTCTCTGCGCCCTCTGCGTTCCTTCCACCTCTGTCACGGCAGTACGATCTTCGGCTTCTCCGCCGCCCGATAGAATGCCGCCACGTGTCCGATGCTGAGCACCCAGTCTGCGCCGGTGGCTTGCGCGATGCGTTCGATCATTGCCTGGCGTTCATCGCGATCGGCGGCGTTGACCCGGACCTTGATGAGTTCGTGGTGGGCCAGGGCGGTGTCGATTTCGCCGAGCACGCCTTCGCTGAGGCCGGCGTTGCCGATGATGACCACGGGTTTGAGGTGATGGGCGAGTTTGCGCAGGTGCCGGCGCTGGGACTGGGTGATGGGCATGATGGTTTCGATCGAAGCAGGTGACGGGAAAAGTCAGTTATTATAACGTCTGCCAACCCTTGTATCTCACCCGATTTTTCCCCATATATTCATTCTCATGGCCCGACGCAGCAAGACCTCCGGCAAGTGGCTGAAGGAACATTTCGACGATCCCTACGTCAAGCGGGCGCAGCAGGAGGGCTGGCGATCGCGGGCAGTCTACAAACTGCAGGAGATCGACGAGAAGGATCGGCTCCTGCGCCGGGGCATGACCGTGGTGGATCTGGGCGCCGCCCCCGGCAGCTGGTCCGAATGGGTGGCCCGGAAGGTCCAGCCCGGCGGGCGGGTCATTGCCCTGGATGTCCTGCCCATGGATGCCCTGGCCGACGTGACCTTCATTCAGGGCGACTTTCGCGAGGAAGCCGTTCTGGAACAGTTGCTTGCGGCCATCGGCGAGAATCCGGTCGATCTGGTCCTCTCCGACATGGCGCCCAATCTCAGTGGCATGAAGGCCGTGGACCAGCCGCGGGCCATGTACCTGGCCGAACTGAGCCTGGATCTGGCGGAACGGGTGCTGCGTCCGGGCGGCGATTTGCTGATCAAGGCCTTCACCGGCGAAGGTCTGGACGAATTCAAGCGGCAACTGCGCAGCCGTTTCGGCAAGTTGCTGGTGCGCAAGCCTGCCGCGTCCCGGCCGCGATCGCCCGAAATCTATCTGCTGGCCCGGGATTTTCGTCCGGAATGAGCCATTCTGGACAAAAAACAGGGACATTTGTCCGGATTGGCACGCAACCTGCTGCGATTCCCGTAGTCCAACCCGGTAATACCCGGAATGGCCGCAGGGATGACATCTGTGGCCATTCCTATATTATTAGCCCTATCGGAAACCGCCATTTCAACCCGAACAGCCCGGAGCCGATGCTCCGCGACGAGGTATCGACTTGAACGATCTAGCCAAGAACATTCTCCTGTGGGTGATTGTTGCCGTCATCCTGATGATGGTGTTCAACAATCTCAATACGGCTTCCAACAGCACCAGCCTGGCCTATTCCGACTTCCTGCAGAGCGTGCGCGCCGGGGAAGTGAAGGAAGTGGTGATCAAGGGCGGCAACGTGATCAGCGGCAAACTGACCAACGGTGCCCGCTTCACCACCTACAGCCCCGAGACCGACAACAAGGCCATGATCGGCGAGCTCATGGATCACGGCGTGAAGATCGTGGCCCAGCCCAACGAGCCGTCCATCTGGACCCAGATCTTCATCTCCTGGTTCCCGTTCCTGCTCATCATCGGCCTGTGGATCTTCTTCATGCGCCAGATGCAGGGCGGCGGCGGTGGCAGCCGCGGCGCCTTTTCCTTCGGCAAGAGCCGGGCGCGCCTGCTGGGCGAGGATCAGGTCAAGATCACCTTCGCCGACGTGGCCGGTGTCGACGAGGCCAAGGAAGAAGTAGCCGAACTGGTGGAGTTCCTGCGCGACCCCGGCAAGTTCACCCGTCTGGGCGGCAAGATCCCCCGTGGCGTGCTGATGGTCGGCCCGCCCGGCACCGGCAAGACCCTGCTGGCCAAGGCCATCGCCGGCGAGGCCAAGGTGCCGTTCTTCACCATTTCCGGTTCCGACTTCGTGGAGATGTTCGTGGGCGTGGGCGCCTCCCGTGTGCGCGACATGTTCGAGCAGGCCAAGAAGCATGCCCCCTGCATCATCTTCATCGACGAAATCGACGCCGTGGGCCGGCATCGTGGCGCCGGCCTTGGCGGCGGGCACGACGAGCGCGAGCAGACCCTCAACCAGCTGCTGGTGGAGATGGACGGCTTCGAGGGCAACGAGGGCGTGATCGTCATCGCCGCCACCAACCGGCCCGACGTGCTGGATCCGGCGCTGTTGCGTCCCGGCCGTTTCGACCGCCAGGTGGTGGTGCCCCTGCCCGACATGCTCGGCCGCGAGCAGATCCTCAAGGTGCACATGCGCAAGGTGCCCATCGCCGACGACGTGGATCCCAAGATCATCGCCCGCGGCACGCCCGGCTTCTCCGGTGCGGATCTGGCCAACCTGGTCAACGAGGCGGCCCTGTTCGCTGCCCGCGCCAACAAGCGCCTGGTGGGCATGGAGGAGTTCGAGAAGGCCAAGGACAAGATCATGATGGGCGCCGAGCGTCGCAGCATGGTCATGAACGAGGACGAGAAGAAGCTGACCGCCTATCACGAGGCGGGGCATGCCATCGTCGGCCTGTCGGTGCCGTCCCACGATCCGGTGTACAAGGTCACCATCATCCCGCGCGGCCGCGCCCTCGGCGTGACCATGTTCCTGCCGGAGGAGGATCGCTATTCCTACAGCAAGGAGCGGCTCGAGAGCCAGATTGCCAGCCTGTTCGGCGGGCGCATCGCCGAAGAGCTGATCTTCGGTCCGGAACACGTGACCACCGGCGCCTCCAACGACATCCAGCGGGCTACCGAGATCGCCCGCAACATGGTGACCCGCTGGGGCCTGTCGGAGAAGCTCGG
>Ga0256832_1000628_pt1 | contig 23068 bp, 11 predicted proteins | sample 134614metaG_FD_190534 | JGI IMG/M metagenome (GOLD analysis project Ga0256832, IMG submission 190534) | Hydrothermal vent microbial communities from Lau Basin, Pacific Ocean - 134-614 | ecosystem: Environmental > Aquatic > Marine > Hydrothermal vents | place: Pacific Ocean: Lau Basin | collected... | reverse complement strand
CTGTAATATCCATCTCTTACCAATTGTGCACAATTCAATTTCCTGCCGCTTATCGCGTCAACATTGTCTTCCGCTCCTTTATTTGGCTCATATACACACCAGTCTATTACAGCCCACTCTCTTACTATCTTATAGCATGCACCATCTACAAACGTAAATGTATCTTCATTGATTACTTCAGCAGTAACTACATTACATGGATTCTCATCCCATGTTGGGTCTTTACTTTCTTTCAATTCCTTAGCACAGTCAGCCTTCAAATCTTTTGGAAATACTATTGTACATGGATCAAATTCTTCTGTCGATGATACTGTAATCTTTTGCTTACATGTTGTTGGCATATCACATCCGTATGCTGTCCATGTTCTTGTAATCTTTGCTCCGCATACTCCCATATCTCTTCTATCACTATAGTATATTGTATCCAATCCACATACGCTTACTGCTTGTGGCATCAATCTTGTGTTTTCAAATGGATCCAAACTCTCTTCACATGTTACTTCTAAATCAGGACATGTCAATACCGGTGGTATCTTACATTCTACTTTTACAAAACTCCAACAATCATTATAGTGTCCGTACAAGTCCTTTCCAGGATTGTATCTCTTTGGATCTACTGGTCCCGCTCCGGGATCTACATCAAATACTCTCAAAGTAACCATAACACCATCTGTTATATCCCTGTCTGGACAACAGAAATATACATCATCATCATACCATACTTCATTGTTCTTCCAGTTTCCATTCGCATCTTTGTATCTTGGTGTACTCAATTTGTCATCTCCATTCAATTCCTCACAACCTCCATCATAGTCGCCATTCATATCTGTTCGCAATACTTTAAAATGTACCGGCTCACAGTTGTCAAATGATCCTGAATCAAAATCTTCTGCACTTACTCTGGCATTACCCATCGCTGTCAAAGATACTTGCTTGTATTGCTCACAGGCAGCTATCGGTGGATTTCCATCAAATACTACCATATCCGCACATGCTTGTGATGTATTACCGCAATTATCTATCGCGTGGTAACATATCTCATATGTTCCTCTTGGTACTCCCAATACTGTCCATGTCTCCCAAGGATCTACATATCCGTTTCCGTTGTCATCTCCTGTCAATGTTCCTGCATTGGTAGTTACACTCCATCTTGGATATGCATCACAGTTGTCCGCCAAATGCATTATCGCAGGTACTTCTATATCTGCATTACATACATACGCTTTTGTCTTGAATCTCAAATCTTCAGGTGCCATAAATGTTGGCGCTGTATTATCTGTTATCCTTATTAGTTGTATATTTTTATATATACCACCTGTACAATCATCTACTACTGTCCATTCTCTCAATATCTTTGTTCCACATGATAATGGATATGTTTGATCTTTGTAGAATACTTCTATCGTTCCACATGCATCATTGAATCCTGCCGGCGCTCCTGTATATGCAGGATCAGGATTACCGTTTGCATCTACAGGATATCCTGTATTACATTCCAACATTGGATTGTGTCCTGGTACATCATCCCAGTTTACAGGCCATTCCATATTTGATAAATCTATTCCTTTGAAGAAATAGTCTGATGTACATGTTGCTGTCATTCCTGAAACGTCTGTCGCTGTATATACTCTCTTAACTATATAGGTTCCACAATCAGGTCCGTCTGTTACTGTTTGTGTCCATGTTAATGTAGCTCCACAATTATCTGTTACCGTTGGTAATGGGAAGGCATAATTCACTCCTTCTTCAAAACAACCTGCAAATTCGCATTCCGCTCCATATACTGTCTTTGCAAAATATACTTCTTCTCCCGCAGGTGGTACAATTGAAATTGAGTGATCTCCTTGGTACTCTGCATCAAAATCACTTACTACTATATAGTATGTAGTTCCTGCTACCAAATCAACTGTATTGTCAAGGTTTCCTCCGTTTGTAGGTTCCTCGTAGAACAATCCTGATGATCCTAATACGTATCCGCCCATTCCGTCAACCATGTTCTCACATGCATCTACTGCATTAAATGGCGCATCAAATACTCCAACTACCATTTTATTCCCGTCTGTTCCTGTAATTGCATATGTTCCTGTTCCTGAAACTGTAATTGCATATAAATCATAATAGTGATTTCCTAAATCAGGTACTTGATCGCCTGTACCGAAATCCCAACAATCCATATGTAGGTTCGCTGTCAAATCATGATCCGTAAATGCTCCTGATATCGTGCCGGGTACTACTGCTCCTGCTGGAAATTCTCCTCCCTCAGGACATACACACTCAATTGTTGGTGGTATCTTGTCTAATACAGTAATCTCACTCCAACAGTTATTTCCTGACTCATCAAATATCCCCACAAAATAGTGTCCTAATGGCACTGGATTTGCTACATTCCCGGGAGTATTAAATGGAGCTGTTGGCATATAATCATATATCTCAACTCTATAATCATCATAACATCCGTATGGACCACCCTCTAAAATATCATCTGCTGTAATTGTAGCTATACAATCCGCATCAACTGATACTGGTACATGATCATTACATGCTAATGAGCTTGTTGGTGTTTGGAATTCTTCTACTCTTAAGTCAAATGAACAACTATCTGTCTTAACACCACCTTCCAATAAATATAATTTTACTGTCTCTGTATTTCCTTTACAGATTGGATCTCCAATCGCAGGTCCCTCTCCTAATACTATTCCGTCTGTAATCTCAGTTCCACCAAATGTGAAGTTACTCAAAACTGATTCAGCTCCACAATCAAGTCCATCACGAGAATTAATCATAATAGCAATATGATCTCCTGCTACCATATCCAATTCATAAGTTCCGTTTTGTGTGTCCGCGCCAAATGGATCATAAAGATCATAATAATTAAAACTATTTGAAACATCTGCTGTAGGTATTCCGTATCCAAATCTATCCCAATATGCACCGTATGGATCTTCGTTTGTATAAGCCCAGTCAAATTTCAACTTTCCATCAAAAGGAGCTACAAAGTTGACAACCGTCCAAGCCCATTCTATATTAGCTCCAATACCTGTACATCCACCACCTTCATCATAAGATTCCATTCCAAATGACGCAGGCAAGTTTAATGTCATACCTGTTTGAGCTCCGTTTCCGGGTCCATTCAATGTATAAGGTACTGTCCAATCAATAGGTGTTATAGCTGGCTCTCCCTCAGTATAAGTGGAGATATCAAAATCTCCAACAAATCCACTAATCACTTGAGGAGCCGTTAATATAGTATCAAAATCAGTATCGCAATCACCCATAGTTCTTGCTTCGTATTGTGCAGGCCAACAACATTCCCCTGCATCAAGATAAATCACTTGATCTCCGGGACAATTAAGTTTGCAGTTTGATGCAGCTGGAGGTCCTGCATCAAACGCAGAAACCACTACATTGTCAACCGCAAATCCCCAGTTCCAGCCACCTTCATCATCATATATAAATCTAACTTGAAAATCGGCATTATTATAAGCTGAAATATCAATGTCTTCATGACCATTTGAGTCATCGTCTGCTAAAAACACTTGAACCCATGCAGCACCGTCATATACTTCTACTATAAAATCACCGTCCCCAGCTACTGCTTCATGTTCCCAGTCAAAGCTAAATAAATTTCCACCTCCCATTAAATCCATAACAGGTGAAATAATATACAACCTACCATCCGGATTATTAGCATCATCATCCGCCACGGCTTGGCTTCCTGAAAATCCTGCAGCAGGATTAAAGTTATAATAACCGTCTGTGCAATCAAAAGTAAATGTTGCATTGCCACAAGTACCAACATCATTCGCAAATGCAGCATCATCTGCATCCGTTGTCCAACCTGCCGGCAATACACCACCATCGAAGTTCTCATTAAGAACATCTACTTGAGCGTTTGTTGTAAAGGCAAAAGCCATTACCATAAATAAAAATAATATTTTTTTCATAAGATTGAGTTTTGGTTTAAATTAAATTTTCGTCTTTTTATTTCTTGAGTAAATTTTCATACTCATCACGTACAGCATCTAAATGCGCAACCAACTCCGGCATATCTGCAGGAATTCTTGACTTGGCAATATCATAAGTAATACTTAAAGCCTCCTTGACATCTCTGGAAGCCAACTTAAACATAACTGATCTTCCAAACATGTGGCGTAATTCGTTAACTTTTTCATCCACCATCTTTGGTGTTAAGGCTTGATTCACTTTTGCAAAAGTATGAACCTCCTTTGGTAACTGAGAAAGATGGCTTTCCAAAGCCCTCTTAGCTTCTCTTTTCGTAATATACTGAGCACTCGCACTTGAAGCACTTAGCATAAATAGACCTATCAATAAAAATAGCGGTAACACCATCTTCATCTTAAGCCCTAAAAAATTCAAATTCATTTTTTTCATGAGATTGAGTTTTGGTTATTAAAATAATTTTTTTCGGTTAACCCATAGTACTACCCTACGGATAATATTGGGATAAAACAATACAATCATGCCTTTGCACGATTTTGAATAAAAATTCACCCTGTAGCAAACAAGACCGCCAAAGTTATAAAATATAACCACAACAAGCTATCTTATCTTTTTAATTTTCGTCTTTAAAGGGTTCGTCTAAATCCTTACCATACATAAGCTTAGGTATAAAAAAATATCTTATACACGAAATCTTTATGTATGCAGCGACAAAGTTATTAATAAAATCTAATATATCAATAAAAAAAATCACTTTTTTATTTAAAAAATTCTCATACAAAAAAATTCAATGTATAAATATCTATTTTTTAGCAGTGTCTGCACAAAAACAGTTTATTTTTTAAAATTCCTGTAATATTACCGTACGTATCAATCTAAATGGGGGCATTTCATTTTTTTGCTTTCAGGCTTTATTTGATAAGGGACTCGTATATACTACTCTGAATCTTTGATCTAAAGTTGTATTTGTACAGTTTGCGATTCTTCATTGTAGGATATGTACGATTGGAAAGGAATATATAAACTATGTTTTTTTCAGGATCAGCCCAAATCCCGGTACCGGTAAACCCATAATGTCCAAATGTACCCGTAGATGCCAACTCCGATATATTGCAGACTTTGTTTTTATCCAATTCTTTCATATCCCAACCGATTCCTCTTCTTGTTGAATTTTTGAATCTTGTCGTAAATGAATATATGGTGGGATAGCTAAAAAACTCTTTTTTCCCATATATTCCTTTATTCAATATCATCTGTAATAATCTTGCCAAATCTCTACTGGTGGAAAAAAGACCGGCATGACCACTTACACCTCCGAGCATAGCTGCCCACATATCGTGTACGTAGCCTTGTACAACTTGGTGTCGCCAATATTCATCTTTTTCAGAAGGAGCGATTGTTGTTTTGGGAAACTTCTTCCACGGGTTATAAGTAGTTCTCTTTAATCCCATAGGCCGGTAAAAATTACTCTGAACATATTTGTCCTCCGTCTGGCCGGAAACTCTCTCAACTACTTCCTTGGTCATAATCAATCCCAAGTCACTATATTTGTATTTCCTTTCTGTAAGCATTGGACTTTCCAACAACAATGACCATAAAGTGTCTTGATAATCTTTTCTCAGGTACATATTATCAGCAATCTTAACTGTAAAATTTCCTTGTTTACTTTTTCTGTAATAGCGTTTGGAAGGAATAGCTACACCATTTACAGTATCCAATGTCTGTTGATATGCGGGAATCCACGGTTTAAGCCCGGCATGGTGAGCCATAGCATCCATGATTACCACATCTTTTTTGTTACTCACATCTATTTCTCCATCCAAATAATCCGAAAACTTATCAAAAACACTAAGTTTTTTCTCATCCTGCAGTTTCATCATAGACAAAGTCGTCGCCATTACTTTTGTCACTGATGCCAAACCGTAAATATCCTTGTGCTTCACTTTCCGCTTTTTAGCATATGTCCAATAACCATAGCATTTATCAAATACAATATTCCCATCTTTTGCCACTAAAATTTGACATCCCGGTGCAGCAGCAGAATCAAACATCTCCGCGACAATCCTTTCTATTTTTGTATCCAAAGAGTCCGTACTTAATCCCACATACTCGGGAATAGAATATCCCATAACATAGGATTTTTTTATATCGATACCATCTCCTGATTTAAAACTCTTAGACACAGTCACCGGCAATTTTCCAGAAACATCAAATACTCCCAAAATAGCTTGTGCAGCCATATCTTGAGCCATAGGGTCGTCCTCGTAAGCTAAAACAATACTATAGCTATTATCAAATAATTGCAATACATAAGGAGTCCCAAAAACCGCAAGCGTCATATTTTTTTTCTTATTCAAGCGTTTTATCAGTTCCAATTCATTCTTAGAAATTCCAAAACCTGATAAAACACTTTTTTTATAGTTGTGCAAACCTACGATTACCTTATCATAGTCTTTTAACTTATCCAAATAAACAGCAATGTCTTTTTTTGAAATATTATGAGGAATATCGAATTGTTTAGAATCCAAATATGTATCAAATCGTTTTTGAAACTTTGTCTTTTGGCCGGAACCTATGCTCACTATCGCAATTTTTTTTGAATATTGTTCAGGCAATAAAGGGATATTGCTTTTGACATTCCCAAGAAAAGTGATAGCATTTCTATACAAATTTTCTTTTAAAGCCAAATATTTATTCTTATTCAAATCTTTAACAATATTATCTTTTTTCAATTCAGGAGAATCATACAATCCTATATTGTATTTAGCAGTCAATATTCTAATAACCGATGCATTTAATCTTTCCTTTGATATTTTTCCGGTTTCGACAGCTTTTTTGATTGCATTAAATGCTTCAATGAATTTTGAAGGTAATTCTAATATATCATTTCCTGCCAAAAAAGCTTCTACAGCAGCTTCTCCGGATGAAAAATACTTAGATACCCCTTTCATAGCAAGTGCATCAGTAACAATCAGTCCTTTATACTTGAATGAATCTCTTAAAATACCTTTAATAGCTTTTGCGGAAAGAGATGTTGCTCTATTTTTCCTATTGTCTATACTTGGTATATGCAAATGAGCGGTCATAATGCTTTTCGCACCTTGTTGAATAAGCATTTTGAATGGAAATAACTCAACATCCCATAATCTCTTTTTGCTCAAATCCAGCACCGGCAGATCTTTGTGTGAGTCAACATCTGCATATCCGTGTCCCGGAAAATGCTTGATACAAGAAATTATATTTTTACTTTGCAAACCTTTCATGTATGCATAGCCTTTGCTGGCTACATTTTTTTTATCATCCCCGAAAGACCTGTCGTTGATAATAGGATTGTTGGGGTTATTATTGATATCCACTACCGGCGAATAGCTAAAATTAACGCCAATTCGATTGAGCTGTTCACCGATTTCATAACCCATCTCATAGATAAGTCTGTTGTTCCTTATCGCTCCCAAAGTCAATTGCTTTGGGTAAGATATTGCGTCATTGAGTCTCATTCCAAGTCCCCATTCAGAGTCCATAGCTATAAACAAAGGAATTTTGGATAGTTTCCGATACCTCTTTGTCAATTCAATTTGTTTTAAGGCTGAGCCTTTGAAAAAAGCTAATCCGCCAACATTATATTTTTTTATTAAAGTTTCGACATAATCCAAATCCTTTTTACCCCAATTCGATTGAGCTCTAATCATAAATAATTGCCCTACTTTTTCATCAAGAGTCATTTGATTCAATTGATCAAATACCCATGAATCATTAAAATCATTTTTGGTACTGCTATCAATATTGATGCTAAAAAATAATATAAGCAAAATCAAAATACGCTTCATTTTTTCATTCATTTATTTTTCTCAAAAACTTTGGGGTCAATTTTCCTCGCAATATCGTGATACTTTTTCCCTTTCTCACTATCTCCATTATTGTAATAAGCGTTACCGAGATTCAAATTTGCTCCTGCATTATCAGGATTGATCTTAAGCGCTCTTTCAAAAAATTCTATAGCTTTTAATTTATTACCAACCATAGCATTTGCAACTCCATTAAGTCTCAACGTCTCATAATCTGTATCATCCATTTCCAAGGCTTTGCCTAAATACAAAAGAGCCTGTCGCATATCTTGTTTTTCCTCTCCATAATATTTCCCTGCATCCCTGTATGTTATAGCCAAGTTCTTTTTTGCATCCTTATAATTAGGAGCGAGCTTCAATGCTTTTTTATAAGCCCCAATAGCTTTTTTATACTCTTTTAGGAAATAATAGGCGTTGCCTAAAATCAAATATGCATTTTTATATTTTGGATGTATTTGAACTGCACGATTCAAATAAGCTATTGCTTGGTTTAGCATTTTAGCTTTTTTCGCTTTATTCTTTTCCTTGAATGCAGCATCAACAAGACTTCCTCCCGCTGCATTCAATGCTTTTGCACTATTGGACGATATCTTGACATCGGTGGTAAAAAGCGTAAAATCATCTTTCCAAACTTTATTTCGCGAAAATGTTTTGACGCTATAAGCCAATAATAGCAATGCCATAAGACCAAATGACAAGTATTTTCTCCAAGCGAATATATGATACAATAGCAATCCTGTCAATAGGCTAAATCCAAAAGAAGGCAGAAACAAAAATCTCTCAGACATATTGGTACCAACCGGAAAAACTATATTTGATACAATAGACAATGTAACCAAATAATAAAATATCGCAAATGTCAAAACTTTAGATTTTTTATAAGATTTTATCGCAACAAATATTATAACGATATAGAACAAAGCGCTTAATATAACTTCCCAATCACTAAAACTCATAATCGATATTTGTCTGGGATAATAATCATTTGTCAATGGATGAGGGAAAAACAACAGAAGAATATATCTGCCTAAAGTATAAATAACAGTCGCCATTTTTTCAGCAGGCGTAAAGTGCACTAATGTACCACCGGAAAATTTCAAAAACGGATTGTTCATCAACTCCATTTGATTACTTCCAAAATCAAACCCTAAAATATAGGTTCTAACAAACAAAAACAGAAAAGACGCCAATAAAAAAGGAGAAAGTATCTCAAAATAAGATTTCTTCCTGTCTTTGATAAAAAGATAATAAATCAAAGGAACAACTGCAATAAATGTAATAGCATTTTCTTTTGAAAACAACGCAAGTAAAAATATAAAAAATGTATAATTGCGGTATTTGATTTCTTTGGTCCTAAACCACTTGATCGAATAAATCACAGCAAAAAAGCTAAATAGCATAGCAAAAATTTCGTCCCTCCCCTTGATATTGGCTACCACTTCCGTATGAACAGGATGAGAAATGTATGCAATAGTAGATACAAATATTAAAAAAAACTTTAGTTTCCTGTTTTTCACATTCAAAAACATTAGAGACAAAAGCTTATACATCACTATACCGAGCAAACCATACAAAACGATATTTATAAAATGACTTACCGCGGGATTCTGTCCAAAAAATTGTGTTTCGATTGCAAATGAAACCAAACTCAAAGGTCTATATCTACCTCCGGAAACCAATTTGGCTTTCCCCCTTTTCTTAAAAAAACCGTAAAACGAATCATTACTCAATATGCCGGGAATACCGGACAAGCCATTCTTGGTAAACATATTGTCCGTGATGACAATCGCATCATCTTGGGCGTAATCATTAAATAAAGTATTTGAGTACAGTAGAACAGAAAAAAAGAAAATAATTATCAAATGCATTTTAGTGTTTTCGATAAATATCCCATTTGGCAAACTATGCTTTCTTACTGGTTTTCTTTTTTTTCCTTTGTGTTTCATGATAAAAAATGCAAATATTTGGTTGCAATAATTTCCAAATATAATCAAACCATTCAGGTTTTAGGTAATATTATGAAAAAAATCAATAATACCGAAATAAAATTTTGATTGCACCACCATTATTAATCGATTTGGTAAAATACACTTCGTCAAAGGATTTCAACAGAGCTTCTATTTCCATTTTCAATGCTCCGGTACCTATGCCATGTATTATAGTCACATCAAGCTGTCTTCGTTCAATACTTTTGAGCAAAAACTCTTTTGCCCTTTCTATTTGATACGAAACTATCAATTCCGGAATTTCATTTTGCATTGCAGGGGCAAGTTTTTCGATATGAAGATCAATCGTATTGGTATATTTGCTTTTCTTTGGTTTTGGAAAATAAGTTTTAGATTTTGGTAGATTCTGAGGAATCTCATCTTCAGGCAATAATTCTATATCGCTCAAGTCAACCAAAAACAATTTATTTTCGACTTTGATTTTTGCTTTATTATTTACTTCACCCTCAAACTTCCCTTTTCGACCCGAGGAACATATTTTAACCCAATCTCCAATCCAATATTCAGACATTATTATTATTTTTCAATTTTATACTAACTACAAGAAAACACATCAAATCTAAGGTCTTGTTTTGAAATAACAAAAAAAATTTTTGAATGATTTGTTAATATTCATCCAAAAGCTATAAAAGATAATCAAAATAAGGTTATTTTGCAAAGGAAAATTCGGGTTTTCACAATTCGATATAGTATTTAATATGGTGAAAAGAAAACAATAATTATGAGACTTTCTATTGAAGATTTCCTGGAACGGGCGAAAGAAAGTCCTGTTGTCGATGTTAGAACTCCGGCTGAATTTGAACAAGGGCATATCCCCGGGGCGTACAACATACCATTATTGAGCGATTCGGAGAGAGTTGTTGTAGGTACATTATATAAAAAAGAGGGAAAGGAAAAAGCATTTATAAAAGCTTTGGAATTTTCGGGCCCGAATATGGCAGAGTTTGTAATAAGAGCAAAAGAAATTGCAAAATCGCATAAAACCAATAAGATTCTTGTCTATTGCTGGAGGGGAGGAATGCGCAGTGGAAGTATGGGCTGGTTGTTCAATAGCGCAGGAATGGAAGCCCATACATTAGAGGGAGGGTATAAGAAATTCAGAGCGCATATTCGAAATACATTTTTAAAGCCAATAGACTTAGTGATATTAGGTGGATATACAGGAAGTGGAAAGACTGAAATTTTGAAGCATTTAGCCAAATCAGAGCAAGTAATAGACCTTGAGGGATTAGCACATCACAAGGGATCGGCATTTGGTTTTATAGGACAAAAAAAACAACCTACAAGTGAGCATTTTGAAAATATCCTTGGAACAAAATGGTTAAACTTGGATTATAGTAAAAGAGTTTGGCTGGAAGATGAAAGCAGAAATATCGGAAGTGTGTATTTGCCTGAAGAAATATATAGAAAAATCAGACTTGCTCCGGTGGTGTTTGTAGATATCCCAATCGAAATAAGAGTAGAAAGACTGGTAAATGAATATACGGGATTCGAAGATAAACACATCGAATTTGCACTCCAAAAAATCAAAAAGAGGATAGGAGGATTGAATTATAAATTAGCGATTCAAGCACTCCGTGAAAACAATTATCGAGAAGTAGCCAAAATAGCACTTACATACTATGACAAAGCCTATAAATACGGTATAAATAAAAGAAAAGAAGGTTCAATTACTCCAATAAAAATAACAAAAGACAAACCAAAAGATACAGCTAAAACCATTTTGAAATTAATATAAATTAATCTTTAAAACACAGTTTTTTTTTATTGATTTGAAAATGTGATTTTTTTTTAATAACTTTATGACTGAATAGTAAAATTGTTGTTGTAAACATCAACAAAACACTAACAAAACGGCAAACGATTGGTAATTATTAAAACGAATCAGTATGGAATACAATATAAGCAATTTGGATATTATTGAGAATGGGAAAGACAGAAGTTTTCTTGAAGAAAATATTGAAAAATTCATAAAAAAAATGTCTATTATCCCTAAGAGATACAGGAAGTCAAATGTTGTGGATATCAACCTGTCTGCATCAGATGACCAGATATCTATCAAAATTTCTACTGTGCTTTTTTCCGGAGAAATCACAAGCAAACAAAAGGCAAGTTCAATACAAGATCTCGTTCCTGAAATCTTTGATGAATATACCGAGAAAATCGCAAAGGAAATAGAGAGTAACCGAAAGCAATTTTCAATAAATCAAAGAAACGAGTTTCTAAAATCAACTGCACTTGATAAGGAATACCTGTTAAGTCTTGACGATTCTGAAAAGAACAAATTATTTAACTCTCTAATTCCCATTTTCCTAAATGGACTAAAGGGCTATGTAAAAAGAAGAATTCTTTCTGCAAAAAGAGCAAATATCAAAGCTCTTAGCAATATAGATTATGAGGATGTTGTTAATGAAGTTGTACTAAGGACATACACAATATTTGAGAATTATATCGAAAACATCAAAGACTTAAATATCTGGTTAATACAAACAGCAGATACTGTACTGAATGAGATTTTGGACAATTTCAAATCGGATGACCTTAGCTATGAAGACTTGGTAAATAAAGAACTTGGGGAATTGGAAGAAAAGTTTACAGTTGACGGAGGTGGACATATAGTGATGACAGAAGAGCTGGAAGAATATGAGGATTTGGGAATAGAAGAAATAATCTTGGCATCCAAGGGGGAAAACGACTTTGTCGATAAACTTGATGTTAGCAAAAGTAAGCTTAAAGACAAGATTTACGATGAATTGATCAAATTGCCTTTACGATACCAATCCATATATGACTTATACTTTTTTGAGCATTTGGATTATGACGAAATCGCTATAATTAAGGATATGAAGGCTATTGAGATTGAAGCGATTATAATATCAATCAAAGATCTTCTAACCGAAAAACTTTTTGATTAATAGTTAAATTATCAGGATATAAGTGTCTTTTGAAAAAAATGACGTCTTAAAATAAAGAAATTATATTCTGAGTTTTATGAAAACAAAAAACCGGGGTATTGATTAAGTTTTTTAAAGCGATTTTTAATAAAATATCATTTGCTAAAGCATCTGATGATGAGTTGGTGAGAAAGTATCAAGAAACTTCTAATACGAAATATTTTGATATTTTGTACCAAAGACACAACAGTAAAGTATATGGTAAATGCTTGTCAATGCTCAACGATGAGAACATGAGCAAAGATGCTCTTCAAGATATTTTTTTAAAGGTCCTTTTGAATATTTCTAAATTTAATTTTAAATCCAAATTTACTACTTGGGTATATTCTATCACATATAATCATTGTATTGATGTGATTAGGAAAGAAGGAAAATTGAAAACAGAAAAAGATGATTTTGCGACTTTCAGCCGTGAGATTGATGATAATGACAGCTATGCTGAGGAAGAATTATTGAGAATCAAAGTACATAAGTTGGAACTTGTATTGGATTCTATTCCGGCAAAAGACAAAGCATTATTATTGATGAAATATCAAGGCGGGCTGTCGATAAAAGAGATATGCCTGATACTAAACAAATCTGAAAGTGCTGTTAAAATGGGAATAAAAAGAGCAAAAGAGAAAAGCCTTAAAAAATATCGTGAACTCTTTAAATAAAAAAGAAGATTATGAAAATAAAAAACAATTTCCAAGAATTGGAAAGCTATAAAATAAAAAAACATGGAGAAGCACCCAAAAATATTCAGGATAATATTGAAAAAAATCTGGTTTTTTTCAAGACAATCGGCCATACAGTAGAGCTATTTACAGATAAATTTATTAAGACTTTTATTAAAATGAACGGCTAATCAAAATAATTTAATATGATAAATCTTTTTAACTGGGAAGGGACAAAATATTTGAGTGATATGTTGGGTAAATTGTTTTCAATAGTACCTAATATCGTTTCGGCATTGCTAATTCTGATTATCGGAATTTTTATTGCTAAAATCATTTCAAAACTTGTAATGAAAATCCTTAGAAAGATTAAAATCGATAAAATTTCCGATAATCTTCAAAATATAGAGTTTATCGATAAAATGAACTTTGATATTAGACTAAGTACTATTATTGGTAAGTTTTTGTTTTATTTTTTGGTATTGGTAATTCTCGTTATTTCAACAGATATCCTCGGGATGCCCATAATATCAAATCTAATCGTCAGTATTTTCAATTTTATCCCTAATCTTTTGGTTGCTTTATTGCTTCTCATCTTTGGCATCTTACTCGCCAATTGGTTAAAAGGGATTGTATATACTGTTGCCAAATCACTTGGATTGCCGTCGGCTTCAATCATTTCCAACCTCGTATTTTACTTTATTTTCATCAATGTCTTGATAAGCGCATTAGTCCAAGCAAAAGTCAATATCGGATTCTTTTCAACCAATTTAAGTCTGATTATTGGAGGGGTTGTTTTTGCATTTGCACTTGCATATGGTCTGGCTTCAAAAAATATCCTGTCTAATATTATATCTTCATTTTACTATAAAAATACATATAATATTGGCGATTATGTTAAAATTGGAACATACGAAGGGGAAATTTGTTCAAAAGATAATTTTAGCATTACTTTGTGCTTTGAAAATAAAAAAATAGTGATTCCTATCAGTAAATTAAACGAAATGGAAGTAGTAGTAATCACTTCAAAAGATTAAAATTATGAACTATTTACTAAATTAAATTATGAACTAAATTAAATTAAATTATGAAAAAACAAATTTTATTACTTTTTGCAATATTATTAATGGGCGGAATCGCTTCTGCTCAAGAGCTTAATGTGGATGAGCTAAAAGCTCAAATAGCTGAAAAATCCGCTACACTTGCTAAACATCAAGCTAAAATTGACGCGCTAAAAGCTGAGATTGCAGGTATCCAGAAGGAAATTGATCTCGCCTCAGGTTGGAGATTCAACACAGGTGGAATAATAGGATTCTCATTGGCCGGATTCCAAAATTGGAGCAAACAATCCAATCCAAACTCTAAAGTATCAGATATAAAAGGATTATTTAATGGTGCTGCGTTATTGGATAAACCTAAATATTTTTGGAGAAACGAAGGTCAGATTAATGTAGCTTGGCAACAACTGGTATTGAATGATAAAGAAGCGACTGACGAACAAAAGAAATATCAAAATGTAGCTGATATCTTTACATTAACATCTTTGTTCGGCTATAAAATCACTCAAGATATAGCAATATCCGCCTTGGGACAATACAATTCGTCTATAGTACACAATTTCAATAATCCCGGGATTTTAGACCTTGGAGTTGGAGCCACTTGGACTCCTCATCAAGTTCCTAATTTTGTATTGACGGTTCATCCTCTTAACTACCATATGGTATTTCAAAAAGGTGATGTTGAAACTAAATCAGCCTTAGGAGCAAAAGTATTCGCAAGTTATTTCACAAATCTATACAAAGGTGTTAAATGGACAACAAATCTTAATGGATTCTTGGAATATGGAAAATCAACCCCAAGTTTGAATGAATATACATGGATAAATACACTTTCTCTACCTGCATGGCATGGTATAGGTATCGGAATTGGTTTTGGATTGAGAAATTCAGCTTTGGAATCACCTGATTTGCAATCTTACTATAATGTAGGATTGTCATACAGTCTATAATATTTCTTTGAACATAAAAAAAGGCGAGGAAGAAATTCCTTGCCTTTTTTTATGTTTTCATTTTCTTTTTATCTTACTACCGTTACTGCTCCTCTATACAATATCACTCTATCATCCATAAACTCAACCTCTATCAGATATACATATACTCCCGGATTGACTTTCTTCCCTCTGTATGTTCCATCCCAAGCTCCGACATTGCCTGAGGCCGGAAGAAGATTAGTCTCTTCATACATTAGATTGCCCCATCTATCAAATATTTTGAAGTAATTCACTTTTTTGATACCTTTACCAATAGTAATCTTAAATTCCTCATTCAATCCATCGCCATCGGGAGTAAAGATATTGGGAACATATACATTTCTAAATGTATTTACAAAGACATTCACCTCCCCCATGGCTTCACAGCCATCCGGATTGACAACAGTCGCTATAAGTTTACTGTCTTTAAATGCATTTATTTTTAACTCTGTATGCAAATCATTCAAATATTCATAGCTAATCGAAAGGGTATCGATTATCCATTTTACATTTGAAATATTAGTATTGGTGTTAAGACTCACCGTTTTGGAATCTCCCAAATCAATTTCGATATCATTACCCAAATCAACAATTATCTCATCAGGTTGTCTTATCAATATATCATCTTCCTCTTTGCAGCCCTCCGAATCAAACACGGTTACTAAATACGGCTCTTTGCTACCATACACTTCAATACAAGAACCGTAAGGATAAACCGATCCTCCATTCAAACTAAAAGAATATGCCGGTCCTGCCCCACCATAAACGGTATCCAAATAAATACAAGTCTTATCACCAAAGCACTTAATCGTATCTTTTTGTTTCGCAATAAATCTCAATATCGCTTGTCCTTTTAGTTCGTAGCTCGTTGTAGCTTGACAACCCTTATGGTCTGTAACGGTTATTGTGTACAATCCCTTTGGTAAGCCGCTTGCAAGATTGGTTGAAGAAACATCAGGATTCCATTTAAAAGTGTATTGACCATCGGTATTCCCTCCGGAGAACTTTACTTTTATCTGACCCGAATCTTCCCCCGAACAATTTACATCTTTGGTATTGAATGAGTCAATTTCCACTATCAATTTATCCGGTTCGACCATCGTAATAGAGTCAATTATCGCACAACCATTGGCATCTTTGATCTCGATATGATAAGTCCCCGCACATAGCCCTGTCCCTACAGCACCTATTTCAGCAGTTTCCTGCCACTTGTAGAAATATGCTTTATCATTACCTCCTTTTGCTTTGATGATAGCACTACCATCACAATCTCCAAAACAAGTAGGTGTAAACAATTGTACTTTGTCGATTGTAATTTTATCCGGGATACCAATTTCGAATGAATCTTTTTTGGTACAAGAGTTTCCATTAATGGTATTATATGTGACAGTATAATAATTTTTACCTCCAGGCAAATTATCAACAGTCACAATAGAACCGGTTTTATTTCCTGAGTCAAACATAAATCTATATGCTCCTGTTGGGTTATCACCTCCGCTTGCTTGGATAATCACTTTACCGTCGGAGTGAAGTCCGTCATTGCAACTAATACCTTTCAAATCCAATAGCTTTGTTTGAATTGGAGGAGCGCCTTTCACTTCCACAGAGTCTATAGTCTCACATCCATTGCCGTAACTAATGGTAACCATATATGTTCCTGCACCCACATTGGAGATACATTTTGTATCTTCACCACTGCTCCATTTGTATTCAAACCCGGTATCATCGACATCAACATTGATACAGGCACTACCTAAAAAGCCGCCTGTTTCCCCTTCTGCACATTCTGCATCACTTGAATCAAATGTATAATCAAAAGCTTTTCCGGCGATTAATTCTATTGTATCTTTCACAGTACATTTATCATCACTCACTTCAACGACATAGACTCCTTCACCAACACCGGATAATGTATTTGAATCATCTCCGATATCAGTACCGTTTTTTGTCCATTTATACTTTATATTTCCTGCACTATTGCTCGCTTCGACCACTATATCGGTAGTAGAGCCGGCATTACAAAGCAAATCATACTTAATAGTGTCTATTTTCAAAGCTCCCGGAGCAACATCAATTGTAAAAGAAATATCCTGTTCACAGTCATTTGCATCGGTAAGTACAATAGTATAATCACCGGGTTTAAGATTTTCAAATCTGTGTTTCGTACCGTAAGCATTGACAATTACATCATTTCCAATTCCGGAAAGGGTAAACGGTAAAACACCACCGGAAGTTATGTTTAGTATTGCCCAAGCCGAGCCATCTTGGAGACATTGTGCAGTTGTTTTTTCAATCTGGCTCCACTGAATCGGATCAGGTTCATCCAAATCAATGGTATCCATAATACTGCAACCTGTAATAGAATCGGTAAATGTGAATATCTGTGGAGTTGCTCCCATATTCTCAACCAAAATAGTATTGGCATCCAATTTTGTGGCTGTTGGAAACGGGAAATAAGTATAATCAACTTTAAAATTATCTTTATCAAAGCCTTTCAAATCAACATTGAAAGTAACTTTACCATCCCTTTCGCCATTGCATTTCACGTCTGTAGCTGTACTAGATATTTCCATTTGGTAACGCGTGGGTATTTCCAATTCGTATTCCTCTTTGCAAGCGGGATAATGAATTGCATCGCTTTGAACCAATACATTAACCTTTCCACCACTTATATTTTCAAATACGGCCGAATCAAAAGTGTTCTGAATAAACAAATCATTTTCTGATTGGACTTTGATTGTATATCCATTAACAGGATCAACAAAATCACCTGTAACAGCTATTTTGATTTTCCCATTGAGATCTCCGACACAATTTGAACTATCGAGAACTACAATATCAGCATTCAATCTTTCAGTATTAAGAAAAGCGAAAGTATCTGTTTTACATCCGGTATGTGTGGTTAATGTTACACCGTAATATCCGTTTTTTAAATCTTTCAGAGTATCTTGGTTATAGATTCCATTTGACCATTCAATGGTGTGGCTTGGAGCAAACTGTCCATCTTTCACAGTAAACGAAATCTGCCCATCATCCCAACCAAAACAATGTGGAGGACTAACTGTTAAGTCTTCAAACTCTACAGGATTTGTCTTTGATATAAATACATTTTGGGTCTGTGTATCAGCATTAGCATCAATAACTTCAATAGTATAGGTTTTGTTGGAATACAATCCATAGACCGTAAAAGGCTCACCCGCCAAAGCCGAAGGAATGGAACCGGATTCTACAATAGTCGCCCCATCCTTTATATTATAAGTATATGGTCCCACACCATTAAATACCTTAAAAGTAAGAGATGCCACAGGATCATTGGACTCTGTTCCGCAATAATTAGCGCTCACATAAAGTCCGGCTGGTGGATCAATGCAAATCAAACCGGGCTCCAACAATGGATAAATATCTCCATCTGCATCCGACAGATTAAAATTTGAAAGCAATACCGGATAACATTCCCCGGGTTCACCAATTAGTCCAAAACAAATAGGTACTAAATCCTTTTCTTGTATGAATGTTGTTGGCACTACTATATCCCCATACAATCCAAACGAACCAGGAACCTGGAAACCCAACTTCAATTTAAATAGGTTTAGATCCGGAGGCAAATAATTTATAAAATCCAAACCATTTGGGTTATACAGAACCCTACCTAAAATATATTCTACCTCATTAAAATTTCTTGCAGAAAGAGTAGTACATACAGTATCCCCAACCATTCCATGTACTGTATCCAGTTTCATTACAGTGTTAACTCCTCCTTTTGATACTACTAATCTATTATTGTCATTGCATGAATAACCGTCCTCAATATGTACAACAAAATTTCCATAATTTGGAAGTTCAACAGTAACTCTATCTCCGTGAGAAAAATTTTGTGTCAAAACCACTCCTTTTTTATTATCTCTATAATCGTAATCATATACTTCAATATAACTATAATTAACTGTTTTTCCTTGTGACTTATAGAATTCGGGAGTTCCGCCTTTTACTATAAAGCTAACTTTCAATGGATCTCCATCGACATTGTAAACAATATCCGAAATTGTTATGGGATTTAGATAGACAACGGGAAATGATTGATCTGCACCTACTTTCACACATTTTCCACCATTTTCAAAATATCCCCTCCTCCCTTTTCTCACATCATAGGTAATGGGTGCATAATACATAAGGGTCGCGGTTGAGCCAACAGGATTAACAAAATCATTAAACGATTTGGAGCCTGCATAATATCCATTCTCAAATTCTATATTTCCGTTTAATTCTCCTGCACTTATAACGAGATTTTGCGGATCTGTCCAAAGTTTGAAATCTTTGTCGAGTTTTATGTCTGCTTCTGTATTACCATATCTTGTAGGTTTATCACTGTACCAACAATAGCCAATTCCGGGAGGTGTCACAGGATCAGGATCGCTTTGAAGATCAAAATCGTTGTTATGCTCTAATAGAAATCTGTCTTTCCAACACAAAAACACAGTGTCGGATAAATCATGCCTCGTGCTTTGACCATAAAATGCTTTCATCCCTTTAATCGTTCCGACATCGTTTTTGCATTGAGAAGAAAGACTTAAAGAAAAAGCCAAACTAAAAAAAAGTAATACAACTAATTTCTTAAATATTTCGAAATTCATATCTGATTATAATTTATAATATCTATTTCATTAATTAACAGCACAAATATACGCTTTAATTGGTAAAATGCAGCAAAGTTAATCTAAATATATATATTCCTGTAGTTTTATACAAAAATATATCCAATCCAAATAAGACCATTGCGTTTATTTAGTACCAAAAACAACGGTAAAAATATACGTTTATTTCAATATAGTGCACATTCGTTACACTCTACCTAAGCAAGATGAAAAAAATATAGAAAATGCTGCATTTTGATTAAAACTTTATTTGTTTTATATATCTTTGCCGGCGTGAGTAATTTGGACAATTTGATTGAAAGATACCAATCAAGCAATCAAATAAAGAGGATAATATCAATATTGGACGGAGGTGCTACGGATAAAATCTCTCTCAAAGGTTTTTCCGGAGACATGCCGTATTTTGCCCTGACTGTAACTGCTCAATCTACCGATGATTTGCATTTATTTATTGCGGAAAACAAAGAGAATGCTGCCTATATCTACAATACACTCCAAAACATCCAAGACAAACAAGATATCAGTTTTCTTCCTGATTCTTTCAAAAGACCAATGATTTTTGAGGAACTCAACAACAATAATATTCAAGAGAGAACTGAGATTGTCAACAGGATTTCTTCCGACAATAACAAAATCAAAATACTGGTTACTTATCCGGAGGCATTATTTGAAAAAGTCATAAAACCCTCCATTCTCGAAGATCACAAAATAGTGGTTAAGGTAGAAGAATCTCTTGATATTGATACTATGATTAGTGTACTTGTAGAATTTGACTTTAAGCGTGTCGATTACGTCTATGAACCGGGACAATTTTCTATACGTGGTGGTATTATCGACATCTTCAATTATGCTAATGATTGGCCATTCAGGATAGAGCTTTTTGATGATGAAGTAGAGAGCATCAGGCATTTTGACCCGACAACTCAATTATCGATTCGCAACCTAAAGAAAATATCACTTATCCCAAATGTAAATAGCAAATTTGATAATGAAGATAAAGTATCTTTTTTAGAAATACTGCCAAAATCATCTGTGATATGGATTGAGGAGGAAACAGTTTTATTGGATAAACTGCAACAATGTTTTACCAAACTTGAAGACTTCGAAAAATCCGTTTCATCCGGTGATGAGATTTTGATAAAACTGTTCAAAGAAAAAGCTTTTGTATATCCAAAAGATACAATTTCCCGGATTTCGACTTTCAAAACCATATACATATCGGAATCGACTCAATTCAAAGAAGGTGAAATCATTGAATTTAAGTCAAGACCCCAGCCCAGCTTTAATAAGAATTTTAAACTCCTAATCGACAATCTGGAAAAAAACACAAAAGCAGGCTATGAAAATTATATTTTTGCTGCAAATACCAGACAAATAGAACGATTTTATCAAATATTTGAAGATCTTAATGCTAAAGTTTCATTTCATCCTATTCCGAAATCAATAAAAGAGGGCTTTATCGATGATATATTGAAAATCGCTTGCTATACGGATCATCAAATATTCCAAAGATTCCACAGATACAATCTGCGCAAAGGCTTTTCAAAAGATAAGGCTCTAAGTATGAATATGCTCAAGGAGCTTAGAGTTGGAGATTTTGTAACTCATATCGATCACGGTGTAGGTAAATATATGGGGCTGGAAACTATCGAAGTAAACGGTCGGAAACAAGAGTCCATGAGACTGGTGTATAAAAATAACGATATCCTTTTTGTCAGTATAAATTCAATGCATAAAGTTGCTAAATTTGTAGGCAAAGATGGTACTACACCAAAAGTCGATAAATTGGGTTCTGACCGTTGGAAAAAAATAAAATCCAGAACAAAGAGGAAAATCAAAGATATAGCAAGGGAATTGATCGCCTTATATGCCAAAAGAAAAGCTTCCAAAGGATATCAGTTCAAAGAAGATGATTACTTGCAATTGGAATTGGAATCCTCATTTTTGTTTGAAGACACACCCGACCAGGAAAAGGCAACGATTGCTGTAAAAAAAGATATGGAAAGTCCTCATCCAATGGACAGGCTTATTTGTGGCGATGTAGGTTTTGGAAAAACCGAAATCGCAGTCCGGGCTGCATTCAAAGCCATATTGTCAGGAAAACAGGTGGCTATTTTAGTTCCTACCACCATTTTAGCATTGCAGCACTTTAAAACATTTTCAGATAGATTGGGAAACTTTGCAGTAGAAATAGATTATCTAAACAGATTTAAATCCACAAAAGAAAAAACTCAGATATACAAAAAGCTTGAAGAGGGAAGTATTGATTTAATAATTGGCACTCATGCATTGTTGAGTGACAAGGTAAAATTCAAGGATTTAGGGCTTTTGATCTTGGATGAAGAACAAAAATTTGGTGTCGCAGCCAAAGAAAAATTGCGTAAATTTAAAGTAAATGTTGACACATTGACATTGACCGCTACTCCTATACCAAGGACTTTACAGTTTTCATTGATGGGCTCAAGGGATATGTCTTTGATCAATACTCCCCCACCCAACCGGCAACCAATTCACACCGAAAGACGTACTTTTAACGAAGATTTGATTGTCGAGGCTATCAATTACGAGATTGCAAGAGGAGGACAAGTATTTTTCATTCACAATAGGGTGAAAACACTGGATGAAGTGGCTTCAATTATAAAAAGACTGATTCCCGATGCAAGAATAGTGATGGCACATGGTCAAATGGAAAGCAAAGAACTCGAAAGGAAATTACTTGATTTTGTAGATTATAAATACGATGTATTGGTAAGCACCAATATAATTGAAACAGGTCTTGATATTCCCAATGCCAATACGATGTTTATCAATAATGCCAATCAATTCGGCTTGAGTGATCTGCATCAATTAAGAGGTAGAGTCGGCAGATCCAATAGAAAGGCATTTTGTTATTTGCTCTCACCTCCATTGTCTGTATTGACTCCGGAAGCAAGGAAAAGGCTAAAAACTCTGGAAGAATTCAATGA
>Ga0256832_1000627_pt1 | contig 23073 bp, 26 predicted proteins | sample 134614metaG_FD_190534 | JGI IMG/M metagenome (GOLD analysis project Ga0256832, IMG submission 190534) | Hydrothermal vent microbial communities from Lau Basin, Pacific Ocean - 134-614 | ecosystem: Environmental > Aquatic > Marine > Hydrothermal vents | place: Pacific Ocean: Lau Basin | collected... | reverse complement strand
GATGCCAGAGCTCTACGGCTTTGACGACAGTGCCACCTACACCGCCCTGACCGGCGCCACCGATATCTGGCTGCTGGCCGGGCTGATGTTCGCCAAAATACTGGCCACCTCTTTTACCCTCGGCTCCGGGGGCACGGGCGGCCTGTTCACACCATCCCTCTTTATCGGCGCCATGTTCGGCGCCCTGTTCGGCAGCCTGGTGGGTATGTTTTTCCCGGACAGCGCTCCGGCCGGCGCCTACGCCCTGGTGGGCATGGGGGTTATCGTGGCCGGTACCATTCACGCCCCGCTGTCTGCTTTTCTGATCATCTTTGAGATCACCCGCGACTATCAGATTATTCTGCCCCTGATGCTGGGTACCGTCACCGCCACCATCACCGCCCGCTGGATTTTAAAGGATTCCATCTATACCATGCGCATTTCGCAAATATCCAAACGGGTTTTCGGCGGCCGCAACAAGGATGTGCTGGAACGGTTGACCATCGGCCCCTTTATCAATAAAAATCCCACGGTGATTTATGAACATACGCCCATCGAGGATATCATTAAAATCATGATGCAATCCAGCCGTTCCACCTTCCCCGTACTCAACCGCGCCCGGCAGGTGGTGGGCATCATCACCATGCGCGATCTGCGACCGATTATCTTTGAGCGTGAGGTCGCCCCCTTGCTGCTGGCCACGGACATCATGAGCGAGAATGTGTTTGTGCTGGAACCCCAAAACAGCCTGGGCGAGGCCCTGCGCAAAATGGAAATCGACGATTATGAATTGCTGCCGGTGGTGGAATCGGAAAAAAATATGAAATTCCTGGGCACCATATCCCGGGATGAGATCAACCGCCGTTACACCAAGGAGAACCTGCTGGATAACGAGTGGGTCAATCCCGGAGAAAATGAGTAGAAATCATAAGGCAAATTGTATAGATTCGGTTAACGCTGTTTTGCGATCCGTTCCTAACATGAGGCTTTATGAATACGTTTACCCTGCCCGATGATTTTTCTCCCGGCCACCGGCAACAACCGCCCCGCATTGCCGTGGAAGACTATTTCAGCACGGGTAGCGGCCAAAGCCTGAAAATCCATCTGCGCTATCCCCTGTTCAGCTTTTTAAGAGAGGGGCGCAAAAGCGTTTTTTACCCGGCCGGCCACACGCATATCATCAACGACCACTTTTTAATGCTGCCGGCTCACCGCTGCATCATGACGGAAAAACAGACCGGCCCTCAGCGCTATCACAGCATACTTTTTTACTTTTCCCCGCAATTGCTGGCCTCGCTGGATATTTCCCGCGGCCGCCCCCCGGCCCCGTCCCACGGCGCCCTGCCCCTGGCCATCGCTTACGACGACTATCTGCGCCGTTTTGCCGAATCCCTGTTGCACGCGCCGGCCGATGAAGCGTTTTTAACCATCAAGCTGGAAGAGCTGCTGCACTACCTGCAGCGGCGTTTCCCGGAACAACTGACCGCTTTTTTACACCAGGCCCTGCCCCCGGGAGAAAACCTGCTGCGCGAAACCGTCAAAAAGAATGTGTCAACCGGACTTTCCGTGGAGGAGCTGGCCTTTTTGTGCCACATGAGCCCGGCCACCTTTCGCCGGCATTTTAAACGGCTTTACGGCATGCCCCCGCGCGAATGGCTGAAAAGGGAACGCATGAAGCTGGCGGCGCGGGCCATGGCCTCCGAAGGTAAATCGCCCTCGCAAATTTACGGCGAACTGGGCTTTGCCACACCATCCGCCTTTGGCCGCGCCTTCCGTCGCCATTTTGGGCAAACTCCGGGACAGTACAGACGGCAAATGAGCGATGCGGAACATAATTTGAGCGATTGAGAACAACGGCGGCCCTTAATTTTCCGGGACCGTCGCAAACCATTCATTTATTACAGGAGACAGGCGATGAATTTACGTGGTATCCTATTTTTTATGTTACTAAGCATGTCCATGCTCTGGGCGCAAACCTTTACCCTTAAAAGCAATGATGTGGGCGGCCAGGCTACCGATAAACAGGTTTTTAAGGGCTTTGGCTGCGAGGGACAAAATATTTCGCCGCAGCTATCCTGGGAAAACCCGCCGGAGGGGACCAAAAGCTTTGCCGTCACCATTCACGATCCCGACGCGCCCACGGGCAGCGGCTGGTGGCACTGGCTGGTTTTTGACATTCCCGCCGATGTGCACGAACTGAAATCCGGCGCCGGGGATGTAAACAAAAAGCTGGCCCCGGCGGGAGCCATCCAAAGCATAACCGATTTCGGCGTCGCCGGTTACGGCGGACCCTGCCCGCCCAGAGGCGACGGCCCCCACGCTTATGTGGTTACCGTCTATGCCCTGAAAAAGGAAAAGCTGGGACTCGATGAGAAGGCCAATCCGGCCCTGGTGGGCTTTTATCTGAACGCCAACACCCTGGCCAGGGCTTCGATCATCTTTTACTATGAACGAAAATAGGCCCCGACGGAAACAAAACCATGGGGAATAATACCATGAAGAGCAAAAAATCTCAACAGACGTCCGGTGAAAGGCCTTCCGCGACCTTTTCCCGGGAAGATGTCAGCTTACGGATGCTGGCCCCCTGGGAATACGGCCAGGCCGCCGACATCTTGAGCGCGGCCGGTCTGATTGCCGACGATCTTTCCGGGGCGACGGTTTCCATGTTCGGGCTGTATGAAGGTCAAAAAACGGTTGCCGTGGGCGGTTTTGAACGCTATGGACGCGAAGCCCTGCTGCGCTCCATGGTTGTTTTGCCCGGGTTGCGCAACCGGGGTCTGGGCGCCGTGCTGCTGGAAAAGCTGGAGTCGCTTTTATCCGCCGGGGGTATTGATACCCTATGGTTGCTGACCATGACCGCCGAAGCCTTTTTTCAAAAGCACGGCTACCGGCGGGTGGAACGTTCCCGGGCACCGGCGGCGATACGCCGGACCACACAGTTTCACAGCCTGTGCCCGGCCAGTGCCGCCCTGATGCTAAAGAAAAGGAGCCCATCTAATGGATGATTACCTGTGCAGCGTGATTAAGCGTTTTGCCTACTACCGGGAACTGGGACTCAGAGCCATGGAGCAGCTTGAGCCGCGGGAGCTGTTCTGGCGCTATAACCGGGAAAGCAACAGCATCGCCATCATCGTCAGTCATCTGTACGGCAACATGCTGTCACGCTGGACAAATTTTTTGAGCGAAGATGGCGAAAAGGCCTGGCGCAACCGTGACGCCGAATTCGAGGAAACCATACGGAGCCGGGACGAGCTGCTGAGCAGGTGGAACGCGGGCTGGGATTGTCTGCTGGCCGCGCTGGAGTCGCTGACGGCAGAGGATCTGCGCAAAACGGTTACCATCCGCGGGGAGAAGCATACGGTGGTCGACGCCGTCAACCGCCAGCTCTCCCATTATGCCTATCATGTGGGTCAGATCGTTTTTATCGCCAAGATGATCCGTGCCGAGCAATGGCGCAGCCTCTCCATCGCCCGGGGAAAGTCGCGCGACTTTAATAAAAAAATGGCCGGCAAACATAAGTCCGGACAGGGAGAATAAAGTGTCTTTTAAGGGTCTGCAAAAAACATTTAGCCGCGTCCAGATCAACAACGGCCCCGTGGAAAAAGTTTTCCCCCTGCTTTGTCCCGTCAGGGAAAAGGAGTGGCTGGACGGCTGGGAATATACGATGATCCATTCCCGTTCCGGTTTTATTGAGAAGGACTGCGTATTTACCACCCCCAACCCCGGCGGGCCGGATACCGTCTGGCAGGTTACGCAATATGATCCGCAAAAGCATCTCATCGAATTTTTACGGGTAACACCGGCGGAAAATGTGGTTAAGATTAATATCCGCCTGCGAAAAAGGGAGATACAGACAACCACGGCATCAATCCGTTACCAGTATACCGCACTGAATGAAAAACAGAATGCCTTTATTAAGGATGAGTTGGAAGAACAATTCGCGGCGGCAATGGACTGGTGGGAAAAGGCGATAAACCATTATCTGACAACGGGAAGACTTTTAAGAAAAACCTGACTTTTTTGGGTAAAAAAAAGCCCGCCTGAGGCGGGCTTAAAACACTACTCTTCCTTCAATATCTTAACAATATCGGTCAGCATCTTCTTGGCGTCGCCAAACAGCATCATGGTATTGTCGTCATAAAACAGTTCGTTATCCTCACCGGCAAAACCGGCCGCCAGACTGCGTTTGATGATCATCACCCGCTCGGCCTGATCCACATTCAGAATGGGCATGCCATAGAGGGGGCTGTCCTTTTTATAGCGGGCGGCGGGGTTGATCACATCATTGGCGCCCACCACCAGAGCCACATCGGTGCTTTGGAAATCATCATTGATGGCTTCCATCTCCACCAGTTTATCATAGGAGACATTGGCCTCGGCCAGCAGCACATTCATATGACCCGGCATGCGCCCGGCCACGGGATGGATGGCAAAGCGCACTTTGATACCGCGCTTTTCCAGCAGCTGCATCAGTTCGTTCATTACATGCTGCGCCTGGGCCACGGCCAAGCCATAACCCGGCACAATGATCACGGATTCGGAGTTTTCAAAAATCATGGCCGCGTCATCGGCGGTATAGCGGGTTACATTGCGCTGCTCGCCGCCCGCGGAAGCACCACCGCCCGAATCGGTACCCACGGCGGCAAACAATACATTGGCCAGGGAACGGTTCATGGCTACGCACATGATCTGCGTCAGGATGATGCCCGAAGCGCCCACCAGGGCCCCGCTGATGATCAGCACATTGTTGGAAAGCACAAAACCGGTGGCGGCGGCGGCCAGACCGGAATAACTGTTCAGCAGCGAAATGACCACCGGCATATCAGCCCCGCCGATGGGTATGACGGAAGTGACACCCAGTACGGCGGCAATGGCTATGATAGCCAGCAGAAAGGTCTGTCCGTTAATGGTATCCATGCCGAACATCCAGCCCAGCACCACCGTGGCCACCAGCAACAGACCGTTGAAGGCCACCTGTCCCTTAAAGACAATGGGCCGGCCCGTCATCCATCCCTGCAGCTTCATAAAAGCAATCATACTGCCGGTAAAGGTAACGGAACCGATCAGCAGGCTGAGCACCAGGGAAACCACCACATCCGTGCCCCCCACCTGGTGGTTGGTATTGACAAATTCGGCATAGGCCACAAAGGTGGAAGCGATACCGCCGAAACCGTTAAACAGGGCCACCATTTGCGGCATTTGGGTCATCTCCACCTTTTTGGCGGCGATGGCTCCGATAACCGAACCCACCAACAGACCGGCGATAATATAGGTAAAATCTACGATTCTCTGATCCAGCAAGGTGATAACGATGGCCAGCAGCATACCGACCATGGAATAGATATTGCCCTGCCGGGCGGTTTTGGGCGAGCCCAGTTTTTTAAGGCCCAGGATAAACAGAACCGAGGCGATCAGATAAACAACATTCGTAACAGCATCCATCACTTCGCCTCCTTCTTTTTATCTTTTTTAAACATCTCCAACATGCGGTCGGTCACCATAAAGCCGCCCACCACGTTGATAGTGGCCGAAATCACCGCCAGCATGCCCAACACCTGCCCCAGGGTGGAATGGCCCAGGCCGGCGCTTAAAATAGCCCCGACAATGGTGATGCCCGAAATGGCGTTGGAACCGGACATCAGTGGTGTGTGCAGCAACGGCGGCACCTTGGTAATCACCTCAAAGCCGACGAAAATGGCCAGCACAAAAACATAAATGGAAAATAAAATCTGTTCACTCATCGTTCAGCCCACCTTTCACGCGTTTAATATTTTTTCAACCAGACTGTTGACCAGTTTACCCTCACGGATCACACAGGCGCCCTGGGTGATCTCGTCCTCCCAATCCATTTCTTCTTCCTTAAACAGATGGCGGAACAGCGTGGTGATATTTTTAGAATACATCTGACTGGCGTGCACGGGCAACAGGGCCGGCAGGTTAACGGCGCCGTATATTTTTACGCCATGTTTTTCCACCAGCTTGTTTTTTTCGGTCAGGGCGGTGTTACCTCCCTGTTCGGCGGCGATGTCGATAATCACCGAACCGGCGGGCATCATCTTAATCATTTCCTCGGTAATTAAAATGGGCGCGGCCTTGCCAAACACCTGGGCGGTGGTAATAACCACATCGGTTTTTTTAAGGCGGGACGCTATGGCCTCCTGCTCTTTCTTCAGAAAAGCCTCGTCCATCTCCTTGGCATAGCCGCCTTCGGTTTCGGCGTCTTCAGGCATCTCCATTTCCACAAAACGTCCCCCCAGGCTTTCCACCTGCTCCTTAACCACGGGCCGGGGATCGAAAGCTTCCACCCGTGCGCCCAGGCGCTTGGCGGTGGCAATGGCCTGCAAGCCGGCCACACCGGCCCCCAAAACCAGTACCTGCGAAGCGGAAATGGTTCCGGCGGCGGTCATCATCAGGGGAAAAATCTTTCCCAGATAGTTGGCGCTCAGCAAAACGGCCTTGTAACCGGAAAGGGTGGCCATGGAGCTGAGGGCATCCATGCTTTGGGCACGGGTGATACGCGGCACAAAGCCCATATCAAAAGCGGTGATCTTTTTACCCAGCAGGGCTTTCACACCCTCCTTATGGGTGGTGGGTGACAAAAAGGTAATTAAAAAAGCATTGTCCCTGATTAAATCCGCCTCATGCTTTTTAAGCTGCGGATGCTCCGTCAACGGTTGCACCTTCAATAAGACATCCGCTTCGGCGTACACCTTGCCGGCGTCGGCAATCTGAGCTCCGGCTTGTGTGTATGCCTCATCGTCATATCCGGAATTCAGCCCCGCCCCGCTTTCCACCATCACTTCATGGTTAAGTTTGAGCAGCGGCCCGATCACGGGCGGAATCAATGCCACCCGGGTTTCCCCCGCGGCTATTTCCTTTGGAACTCCTATTTTCACTTCAGCCTCCCTCCGATTCTATGGGTAATGTGGTTGGTAAGACATTTTTGGATTTTTATCAAAGTTACAAAAGTGAATGGAATTAATTCAAATTATTTATCTTTTCTGTACATCTTTTTGCAAGGTTGCTTTAATCATCACTAATTCACTAACTTTAGCCCACAAATTCTGGAGACATATATGAAATCGCTGACACTTCTTTTTTTGCTTTTTTTACTGATTGGCGGATCTTCCGCTCAGAACGCCTCTCAAAGAGAATGGAAGATTTTCCGCAAAGGGGTAAGCGAATATCAAAACGGCAATTATGAGCTGGCCCTGCAAAGCTTTAGCCTGATGCTCAACAAGCTGCCCAACAGTGCCCTGACCACCGCTAATTTTCTCATGCTGGCCAAAACAAATTACAAAGCGGGAAATTATAAAACCTCCCTGGAGCAATGCAGCGCCTTTTTACGTAAATTTCCCCAAAGTGCCTATCGTGACGATATCCTGCTTCTGTCGGGAAATAATTATTACCGGATGAACCGTATAGACGCCGCCGTTGAACAATGGCTGCTGGCCGCCAAAAACGCCGGCGATCCCGCGCTGGGTAAAAAAGCCTGGCGTCTGGCCCTGGACGCCTCCCGCTATAAACTTAACCGTTTTTCCCTGGAACAACTGGAACAGAACAGCGGGGATAACTTTGTGCGCAGGGCTCTTGCGCTGATGGTTGCCGAAAAACTGTGGAACGACGGCAAGAAAAACCAGGCGCGTAATAAGCTGAACAACAGTGTCGTCCGGGGCACATCCCCTCTGCTCACAGCCTATGCCGAACGTTTACAAAACCTCTTTTCCGGCAAGTCCGTTAACGAATGGCATGTGGCCCTGTTGCTGCCCCTCAGCGGTGAAAATGCCGAGCTGGGCCGTGATTTTAAACAGGGGGTGGAACTGGCCGTTGGCAAATACAACAAACTGCACAGTAAGCCGATCGTATTAAAAGTCTACGATTACAAGGGGCAGCTTATTCCCGCCCTGCAACAGATGCAAAAAATAGCGGATGATCCCAACATCCTTTTTGTTTTCGGGCCGCTGGAGAACGACATCACCGCCGCCTGTGCCACCCTGGCCAATTACGAGGGGCTGACCCTGGTAAGCCCCACAGCCACCGAGGCGGCCATCACCCAGCTTAGCGCCAACAGCATTCTGCTCTCCCCGACCCTGGAGACCCAATCGCGTCTTCTGGCCTCCTTTGCCGTGGACTCCTTAAAGCTAAACCGTTTCGCCGCCCTCACCCCACTGGATGATTACTTTTTGCGACTGGAGGACAATTTTAAAAACACCCTTCTGGAAAACGGGGCGGAAATGGCCGCCGAGGAATGGTATATCCCCGGGGATCAATCCTTTAAAAAACAGTTTAAGATTTTAAAACGTATCGGTCTGAAACTCAGCTTTGCCGATTCCGTGTTGCTGGAACAGCCTCTGTTGACGCAGCATGAGATAGATTCTTCCTATCGCGCCTGGCAAAAGGATATCCGGGAAAAAATGAAGGAAAGCAAAACCAAAATCGACTCCGTTGACCTGGAGGTTACGGCCTTTGACGGTCTGTTTTTACCCGTCTACCGCGAGGATATCGGTTTAATGGCCTCCCAGTTTGCCTTTGCCAACATAAAGGCCCAACTGCTGGGCAACAGCGACTGGTACGATCTGCGCGAACTGAAGAAAAACCGGAACTATATCAACGGCCTGATCTTCGCCAGCGATGGTTATCTGAATGAAAATGACTGGAACTACCGCCAGTTCCGTAACGGCTTTCGTGACCGTTTTAAAACCACCCCTTCACGCTATGCTCTGGTGGCCTACGACAGCTTCAGCTATATCAGCGACATTTTTTCCGATGACGCCAACCTGACCCGTACAGGCATCAGTCCGGCCATCGTGGCCCTGCCCGACAAACAGGGCTTGTTCCGTAAGTTTGCCATCGACCCCTCCCGTACCAACCGCTCGGTAAACATTTTAAAATACATGTACGACCAGCTTATTCCCCTGCAATAATGGCGCAGGTGGTCCGCTACGGGATATTTGAGGGCCTGCCCCTTACGCAGGCTCTTTCCACGCGCAAGGGCGGGGTCTCTCCGGCACCGTACCACTCTTTAAACATGGGGCTGCGCACCGGGGACGATCCTCGAAATGTTGAAAAAAACCGCCGTCTTTTTTTTGAGCTTCTCAGGCTCCGACCAGAGGAGACCGTTTTCCCGTCGCAGGTACATGGCGACCATGTACGGCGGGTCAGCCGGCCCGGACTTATCCCCAACTGTGACGCCACAATCACCGATACCCCCGGCCTGAATCTGACCGTACAGACGGCAGACTGCTTTCCGCTTTTTTTTTATGATCCGCGAAACCACGCCTGCGGCGTAGCCCATTCCGGCTGGCGGGGCACGGCACAAAACATCGCCGGGAAAACCATTGCCGCCATGCGCCGGGCTTTCGGCTCGCGCCCGGCGGAACTGCTGGCCGCCGTCGGCGCCGGTGTGCAACCCCGTAACTATCAGGTGGATGAAAAAACCGCCGCCCACTTTGAACCCGCCTTTTTACAACCGGACGGCCCGGGGCACTATAAGCTGGACGTACAAAGCGCCATTTACGCCCAGTTGCTTGAGGCCGGGCTTACAGGGCAAAATATCGAGCGGGATAAATCCTGCACCTACGAGGCCGCGGATATCTTCTATTCCTACCGCCGCGATGGCGCCCGCAGCGGACGCATGATGGGAGTGATATGCCTGAGGTAGCCGGAATGCGCTTTCCGGTCTATATCATTTAATCCGGGCACCTTTGCCGTATATTTTTTTCCCCTCACAATGAACCGGTTTTGCAAGATTTTTCTGCCGTTATTGACAGTTGGAAGACCAATATTTACACAAAAAATATATTTTCAAGCACTCGTTTTTATTTTAAAAAATAGTCCTTCCTATCAAAAAAATGCGCAAAATTATTTTGTCTTGCCAGCCTTGGTGTTTGTTTTTTTCGGAAAATATTGCGCTGAAGCGCGTGAGGTTGGCCGCTTCCTTTTTCCCACGGTTTGAAAGCCGGGGCTATGAAAGGTGGGATAAGTGCCGTAAGGATTATTAACACCGTGACCATGAAGGGTGTTGAACAAAAACCGGCAAAACGTCTGTTCCTTCGTTTAGCCGCTGCCGGCCTTCTCCTTCACCGCCAATACATTGCGCCGGAAATTGTGGAATTTGGCGCGATAGACGGGGCTTTTTTTAAAACGCTTCCTGAACCCCTCCTCATCAAGCGCCTCCAGCTCGGCGATCCGTGCCTGATGGTTATGATGATCCGGCCGGAAGGCCTCTTCCTCCGAAACCTGCTGAAAGCGGTTCCAGGGACACACCTCCTGACAGATATCGCAGCCAAAAACCCACTTTTCCATCTTTCCCTTTACGGATTCCGGAATCGGCTCATCCCACATCTCGATGGTGATGTATGAAAGGCACTTCTCCCCGGCCAGCTTGTAGGGCGTCAGCGCGCCGGTGGGGCAGGCGTCGATACAGGCCGTGCAACTGCCGCAAAAATCCTCCATGGGCGTATCGTAGAGCAACGGAACATTAAGCACCAGTTCACCCAGGAACATCCAGGAACCGAAATCCCGGCTGATGATGTTGGTATTTTTTCCCTGCCAGCCCAGTCCGGCCTGTTCGGCCCACAGCTTATCCTGTATGGGCGCCGTATCCACAAACAGACGTCCGTCCACAAAAGGATAGCGGGCTTTTATTTGCCGCAACAGGGCCTTGAGCCGCTTCTTCATGATTTTATGATAGTCCCGGCCCCAGGCGTATCGGCTTATCTTTGCCGCATTGGCCGTGGTGGCATGTTCAAAAGGGGTGTAGTAATTCAGCCCCACCGCCACCACACTTTTGGCCTGAGGATAAAGGCGGCGCACATCCGTGCGCTTATCCAGATAGTTTTCCATCCATTTCATGCGGCCATGATGTCCGGCGGTCAGCCACTCTTTTAAAAACTCCGCTTTGGGCAGTTTTTCGGCGGCGGCGATCCCCACCTTGCTGAAGCCCAGTTCCAGAGCATTTTTACGTATATCGTCGGTCAGAGCTTGTTTATTCATGGCTTAAAACAGTCCGGCCGCGGAGGCCAGATCCAGTTCATTGATACAGATGTTGCCCGGCTGGCGGATAATATATTTTACGGCATCGGCGATATTTTGCGGTTTCATCATCTTCTCCCGTTCCCAGTTATAGGGCAGGGTTTCATGCAGCGGTGTGTCCACCGCCCCGGGATAGAGGGTGGTCACCTTTATCCCCTCCCCGGCCAGTTCCATACGCAGGGCATCGGCCAGGGCGCGCAAACCGAACTTGGAGGCGCTGTAGCCCCCCCACTCCGGGAAAACCTGCCTTCCGGCAACGGAGTTGACAAAGAAGATATGCCCGCCGTCTTTCATAAACGGCAGGAGTTTTTGGGTCAGGCTAAAGGGAGCGGTCAGATTCACATCCAGGGTACGGCGCCAGTCGGCCATGGACATGGCGGCGATTTTACCCACCCGGGCCACGGCCAGATTAGAAGGGATTGGCACGGCTGCTCCGGATCAGTTGCAGAAATTCATCACGGGTCTTTTCGTCATGCTTAAAAGCGCCGACCAGGGTGGAGGTGATCATCTTGGCCTGATCTTTTTGCACACCGCGCATCATCATGCACATATGCCGGCCTTCCACCACCACGCCTACCCCCTGCGGATGCAATATCTCCTGAATGGTGTCGGCGATCTGCCGGGTCATGTTTTCCTGCACCTGCAGGCGGCGGGCATACATCTCCACGATACGCGGAATTTTGCTCAAACCGATCACCTTGCCTTTGGGCAGATAGGCCACGTGGGCCACGCCGTAAAAGGGCAGCATATGATGTTCACACATGGAATAAAACTCGATATTGGTCACCACCACCATTTCATCGTAGGCCACATCATAAATGGCCCCGTTAACCACTTCCCGGGCATTTTGGCCGTAACCGACGGTAACTTCCCGGTACATCTTGGCCACGCGGTAGGGGGTGCGTACCAGCCCCTGCCGCTCGGGATCTTCCCCGATATCCTCAAGTAAAACACGAACAGCGTCTTCCGCTTTAGAATCGTTCACTGCGCGTTGCTCCTTCCCATTTCAAAATAATTGTTGTTGGTTTCCCATAATTTCAGATGATACAGACACTCCGGCGGAAACAGCCTTTCCAGATGTATCCACAGATATTGGATAAGGTTTTCCGAAGTGGCGATCTTATCCCGGAAATAGGGCACTTCCTTATTAAGATGCTTAAAATCCAGGGTGTCCAGCACCGTTTGTACTTTCTTATCCATATCGACCAGATCCCAGATCATTCCCGTTTCCGCATCCGGCATACCGGTCAGACTCACTTCCAGCCGGTAATCATGCCCATGGCCGCTGGTATTATTGCACTTATCATAAATTTCATAATTTTTCATTTCATCATACCAGGGTGAATGCAGACGGTGCGCGGCACAAAAAGTGTAGACACGGGTAAAAGTCACATGTAACATTTTATCTCCACACCTCGGCGTACAGATCGCTTTTTTCGTACAGACGTACTTTTAACAGTTCAAAGCCATCATGGCTCAAGTCCGCGTCTATCAGCCGGAAAAGAACCAGGGCAATATTTTCCGTGGTCGGTACCAGATCCTTAAAATGGACATTGTCCAGATTGAGATATTTATGATCAAAATCCTCCAAAATCCCGGATACCCGTTTTTTCACTTCGGTCAGATTGACGATCATTCCCGTTTTCGGGTCTATGGGGCCGCTCAGGGTAACATGCAGTTCATAGTTATGCCCGTGGCCGTATGGACTGGTGCATTTTCCGAACACTTCGTTATTTTTTTCCGCCGTCCACTCTTCCCGCCAGTAACGGTGGCTGGCCGAAAATTCAAATTTACGACTGATGGAAACCCGTGTCATTTACAGCTACTCCGTTTCATTGATGTGTGGCAATTTAAACAATAATTGAAAACAGACAAACGCCCCGCTTCTTTATCCGTGAATCAGCTCATGCCGGACTAAACATCATACGGGGAGTAAATATTCCATCTTTTTATAACATGAAAAAGCCTGTAAGGCCTAAAAAAAGAAAAGCCCGCACAACCGGGAATTGGTGCGGGCTACGAGGCGTATTGAGGAGGGGTATACGTCTCGGGAAATAACATACTAACCTGTATGACAAAGAGCTACGTCCGTTATCACACAAAGTTGCATTAGTCGTTTTTTTTTCAAAAATTAAATTGTTTATCGGGTAAATCAAAAGAATAGTTACCCGTGAAGGATAAATATTTTCACTTACAGACCAGCAAAGAGGTGTCATGACCCTTACCATACGCCAGGCCACCGTCAATGATGCGGCCGTAATCCTGAAATTTATAAAATCTTTGGCACAATATGAAAAACTTTCTCATGAAGTTGTGGCCACGGAAGAAAATTTAAAAAACTCACTTTTCGGCAAGCGGGCCTACGCCGAGGTTCTGCTGGGCCATGAAGGAGATACTCCCGTGGCCTTTGCCCTGTTTTTTCATAATTACTCCACATTTCTGGCCAAACCGGGCATACACCTGGAAGACCTATATGTAAACGAAGAGCATCGCGGCCGGGGTTACGGCAAGGCCATGCTGAGCCGGCTGGCACAAATTGCCATAGAGCGTGACTGCGGACGTCTGGAATGGAACGTTCTGGACTGGAACACACCGGCCATCGATTTTTACAAGCGCCTGGGGGCCGGGGCCATGGAAGAGTGGACCACCTTCCGTCTGAGCGGCCAGGCCCTGTTAAATATGGCCATCGGGTCTTCCTCTTGATCATTATCTCAAAAAAGGAATTCGTCCTGCGCGAATACCGGGAGCAGGACAAGGCCTTTGTTATCCGTTTGCTCAGCGAATCTCCGGCCATGACCTTTTTCCCGCCGGAGAAGATAGCCGAGCATGCCCAACTTTGGCTGGAGGATCAATGGCACTCCTATGGAACCCACGGCTTTGGTATCTGGCTGCTGGAGTCCCTCACGGGTGAGGCTCTGGGGCAGTGCGGCTTAATGATGCGCAACATAGAGGATCGGCAGCGGATTGAGCTGGGATTTTCCATATTACGCGCGCACCGCGGGCGGGGCCTGGCCACCGGGGCTGCCCGGGCGGTCATCGCCTGGGCCGGACAAAAGGGAATGGATCAACCGGTCGCCGTGATCGCTCCGGACAATGACCCCGCCCGACGGGTTTTGGAACATTGCGGTTTCCGTTTTCAAAAAGAGTTTGAACGCTTCGGGCAAAAAGCCCTTCTTTTTCACCACCATGTCAGCGAATAGGAGTTCACTATCCTTCATCAAAAAATAAGCCCCGTTTTTGGGGCATTAACCCTATTTTTTCTGCTTTGCCTGACCCTGTTGGGACTTTGGCCCCAATGGGATGGCTTTATCACCTTTCTGGCCGTCACCTCCGGATGGATCATCTCCCTGGCCCTGCATGAGTTCAGCCATGCCTACACCGCCTTCCGCTTTGGTGATCTTTCCGTGGAGGAAAAAGGCTATCTGACCCTTAACCCCTTGCTGTATACCCACCCCTTCCTCAGCATTGTCGTGCCGGTTCTTTTTTTATTGATGGGCGGAATCGGTCTGCCGGGGGGCGCGGTTTACATAAACACCCAGGCCATAAAAAGCCGCCGTGATTTAAGTCTTATCTCACTGGCCGGCCCGGCGGCCAATGTGGCGGTAGCCCTGATGCTGCTTATCCTTATCCACCTTCTCCCCGTTCCCCTGTCCCTGCTGCCCTCTCTTTCCCTGCTGCTGTTTTTACAGATAAGCGCCATACTGTTCAACCTGTTGCCCATTCCGGGTCTGGACGGTTTCGGCTTTATCCAGCCCTGGCTGCCCCCCGCCTTGCTGACCCGCTTCAAAGATTTAACCGGCATCATCGTCATGGCGATGATGTATGCCTTTTTCACCGACTCCTTTATCAACCGTGCCTTTTGGAAAGTGGTTATTTTTATCAGCGACAGCATCGGAATTAACTTAGATTGGGTGCGGCAGGGGTTTTCTTTGATGCGCTTTTGGGAGATGTTATAGCATCACAGGGTAACTTCCCGCATGACAGGCCGTACAACGTTAAAGCAAGCCCATGCTTCCACCCGGCGGAAGTGTAAATCATAAGTTCAAGGTACTATTCCGTGCAAAAAAACATATTGGAAATTTTAAGCAAAGTTTACGGTCACAAAGAATTTCGCGGCCGGCAAAGAGAGATCATCGAACATGTTATTTCGGGCAAACATGCCCTGACCATTATGCCCACCGGTTCGGGCAAGTCCCTTCTCTACCAGATACCGGCTCTGATGTTCGAAGGGTTGACCGTGGTTATTTCCCCGCTGATCGCCCTGATGAAGGACCAGGTGGACGCCCTGCAAAAAAAAGGGGTGGACGCGGTATACATCAACTCCTCTCTCTCCAAAAAAGAGCGGGAAAAACGTTATGCGCGGCTCAGTGAAGGCGCTTACAAACTGCTTTATGTCACCCCCGAACGTTTTCGAAAAAAAGAGTTTGTCGACATCATTTCCCGGCGGGAGATAAGCCTGCTGGCCGTGGACGAAGCACACTGCATCAGTGAGTGGGGTCATGACTTCCGCCCGGATTATACGCGCCTGGCCGCCTTCCGAAAAATGATGGGCCAACCGCTGACCATTGCCCTGACCGCGACCGCCACACCTGATGTGCAAAAAGACATTATCCGCCAACTGAATATCAGGGAAGAGGAGATCACCCTTTTCCATGAAGGCATAGAGCGCCCCAATCTTTCCCTGAAAAATATCGGGCTTTGGGGTGATGAAGAAAAAAAGAAGATTATTCTCGATATTTTGCGTGAACACAAGGGCAGCGGTATCATCTACTTTACACTGATCAAGGATCTGGAACGCATGAGTGAGATCATGCATGCCGCCGGAGTACGCCACAGCACCTACCACGGCAATCTGGAGATGGATCAGCGTAAAAAAGTACAAAACCGTTTCATGAGCGGAAAAAACATGATCATTCTGGCCACCAACGCCTTTGGCATGGGTATCGACAAGGAGGATATCCGTTTTGTCATTCACGCCCAGGTGCCGGGCTCCCTGGAATCCTACTACCAGGAGATCGGCCGGGCCGGCCGGGATGGAAAATCCTCCGTCTGCGCCCTGCTCTATGATCAACAGGACTTAAACATCCACCTGGAGTTTATCCGCTGGAACAACCCCGACGCCGAGTTTTATGACCGGGCCTATAATCTGCTGCGTTACGATAACGAACGGGTAAACGGCGAGGGGCTGGAGTGGTTCAAGGAACAACTCACCTATAAAAACCGCCGCGATTACCGCGCGGAGACGGTGCTCAATATTCTGGATCGTTACGGCGTTATTGAAGGCAGCATCGAAACAAAAAACATCCGCGTCGTGGCCGAACTGCCCGCGAACCTTAGCGATCAGGATTATCTGGATCAAAAGAAAGAGCGGGAGCAAAAGAAACTTTACCATATGATGCGCTACGCCCAAATTGAAAGCGGCCATAAGGAGTACATTCACTCCTATTTCGGTATCGGCCGGGCACTTGCCGATTTTGAAGATTAAGGGATTTATTTTTATAAAGCCGCATGCTTGTTTAAATTAATTTCCGGTTGCAGGAAAACCGTTTTATTCTAAAAAACCATTTAGGAGGCCGCATGGCAGAAATTACACTTAAGGGAAACCCAATTCACACGATCGGCGAATTGCCGGCAACAGGCAGCGAAGCGCCGGACTTTACCTTAACCGGAACGGACTTGCAGGATGTTTCATTGGCGGATTTTAAGGGAAAACGTGTGGTGCTGAACATCTTTCCCAGCCTGGATACGGGTATTTGCGCCGCCTCGGTGCGTCGCTTTAACGCCGAAGCCGAAAAACTGGAGAACTGTGCCGTTTTGTGCATCTCGAAAGACACGCCCTTTGCCCATAAACGCTTTTGTGTCTCGGAAGGGCTGGACAATGTTATAAATCTGTCGGAATTACGTGATGCTCACTTTGGTAAAAACTACGGCGTGCGCATTATAGACGGACCGATGTCCGGCCTTCTGTCACGGGCCATTGTCATTATCGATGAAGATGGCCGGGTCATCCATAGCCAGCAGGTACCCGAAATTGTCCGGGAACCGGATTACGAGGCGGCGTTGAAGGCCTTACGGTAAATGCCAGCCTGGAGTTCGCACCTGTGCTCTGTAAGTCCCTGTATTCCGGGGACTTTTTTATTTTAAACACATGCGCCCAAAAATTTGCATAACGATCAACGCAGGCCCGCGCTTTATCCGGCCAGGGGGACGCGGCTCTCCACAATACGCCGCCAGGCCAATGTTTCGGCCACCGCCCGTTCCAGACCGCCATCGTATTCCATAATGGCCGCCCGCTCTTCAAAACATTCCCGCTCCTCCTCCGTCAATTGCTGTAACCGGATATCCGACGGGACATTCTGCTCTTCCCGCTGATTGATATTTTGTTGCATACCGGCCTCCCTTGGTGTATTTTTGTACACCAATATACCAAAAAGAAACCGGGAAGGCAAAATTCCGTATAACCCATCATGTCCCGATGAAATCTGAACAACGCCGGGGTAAAAATTAAAGAGGCCGAATCTCCGGCGATAATGAGCAAGTGACAGAGATCATAGGGATTATGTAACACAGATCAATGAATATCGTCTAATATAGTTGTAAGATGCATTATTCATTGCAGGGAGCAAACAGATGAAGTTAAAAATAAAATACAAAATGAAGGCCAAGTTTTTCCTTTATTGCGAAAAACCGAGGCTCCTTTCCATTTACCGGGAAGAAACCGTCCATGCCACAACCGCACCGGCCGGCCGAACAACAACGATTCGCCTTAAACCGGCTTTGGCCGCTTAGTCTCCCATGCACACCTCCGGTTAACCCGGCATCTCATATCACAGGATACAACAGATACTTTTCAGCGGTGATGCTTATTTTTTTGCCCGCCGTTTGCCACGGGCTTTCTTTTCCGGGGCCTTTTCAATCATTTCCAAAGCCTGATCATGGGTGATGCTTTCCGGCTCCGTCCCTTTGGGAATGCGGGCATTCTTTTTGCCATTGGTGATATAGGGCCCGTAAGGACCACGCAATATCTGAACACCGTCTTCGAAATCCTTAATGATGCGGTTGTTCTTTTTCTCCTCATTTTCGGCGATCAGTTCCAGGGCCCGCTCCAGGGTAATGGTATGGGGATCCTCGCCCTTGATGGACACAAAGGTTTTATTGACCCGCACATAGGGACCATAGCGTCCGATATTGGCTGTTACCACCTCGCCGGCTTCGGTGGTGCCCAGTTCTCTCGGCAGTTCAAACAGCACCAGGGCTTCTTCCAGGGTGATGCTGTCCAGGGTTTGATCGGGACGCAGGCTGGCAAAGCGGGGTTTTTCCTCATCTTCGGCCTCACCGATCTGGGCCATGGCGCCGTAGCGCCCCATGCGCACACTGACCGGCTTGCCGCTTTTGGGATCGGTTCCCAGAACACGGGCCTCATTGATTTCGCTGCGTGGAATTTTTTCCGTTTCATCCACCTTTTCCTTAAAGCTTTTCCAAAAGGATTTCATCAACGGCTTCCACTCCTCTTCCCCGCGGGCAATGGCATCCAGCTTGTCTTCCAACTGGGCGGTAAACTCATAATCCACATAGGTGGAGAAATAGCGGGTCAGAAACTTATTGACGATCTTGCCCATATCGGTCGGCTTAAAACGCCGGTTTTCCAGCGTCACATACTCACGCTGCAACAGGGTAGATATGATGGCCGCATAGGTTGAGGGCCGTCCGATTCCGTACTCCTCCAGCGTCTTGATCAGCGAGGCTTCGGTATACCGGGGCGGCGGTTTGGTGAAGTGCTGCTCCCTGTTGATCTTTTTCAACGGCAGCTTCTCCCCTTCACTAAAGGGTGGCAATATCTTTTCATCTTCCTTTTCACTGTCCTCATCCATGCCGATCTGATAAACGGCAAGATATCCCGGTTTTTTTATGGTTGAACCGGAGGCCCGGAACACATTACCTTCCCCGGCGCTGAACTCAACGGAAACCGTATCCATTAAGGCCGGCATCATCTGGCTGGCCAGGGCTCGCGTCCAGATGAGACGGTAGAGCTTGAACTGATCATCGCTAAGAGCCTTTTTTATCTGCTCCGGAGTTCTTTTCACCGAAGTGGGGCGAATGGCCTCATGGGCTTCCTGGGCGTTTTTCGATTTGGTCTTATAAAAATTGGCCTTGGGCGGCAAGGCTTCCGGAAACTGTTTGGAGATAAAATCACGTATTTCGGTAATGGCTTCCTGGGCCATGCTGACCGAGTCGGTACGCATATAGGTGATCAAACCGACTTCACCGCCGCCGGTATCGATCCCTTCATAGAGTTGCTGCGCAACGCGCATGGTTCTCTGCGCCGAGAAACCCAGCTTCCGCGAAGCGTCCTGTTGCAGGGTGCTGGTGGTAAAGGGTGCAAAGGGATGGCGTTTACGCTCTTTTTTGGTGATGGAAGCAACCGTCAGTTCCTTTTGTGCCGCCTGTTCAATGTGGGACGCCACTTCGTCGGCTTTTTGGGCGTTATTCACAAAGAACTGGTCAACTTTTTTGGATTGGTAACGGACGAGCCTGGCGGAAACTTGTTTGGACTCTTTGGCGGTAAGTGCCTCGATGGTCCAATATTCCCGGGGCTTAAAGGCCTCGACTTCCATCTCCCTTTCCACGATCAGGCGCAGGGCGGGGCTTTGCACCCGTCCGGCGGAGAGGCCGCGTTTTATTTTTCTCCAAAGAAGGGGTGAGATATTAAAGCCCACCAGATAGTCGAGGGCCCGCCGGGCCTGCTGCGCATTGATCAGTTCATCGGACAGATCCCGCGGCTGACTGAGGGCTTTTTGAACCGCGCTCTTCGTAATTTCATGAAAGGCGATTCTTTTGATCTTTTTATCCTTGGTCAGTTTTTTACCTTTAAGCAGATTATAGATATGCCAGGAGATGGCTTCCCCTTCCCGGTCGGGGTCGGTGGCCAGCAGGATGGCGTCGCTATCCCTGGCCTCTTTATAAATGGCGTCTATATGTTTCTTACTGGATTTGATGGGTTCATACTTCATTTCAAAGCTTTCGGTGTCCACCGCGCCCTCCTTGGGGATCAGGTCACGCACATGTCCATAGGAAGCGATCACGCTGTAATCGTTGCCAAGGTATTTGTTGATGGTTTTGGCCTTGGCCGGAGATTCTACTATTACCAGATTCTTGCTCATATTATTCCGTTTTCAAAAGGGATTTATTGGATTTCAAAATGGCTTGCATTTTAAGATTAAAGGGACAATGGTGCAAATTAATTAATGCATTTTTGTCTTTTTATTTTTCCATATCGCCAAAAGCGACACACTTTATGTAGTTTTCCGAAATGGAATGGATTTGTCCCGAGTATCGTTATAAAAAATATTCATGATTTATGTTGCAATTTATCATTTCTGTTTCGATAATGAAAAAGAAACATTACCACAACAGGTAAAACAATTTTTATGGATATTTCCTCACAAAAATTTTTCCGGTACTTAGAGCTCGAAAAAAGATACTCCCGTCATACCATCGAAAATTACCGCATCGATCTGAACCAATTCAGCAAATTTCTTACACATTTAAACGACGGTTACGATATTTCCTGGGAGCGGGTCACCCTCCGGGATATCCGCGCCTTTTTGATGGAACTGCATGAAAGCGGTCTGGGTAAACGCAGCATCGCCCGCAAGGTGGCCACCCTGAAATCCTTTTTTCGCTATCTGGAAATCAGCGGGGTGGTTACGCAAAGCATTGCCGCATCCGTTAAAATGCCCAAGTTCGAAAAAAAGCTGCCGGAATTTTTAACGGCGGAAGAAGTTTCCGAAATACTGTTAACCGTCAAGGGGCAATCTTTTGAAGCGGTCAGGGACCGGGCCATTTTGGAACTGTTTTATGCCTGCGGCCTGCGCCTGAGTGAATTAATCGGCCTGAGAATGGAGCATTTGATTTTACGGGAAAAAGCGCTGCGCGTGCATGGCAAGGGTAATAAGGAAAGGATCGTCCCCCTGGGAGACATGGCACTGAACGCCCTGAAGGAATATATAAACCGGCGTCCGGCGGTGGCCCTGCCCGGCACCCGGGAGCTTTTCGTGCTCTCCTCGGGGAAAAAAATGTATCCGATGGCCGTGCAACGGCTGGTAAAAAAATACATCCAACAGGTAGTGCGGAACACCAAAGCCCATCCGCACATTTTGCGGCATAGTTACGCCACGCATTTATTGAACAATGGCGCCAATATCCGCGTTGTAAAAGATTTACTGGGCCATGAGAACTTATCAACGACTCAGGTGTATACACATATATCAATAGAGCATTTGCAGAATGTCTATAAAAACGCGCATAAACGCGCAACACAAAAAAAATCCTAAATCTAAGGAGGAATGCTATGAAACTAGCCATCACAACCCGTGGTTATAAAGCACCGGAGAGGATCAAAACTTATCTTATCGATAAGATGAGACGCCTTGACCGGTTTTCGGAATTGATTATGGATGGCAACGCGGTTCTCTCCTACGAGAAACAAGATCAGATTGTAGAGTTTAAAATAAAGCTTAAGCACAAAATGATTGTCGTAAAAGAGCGCTCGGAAGATGTGTTTAAATCCATCGATCTCGGCATTGATAATCTGGAGCGCCAAATCGCCCGGGCCAAAGAGAGATTAAAAGAGCATGACAACCAAAAGATTGTCGAAAGCCTGCAAGATTAAGTAACGTTTTTTTACTAAAGAAGGTCCTGTGGGCCTTCTTTTTTTTTATCCTTTTTATGTTTGTTGCTATATTGTTTTATGAATGATCATTTTATATATGTCCGCGATCTTTTTAAGGCCAACAGAAACCGGCTCAAACTGGAGATTCTCTGTTCCGAAAACGGTCTGAACCGCAAGATCAGCAATGACGAGCTTCATCGTCCCGGGCTGGCCCTTTCGGGTTACGTGGATCTGTTTACCTGGGATCGTCTGCAAATTCTCGGCAACACCGAAATCTCCTATTTAAAGAAGATCGGAGCCGACGAGCTTAAGTCATCCATTAACCGTTTTATCGAATTTGAGATACCGGCGGTTATTATTACCAATGGCAACGAAGCGCCGGAATACTTATTAAAAGCCGCCGCCCTGCGCAATATTTCCGTATTTAAGACCACCCTGAACACCACCCAGTTCGTACATCTGCTTGGGGACTACCTGGCCAATGTATTCGCCCCCCGGCAGTCCGTTCACGGCACCCTGGTGGATGTTTACGGGGTAGGCATCCTTTTTACCGGACGCAGCGGTATCGGCAAAAGCGAGATCGCCCTCGATCTGATCGAGCGCGGACACCGCCTGGTAGCCGATGACCTGGTCATTCTGCGGAAAAAAGCCGAGGATGTGCTGATCGGATACGGCGTAGAGCAATCGGAGCATATGATGGAGATCCGCGGTATTGGCCTGGTGGATATAAAATCGGTTTTCGGTATCCGCGGCATCCGCATGCGGAAACGGGTGGAAGTAGAAGTATATCTTGAAGAGTGGGACGAACAAAAGGCCTATGAGCGTGTGGGGCTGAACGAAACCTATGCCACCTGGCTGGAAATTGAAATTCCCAAGATCATTCTGCCCATCAATCCCGGAAAGAACATTACCGTGATCTCCGAAACCATCGCCCTTAACCATCTTTCCAAAATGTATGGTTTTCATCCGGCAAAAGAGTTTAACGCCCGCAGCCGGAAACGGATGCTTGACAAAAAGGCCAGCCCGCTGGCCGACGACCGCTCATATTTGGAAAAGGATCTGGAATAGTGAGAATAATCGGGGTGTTGATAACCCATGGTAATCTGGCCCGGGCCATGATCGAGACCACACAAAAGTTTGCGGATGCCGAAAAAGACATGTATGTTTTCTCTAACCAGAAAGAAGACCTGGCGGCGATTGCCAATGAGGTGATTTGTCTGTGCGACTCATGTCCGGAAAGCGCGCTGTTTGTCTTCACCGACCTGGTGGGCGGCAGTTGCTGGCAAACCGCTTTTCGTATAAAAAAGGAACGCCAAGAGGTAAAAATTATCGGGGGCGTCAATTTACCGATGTTGATTTCCTTTGCCATAAACCGGAACAACATGAAC
>Ga0256832_1000626_pt1 | contig 23073 bp, 19 predicted proteins | sample 134614metaG_FD_190534 | JGI IMG/M metagenome (GOLD analysis project Ga0256832, IMG submission 190534) | Hydrothermal vent microbial communities from Lau Basin, Pacific Ocean - 134-614 | ecosystem: Environmental > Aquatic > Marine > Hydrothermal vents | place: Pacific Ocean: Lau Basin | collected... | reverse complement strand
GGATCAGCCCCCAGACACGCACAAATCAGGCCGGTTTGGGCATAGGTTTCAGCCAGACGACCGGCGAGCGTGGACTTGCCCACACCGGGTTGGCCGTACAACAGGATGGGCGAGTGCGTTTCGCCAACAGTGTCAACGATGACGTGCGCGTTGCAGGGTAGGGAGCCTGAGAGAGCCGCTTGCATGATCCCAGAATGCCTTGGCAAGCGGCATCCGACAAGCAGTTATCAGTCAGCCTCGGGGCCGAGCATTCCCCGCTCTCGGAGTCCCGAGCGCATTGTCTGCTCGTCCCGGTACAGAATAGTCTGCCGTTCTCGAGATGCAGCACGCTGGATATTACCCGGATTGTCATCGATGAACAGAATCTGCCGTGGTATGAGCCCCAGATCCCGTGCGATGTCGTCGTATAGGGAGGGAGCTCTTATTTAGGGTTTGAAACAAATATTCTCAGTTAAAGTTTCCCACTAAATTCATGGTCTCTGAAAACATGTGTCAAGACTATTTTGAGATTTAGTAAATGTAAGAGTAGTGACCTTGTGACGGCGTTCACAGATTTAGAAAAGGACTCGTGATCTTCGTCACATAAGTTCAAACTATATTTAAAAATATGATGTTTTTGTACGAAAATCTGTGTTGAATATCGTTAGATACCGGGTCTAAGAAGAATTAGATTAGGTATATTTTTTGATGTGTCAAAGTGGTGAGCATGATGAAGAATTTGTTTTTGACTAAGATTCGGCCAGTTTTACTTGTTGTATTGTTAGCACATCTGATTCAAGGCTGCGGTGGTGCTGGTATTGAGAATTTATCAACTGGTTCTGACAAGAACGCAATTGTACCGTCAACTGATTCATGGATTGAGAGTACTGTAGGTTGGTCGGAATTTTCGCCGGTTAAGGCAGATACATCGCAATATTCACTTACTGATATTAGACAACCAGGATCGCGTATTTTTTACATTAGTAGTTCTGCGGGAAATGATGATGATGGGGAGATTTATTTTTGGGATGGGGAATATATTATCGATTCAAAAGGTAGTCGATTTGATGAAGCGGGAGAGTTATATGGATCCGATCCGTCCAATCCGTCTGGTCAAATCAAGGCGTTTCGAAATTGGGCATATGTAGCTCCGCGAAACGACGGCTCGGATATTGGAACACCATGGACGGGAGAGATGCAAGGGGCTCCGGGAGCCATAGATGCAAGTACAAGGTACACTTATCCGGATTGGTGGCTGTTTAAGCGAGGTGACTCGTTTGATTTGAATGCAGACTTTCTTGAATATGCGCGTAGAACTAATCCAAACGTTTCTGATGTTAGAAATGTTAATCTGGCTGTTTCTGGAGGTAGGTCGGCTTCTGAGCGTCAGATTGTTGGTGCATACGGTCCGTTATCGAAAGATCGACCACGTTTTGTGAATCCACCAAAGGCATTCGTTGACCGACGTGATAACTCACCCACATTAAAGAACGTTGCTTATCTTTCGTTGTATTTTGATGGTAGAGGTGAAAGAAGGGGACAGGCTATCTATTTGTATGGCCAAAATAATTCGTCTGTAAATATCTTGTTTGAGGATTGTTGGTTTGACGGAACCGAGGGTGCGATTATTCAACGTACATCTGCAGATGTAACCATTCGACGATCAATTATTACTGATAGTTGGAGGGCGGCAAATGAAAGCAGCCATGTCCAAGGAGTGTTTTTTTACGGCAATAGGGATGCGATTTTTAGAATTGAAGAATCTATATTACTAAGAAATGGATTTGGTGGGGGGGATCCGTCCATAACAGGTTGGCCACCTACAGGAGAACAAATCTATAATGTTTTCAATCGTAATTTATACCTAAGTGGTGAATGCGATAACATGAATTGTGGAATATTCGATTCTGTTTCAATGGTTGGTGCATCCGGTGATCAGGTTCGACCCGGTATGCGAATAGAGAGGAATTTCTTCTACCAAGGTTATTTTGCTATGGGAGCTCACGGTGGCTATAGTATGGATGCTCCAACCGGAACAATTATTAACAATGTTTTTCAACGATATGAAGGGAGTGGGACAAATGATAATCGTGGACAACCAGGCTGGGGTATTGAGTTGACATCTGGATCAGCTAATGTCGAAATAACAGGCAATATTGTCACATCAGCGCAGGATGCTGGTCGCGGATCAGCTTATTCTTTGAGATTATCAGCATTGTACTGGTTTTGTTATAATCACAATTTTCACTATCCAACTAGAAATAACTGGATCCATGACAATATCTTTGATTCTGTAGCAGCCAGAACCGCCATCATTGTCAGCGACGGCCAAGGAGAATCTTGTGGTTATATGCCACCCGGTGTAACAGGCAACCGTGTTGAAAATAATATTGTAATTAACAATAGTGATAATCTTTATCTTTACGAACGTTCAACCGCTTCTGCCCCAGCCAGTAATGATACACGTTTTACAAGCAACAAAATGTATCGGTCGCGTCAGGAAGCGGCTTTAGCCAATGGTTGGCCTGGTTCAGAACGAACTCTCAAGTCTTATATGGTCGACCATGGTTATGAAATTGGTTCTGAAGATGGCTTTATAGAATATTTTAACGCCGCAACAAAAATGAGAAAAGGAAAATGGGACTCAACGTTAACAGGGCCTGCAATCGTTAAATATTTTCGAGAGGGTTTTGGTCTGTTATCAAGATAGACGGCGCTTCCTAAAGGGCGTGGATTCAACTCGATAGTGCAACGGCTGGATTGATACCAAAGAGGGTCTTCCCCAATTCATGTGGGTAGCTTAGGGTAACTGTCATGATAGATAGAGACCTTTACGCCCAGATATTGGGCATTGAAAGCCCCTGGCAGTAGGGGGCGTTGAGCTGCACCTGAAAGAAGGGGAAGTGGTGGTCCATGTGGACCTGCAGCCCGGCGCCCGGCTGACTTGCCCCCATTGTGGCAAGCCTGCGCCCCGCTACGACAAACGCACGAGGCAATGGCGCCATCTGGATAACTGTCAGTACCGGACCGTTCTGAGCGCGGAGGTTCCCCGCATCAACTGCCCCGAGCATGGTGTCAGTCTCATCACGGTGCCCTGGGCCGAGCCGGGCAGCCGTTACACAGCCCTGTTCGAGGCCCTGGTCATTGACTGGCTGAAGGAGGCCCCGGCCAGCGCCGTGAGCCGACAGCTGGGATTGAGCTGGAACGCCATCGACGGGATCATGCAACGGGCTGTACGACGGGGACTGGACCGGAGACAGACACATGACCGGCATGCCCACCTGTGTGTGGACGAAACGGCCTTCCACAAGCGGCACGACTACATCACGGTGGTAACCGACCGCGAATCGGGCCAGGTCATCCACGTGGGCGAAGACCGCAAGAAGGAGACGCTGGATGCGTTCTATGCGGGGCTGGATGAAGCCCAGAAGAGTGCGATTGAGAGCGTTTCCATGGACATGTGGCCGGCTTACATCCAGGCTACCCTGGCCTCCATCCCGGAGGCCGAGCAGAAGATTGCCTTCGACAAGTTTCACGTGGCCAAGGCATTGGGTGAGGCGGTGGACAAGGTCCGCCGCCAGGAGCACAAGGCGCTGCTTCGCGAAGGCAACACTCTCCTCAAGGGCAGCAAGCACGCGTGGCTGACCAATCCCGCCAACATGAGCCGCAAACAGTGGTGCGACTTTGCCACGTTGCGGACCGCCAACCTCAAGACAGCCCGGGCCTGGGCCATCAAGGAGCAGGGCATGAGTCTTTGGCATTACGTGCATCGAACCTGGGCCGAGAATGGCTGGAAACGCTGGTACAACTGGGCCATCCGCAGCCGGCTGGAGCCGGTGAAGAAGGTCGCCCGCATGGTCAAGACGCACCTGTGGGATTTTGAATGCCATTATTCTCAAGGCCTCCAATGGGCTGGCTGAGAGTACCAACAGCCGTATCAAGCTACTCAAGGTGCGTAGCAGGGGTTTTCGCAACAAGAGCCGATTCCGGACTGCCATCTACTTTCACCTCGGTGGCCTGGATCTCGAGCCCTGGACAGCAAGGGCGTTACGGATTCACACGAATTGATGAAGAGTCAGATAATCTTTATTGCCGGGTTAATAAACTCAGGCCACTATTGTGGACACAACACCGTGCTCGGGCATATCGCACCAGGGGGATGTCGACCTCGAGAATCGTCTTGAACTGGCAGTTATTCAGATGGCACCAGCACCGAGGCCGGGAATAACCGTCTTGTAACTACCTGCAAGAGGTTGGGTAATACAGCCGCGCTCCTTCCAAGTACCCCATTCGGACCAACACTTCACATCCTGCAGTATTTCTAATTTAACACCATCAACACACGACTGCGACCGGATGCCCAATATCTGTGTGTAAATGTTGATTGTTTTCATGGCGCCCACGAATAAGTACACATTCATACAGGCAGGTAAACCTGTTAAGATCACACGTCTGAGGAAGGTTTATTACATGAAATTGAAATATGAGATATAGTTAAAGCGAGAATCAACCAATAAGTAATAGGTATAAAATCTATGTTACTAACAGTTGCAATGGTAAAGATAATTCCTACCAATAATGATAAAAATAATACAGACAACCAGTATTCATTTTTTGTCTCTCGTTGATTTCTTATTGATTTGTATGTTGAAAATATTGCAGTAAGGAATATCATTGAAAATAAGAATAAGCCTATTCCTCCGTATTGCAGTGCAATGTGCGCAAATACATTGACCATATCAATAATGCCTTGACCTTGTCGCATACTTTCCATTTCCGGAGTTTCCAAAAAATGGCTATCTCCAAATAAAGGATTTTTGAGAAAAACTATCCATGACACGTCAATCAATCTGGCTCGATAATCAATCGTTTCCATATTTGTGTTACCAACGAGTGGTAGAACACTAATGAATTTATCAAATAATGATGTAAATGAGAGAATTAAGCCAGAAAATAACATGGCAATAGCGACTTTAAAATATTGAGATATTGCATTTTGAGAAAAAAGAAGAAATGTCAGATACATTGCAGCAGTAGCCAACCAAGGGCCTCGAGAAACGGTAAAAAAAAGCCCAATGGCTAGAATCATAGATGTTATAAATGATTTGGTTTTTGAAAGTTTGTTGGTATTCGCGTAGTACTGAATAATTCCTAAACCAATCATTAGAATATATCCGAGAATAATAGGGCTTGACGATGTGGCAGTTGCTCTTAGGAAACCGGAACGGTAATAGTAAAGTATTTTATCAGAAAATAAGTTTATAACCATCTGATTGTAAAAATGCCAACCCTTTATACTTTCTAGTATTCCTATCAATGCAAGTATGATTGAAGTGAAAAAGAGAGCAGATAAAGAATAATTAATGGTATTAAATGTTATTTTGTCCTGATTGTTATTTTCAATAAATGCGCGCATGGCATAGTATGGGATGATAATATCAATCACGACCAAAAAGATTTCCCTCAAACTATTAGTTAAATTATTGTCTCTGGTTTCCATCACCATCAAGTAAATCGCATAAAACAGAATTATTTTGTCTGTTATATGCCATTTGATTCGCTTAAATGAACTGGAGCCATATAAAAAGAAATAAGGAACCAATAAAGTAATAACAAGAAATCTATGATAGCTTATATCAAAAAGCGCATTTATCGAACCAAAACCGGGAATATCTACATAAGAGACAGGTATTATATAAAGAAGAGAAACATATCCATACGGGCCTTCGTATTTGTTATAAAGAAATTTCAATATGAAAAAGAGAAAAAGATAAAACAACCATACGTTGTTTATAAGGAACGCGAAAGAAGTGATAAAAAATACGGTACCAAGCCATTTCTTTGCTGGAAATATTATGACTCCATTTTTTGTAATAGTTTTTAGAAAAAATATATATGCTGCAATATATACGCCTGCTAAATAAGCCAAGATGACAAATGCTTCAGTCACTGGAGATGATGGATGGGAGTTAATTAGTTTTGTGAAGACTATCGGTATTTAACAATTTTCCCACCAGCAGAGTGATTTATTGAATTTAATCAGTGCCTTGTATTTAGGAGCTTCAAAGTCTAGCAGGTGCTCCATAGCACCAAAATTTCCTGAACGAGAAGGTAGGCTGACCTCTACATAATGCATAAAAAGTTCACCGCCCGAATTTTTCCAATTTTCAAAATTTTTCAGATATATATCGTAAATCTCTGGGCGTCGATTTATTGTACGAAGAAAACGAATAATATCAGGATCGTTCTCATATTTTTTGCCAAGCGCAGTTATATGGGATCCTCCTTCGTATGCAAATAGACGAAGATTATAAAATTTTGCAATTTTATAAAATGTATGATAACGGTTATTCACTTCTTTTAGTGTATCAAAACAGTCAAAATATTTTCCCGTACGTAATTGCTCGAAGGCTTTTTTTATACCTGCTTCACCTTCGCGGATCCATTTACGGATAAAATGTATTTGATTTCGTGGATTACGTTTTCTTTGACCATGTAAACAGCCAGAAAAATAACCTGTTATTGCAATGGCGTCGATATCGTGTTGATAACAAGGTTTATGTCCTTCTTGAACCCAATGGGGGCATTCCAAGGCTGTTTTTGAAAGAGCAGGGTTGTTCGTCCACAGTCCCAAAACACAGACAACTCTGTGACTATCAGTATTGAAGACTTTTGTCTTAAGTATATGGCATATATGCTGAGTCCGCATACCATGCCATTCCATATAGAGATTGTTTTTATTCCAACGTTTCTTTGCAAGTTTGTTAGCATATTTTGCCTGTGGGAACCAGAAGTTCCAGATTTCATTAGAGTGTTCAATTATGACTTTTCGTTTTCTATCTAGGTTTTTTTGCAAGTATTTTCCGAAATTAACAATATATTCATCATCTGCCGTGTGTGGTATGTTGAACCATGGATCTGCATTGATCTTATTAGCGAGTTTAACCATTATCTCAATAGGCACTCCGTATTTTTGCCAGTTTGCGTCATTTGGTTTTGGGCGATCTTCCCAATTACCAGGGGGGTTTTCGCTAGTTTGCATCCAGTTCATGAAACGAATCGCACGATAATTTTTTATAAGTCGTAACCAGTCTGGATTAAATATTTCACCCTTGTCGTAAATTTCAGCATATTTCAAAGGTACAATTTCGATATTGCGTACATAGTCTGATGGGTTAGTTTTTCTGATACGTAATATTGCATGTTTTTTGTTGTTTATAAGTTTTATGATATGAGTATTTCCGTTATCTTTTATGAGTGAGACAGATCCTTGGTATTGAATAACACCGTGGCCATCAAATGTAACGCGAAACTGGTTGTATGGTATATGCTTATTGTGTGGAGTTAAAAATAGCAAGTCTGCGTACTGATGTTTGTCAAGTCGTTTAATCCAGCCATGTTTATCAAGATCGAGCCTTCCCCCTTTACCAAACGCTTTACCAGGTCGTTGAGCAATCCATGGTCTGGCCTGCTTTGCAAGATTGAGGAATGGAAATGCTGAAGACCAGTCACGTATATATGACAAGCCCATACCTAGAGGTCCTTTCTCTTCATTTCCATTATTTGTTTGAGCGTTGATCGCAGGGGTGAGTAGAAGAAATAATATAAATATGTATGTTGATTTCATATTCATTTTTTAGCAACCATGTATAGTAGTCAATGTATCAAAACTTCAGATGACCCGCTAGTGTACTATTTGGATTTTTTATGAAGAAAATATGATTAGTAGTTTTCATGGAGCTATTGGGTTGCCTCCCGAATAAACTGGACACACCCTTCTGGTACACGGCCTAGTATGTCTGAACAAAATGGTCAAAAGGCTTCTCGCTGAGGCCTGGTCCTCGGTCAACTAGATATCTTGCAAGGTCTTCTTAGCCATGGGCTGAACGGCCTGGGGAGGTAATTCAGTACGTTCGCCATCTTGTACGCCAAACAGCGCTGGTGATTGGTCTTGGGGTACACTTCATTCAGCGCAGCCCAGAAACCCGGTGCGCCGTCTACCACCGGCAGTTTCGGGGGACGTGTAGACCGCTCCTCTTCATGTCAAGCAGTACTTCCCGCCTGCTCTGGGTCGATTTCCGTAGATGACGTTCTCCCTTTCGCATCTGGGTCGACCAGCACTTCTAGGGCCACATGCATCTAACCGGTCTAGATCCCCTTCGGGTATAGCCGTGGCAGGACCAGCTCTACACGCCGGGCTTTCCACTCGTAGGGTGGTCCCAGCGAGGACCGGAACACCACAGGCTTTTTGCCCCGGCTGCGGACCTTCGGCTCCATCACCGCTACCGGACCTACGACGGTAAGAATCTCTCGCTCGTGTAGTTTGCCGTTCAGGACCATAATCCACCGGCCCTGTTCGTCTAACTCTCCCTCATAATTTGGTAGCATCTCGTTCAGTTCTGCCTAAATCGCTAGCTGAATCAGTCGTTAGGCGCAGGTCCGCAGCAGTTTCGTAAATGATTCCTCGACATGCTCTGGAGACGACAAGGCAACTACGTTATCTTTATTCCTGCTGGCGTACTCATTTATTGTTCGCGGTTTCAGTTGTAGACAAATCGAATTCATAAGGGTACGCCGCTTACTTCAATCATGCAGTACACAAGTTTCGAGCAAAGCTCATAGTATGGACAAAGAAAATCTGATCAAAAGAGGTGGGCAAAGGCCTTATGTTGGACAAATTACATGTCATCGACATCCGTCCGGGTGAAACCCGACAAAAAGCCAGTGTTTCTAATTTACGAATTCAAGTATATTTTCTACTAAAACACCTAACAAAATACCCGGAATAATAAATGCAACCCCTTTAAGCTCGCTAGACAATTTTAGTATTCTTATCTTTCTTGCAAACCATAGACATAAAAAATATCTAGGTATGAATGCCAAGGCAATTACCATAACAACATGGGGAAATTCAAAATAGGAGAATGCAATTGGTATTCCAAGATATATAACGAACATCTGTGTTAACAATCCCATTGTCATCCATTTTGATTTCCCAATTGCAAGAAACAACTGATCAAAGGTAACCGGGATAATTGCTAAGACCGATAAAGCTAGTAGTTGCAATATCCAGCCCGCTCCGTAATAACGACTATCATATAAAAATGCGACTACAGATTCACCAGATACAATAAGGGTTCCAGCAATCATAAAACCAATCATATCAATTCTGGCTCTTAGTCGATAAAATGCATTACCGAGTTCGTAAAACTCATATTTACGTGAGACATTGCTGAGATATGGGAAGAAGACACTTCCATTCAACTTTAATAAAACCTGATATGCCGCATTTATGAGAAAATAACCGATAGTATAAATACCGAGAGTTTCTGCATTAAGAAAATAACCAAGTAGTGCTCTGTCGCCCTGAGATAATAAAAAACCGCTCATTGACGAAACCATGATCCATTTTCCAAAGTTGAAGATTTCTCTGAAATGTTCTCTATCGATTAGTAATGAAAGACTAGGGCCGTGAAAAAGAACGAGAGATAGTGCGGTTTTGGTGACGCCAGATATTATAATTCCTGATACCAGTGACCAGATGCTCTTTGTCGTCGCGGCAATAACAACGGTAATAAACAAAGACATTAGACCTGAGATCACTTCAATAATTGCAATACGTTTTAGATCTAGATCTCTATTAGCCATGTACATGTGTGGTGATAAAAACCCTAAAATTACTGGCATAATTGCAAGAACAATAATAATTTCTGGAAGTAGTGGTTCTGAGTAAACATTTTTATGAATTTCGTTTTCTGCTAATGTGGATTGATAAAATTTCAATCCAATACTCAAGGCTAGCATGAATCCACCAAGAAATATTCCTCGTAGAATTTGTATAGTCCACGCAGTGCTTAGAAATCTCTGTTCTTTACCATTATTACTCTTGATAACGCATTGCTTGATACCTAGGTCTGAAAACATGATTATTCCTGTAACTAGTATCAGTGCAACACCAACCAGGCCAAAGTACTCTGGAAAGAGAAGTCTGGTCAGAATGAGGTTTCCCAGAAAGCGAATCAATTGTGAAAAGACGTGACCACCAATAACCCATGCGCTGGCAGCAAGGACTTTCTTTTTCGTAATCATAATTATCAAATTACCTACCGGAAGCTATCGTGTATTGAACTTCCAATCGCAATTCCAACACGTAGTTAGACTGTAAGCAGTGGTAGCATCGTAATTTCTCTTATCTGTTTGAATGAAGAGCACAATGAGGAACTATACACTCAGCTAACCAAAGAGGAACGTTACCAGATTGAGGCGCTCTTTAAAGCTGGCAAATTTTTTCTGAATTTGTCCGAAAGTCTGAGCGTCTGAGTTCCACGATCAGTCCAAGAATCGGAGTAAATAATGGGTCTGTGGGGCTTTCGGCCGAGTCTCACTGTGAGGATTATATCGTCCCAGGATGCGGTATTCCATGAAACTCTGAGAGGTTGTGAAAATATGAGTCCATGAAGTTTTCCATTGTGCGAAAAGAGGCGATACTGATTAAGGTATTGGTGCCCCATATCAGCAGTACACGCCAGTTCTCAGTGGAAGTAAGGAATTCAGAGTCTACATTATATGCCTTGTGCAAGGCCTCCTGCTCTCGATGAGCAGATGCTTCATGATGACGTCCAAACGCAGGTAGATTGGTATCCCGGATCAGCGTAACTTGGCTCTCGCCACTCAGGAGCCGGTACACCACCTACTGATTATGCTTCGCCGAGCAACGATTTACCGATGATTACTTGCTCATGAACACATCCTGTCGTTCTTATCTTTACGAAAAATGTGTGTCAAGAATATTCGAGGGGAAATCCACGCAGAATTTGAAGTCAATAATTATTTAAGAAAAATTTTGTCAATTTCATTTTTTTTTAAAATAACATTTTTATGTAGCACTTCAAGTTTAATTAATCTTGTGATTTTTTCTGCAAAATATATTTTTATTCCGTATCTTTTTATTGCAAAGATTTGTTTGTATATTTTATTTTGGGTGAATAGTATTATTTTATTTAAGAGGGTTAATCTTTGAGAGCGGGAACATTTTATTTGATAACCTCTCATATCACCAAAATATTGTTTTACTTTATTTTCGACTAGACATGCTTCCTTATCAGATAGTTTTCTTTTCCATTGGTATGTTAGCGTTTCGTTAGGTAAAGAATATGATGTGTATTTAGGATAATCTAGCATTTTGTTTGAAAAAGGGATCTCTAGGAAATCGCAGAGCCTGGTTAATTCAGCTTTTGTATTTCGAATAACGTCTTCAAAGCGGCATTCGATATATTTATTTTTGTTTAATCTCGTTTTAATCATATCCCAAGATTTTTCGGTATCTATCCAATGGTCAACTCCGTAATATACGTTGCCTGCCCAGCCCATTCCAATTGAAGAGCGAGATACATCCCTTGGATCTCTTAGTAAATGTATAAAATGGCTATTAGGAAATAATTTTAATATTTTTTCGAAGTTCCTATGTGCATTAATCAATGTGATTGGTTTTTCGTTATGAGTCTGAGTGACTATATCTCGAATAAGTTCATTTGCAGTTAGTTCATTTCTAATTGTTAAATTTAAGGAATTAAAAAGACGATCCTTTTGTAACTGTTTAATTAGCATATCTTTATTTGTTGAATTTAGATCATCGTTTAGAAAATCAAATAGAAAATCTCTTTCTCCAGGCGCATTAATTATGGGGTGGTAACGAAACATCAAACCAAGAACTGTTGTCCCAGATCTAAGCGAACCGCATAAAAATACCAATTGTTTTTCTTTATTCATCTGATATTTTTCAGAAATATCTTGGTTAATTTTTTAAATTGTTATTTATATTCAATAAGTGATGAGTTTAACTTGAATAGTAGCCTATAGTAAAAGGTCAAAATGCCCAAAGATTCTGGGAATTTAGATAAAGTCATGAAAAATGCATAAGCTAATTTTCTTTGTTTTGTTTTTGAATTTATTGCTACTCGAATTGTATGTAAAGGATATATTAATATTAAAGATATAAGATGATAATTTAATGTACTTGCTATTAGAATAATTACAGGAAGAATGAGACCCCAAAATAATGATCTAAACATTTCGTGCTCTCTATACCCTGTGTTTTTTCTAAAATGACGATATACTGCTTCAGCATACGCATAACCACCACGTTTCGTTCTTTTTGCCCATTGTATGAAACTTTTAATATTAGCATCGTGCCATGTCATAATCTTATCCATACGATAGATGGTATGTCCAACCATTCTTAATCTGTAACAGAGGTCTGGTTCTTCTCCTGCTATTAGATCAGGATTAAATCCATCAACAGCGTAGAAGGCGTTTGTTCGAATACAAAAATCTCCACCACAGGTATCTGTTTGACCTATGGGTGCATCCCACTCGATATCACATAACCAATTGTAAATTGATTTCTCAGGATAACGTTCCTTTCGTCGACCACATACAATGGCGACATCAGAATTTTGATTTAGGAAATTTACTGCTGTTTCAAGCCAACCATCTGCAAGTGAACAGTCTCCATCAAAGAATTGTATATATGAGATTTTTGGGTATAAGTTGACCAGTTTATGAGCGCCAGCATTCCTTGCTCGGGCGGCAGTAAATGGTTTATCGGTATCGAGTTGTATGACTGTGAGTCCTTTTTTCTCGGCTAGACTCTGACTCCCATCGGTAGATCCAGAATCGACGTAGACACATCTGTTAATCAAGTTATCTGGAATGCTGTTTAAGGCCATTTCTAGCCTTTTGCCTTCATTTCGGCCAATGATCACGCAACCTAGATTGTCAAACAGATGCTGTTGTAATCGCAGAACTTTTGATTCAATAACCATATTGGAGAATGTCTAGCTGATCTGCCTTATTGAATACAATACCCATGAAAGGATGATCATCAAGAATCTGCATCGATTGAGTAAGTTCTGCTTCGGTGGTTTTGTTGGCTTCTACAACAAGGAGTGCGGTATCGATTTTGGGAAGTACGACCATGGCATCATCGAGACCGAGTAGTGGAGGTAGATCGTAAAGAATGATCCGTGATTGATATCGACTTTGTATTTCATCCAGCATGTCTTGTGCTTGTTGTGAAGCAAGCAGTTCAGATGAACTGTTTGTCGGTTCAGATCCTGGTAGAACAACGAGTCGTTTTATGCCGGGATTAACAAGGACGTCTTTAATTGGGATGCCTTGTGTTAGATGTTCATAAATACCATGTTTAACATCTAGGTTAAAATAGCGGTGAATGGATGGTTTTCTCAGATCGAGGTCGACAAGCAGGACGGTGATGTTGGTCAACAGGGATAGACTGACAGCAAGATTGGCAACTATAAGAGATTTGCCTGCATTGGAGTGTGCGGCAGTGATCGCAAGTGAATTCCAGCCATGTTCTTGTAATTCATGCATAACCTGGGTGCGTAATATCCGGAACTGGCTGCTGTTAGGTTCATCTGGTAATCCAGCAATCACTCTATTTTCACGCAAACTTTGTGGATTGATAGCCTGGACACGGGTGTGCTGGTATTTCAGGTTTCTGAAATCTTGTTTGTGTCTGGCCAGGTTTGAGTCAGAGTTAGTCAGTTGACGAACGATTCTTTGAGGTCGGTTCGCCGGTTTGCGAGATGAGTGTATCCGTGCAAGCTCAAGTGCCTTTTTGAAATGATCACCTGCCATGATAGAGCCTCACGTTTATCAGAAGCGACTTCGAAGAATCAGTACGATTTCGTCTAGCGGCTTGTAGGCAAAATGTATGAGTGAAAAGATTACCACGAGAAGGACTACCAGGCCAATTATACTATTGCGAAGACGCCTTCTTCTAAGAATGACGTCCTGCTGATTCTCTATATAGCCGATTGAAACAAGTGGAACAGTTTTTGTTAATCTTGTAAGGTGTCGGGCATTACGTATCCCGCCCCGAATTTCGTCCTTGACGTAGACTATACCAAGACCACTTCCCATGGCCAGGAAGAAACTGAGCAAGAGCAGTTGTTTTCGGTTCGGCCTGACCGATTCTTCTGGGAAATCAGGAGACTCAATGAGTGTAAATCGTTCAGCTTTGCTCTGTTCTTCCATGCTCTTGGAGAGTCGAGCTTCAGTGGCCTTGTTCATAAGGTCGTCGTATTTGCTGAGCAGGCTCTCATAATCCCGTTCGAGTGCTTTCAGTCCCCGTTCAACTTGAGGAGTTTGCAATATGCGTTGCTGTAAATCGGATATGCGTTTTTGGAGTGTGTTTCGTTGTATTTTTAGTGAAGCGATTCGTTCCCTTGAAGACCTGATTTTGGCCTGGATTAAAAGAACAGCAGGGTTTTCCGAATCCAGTGTAGTACCGTTTGTGTCGAGACTTTGTATTTGCCTTTCAAGCTCTTTAATCTGGCGCTTCAGTTTTAGAAGATCCGGATGCTGTGGGCCATAACGTTGGGACAATCGGTTGTATTGGCTTCGAGCCAGAGCGAGTTGCTGACGGGGTGTGAGTGGTGTATCGTCGTCCTCAGGGGTAGTCGTTTCAAGCGTAGCAAGTTGGACTTCAAGATAAGAAATCTGTTCCTGTTGAGCCTTGATGTCTCGTTCCAGTTCATTGAGGGAGGACTGTGCCCTCTCTAGCATCTGATTGTTGAGATCGAGATTTTCTGGCAGACTTCGCTCATGTTTCTGTTTGAATTCGGCAACTTGTTGTTCAATAACGTTAATCTTTTGACGAATTTTTTCGGCTTCGCTGCTTAGAAATTCCGTGGTTTCAGTTGCTCGACGGGTACGATTCTTCAGGTTTTCACGGAGAAACAAAGTAACTAGTTCATTGGTTACCTGTTGTGCGATATGTGGATCAGTGTGTTCAAAGGCAACAGAGAATGTTATGCTGTTATGACGCCTATTACGTGCAGCTCCCTGTCCTCTGCGAACTTCAATAAAGATGTTTTTCTTGAACCGCTCAAGGAGCTCCGAATCATTCGATCCTGCTTGTCTGTGTTTTTCATACAGGTGATACTTGTCAATAATGCCGAGTAGATTATCTCGTGTCATAACGATTTGACGGATGATCTGAATTCGTTCGTCCGCATAGCTCGTAATAGTCGAACGGATAAGTTCATCCGGGATCTGTTGGGATTCGACGAGTATCACGCCCTCTGAGCGGTAGATTGAAGGTAAAGTTAGAGTAAACAGGATGCCGAGAAAGAGGATCAGAAAAAAAGGCACTAGGAAGAGCTTGTACTCCTTCCGAAGTACATCAATGTAATCGATAAGTGTTTTACCCTCTTGTTCCATGATAAGTTATTCAGTGAAACCCATAGTTAGGAAAAAAAAGATGGAATTGGATATTCGGTCTTTATTATCGACGGATGAACGATTTTTTGTAAATGCATACCGTAATCCCCAGTCAATACGTTCACTTAAATTAGCAGTGTATCCAAAATTGAGAGCCATAGTTTCGTTGTCATAGTTTGGGGTAGTGTCGATGAGTTTGCTGCGTGAAGCCCGGATATCAGCGTTAATGCTAGTGTTTTCGGAGATAGCATGACGATAACCAAGACTGGCACGTGAAAGACGGGACAAGCGAGCGGTACCAGTCGGCTCAAGGTTAGACTCCATCATGAAATAGAACCGTGAATTTTCGATATCATAATTCATTCTCACGCGACCTAGGAATGTTCTGTAGTTTTTGTCGAATTTGCGTATGAGATACCCTAGGCCGCCGCCGATCTGATAATGCCAATGCTCGCTGGCGTCAATATCAAGGATTTCGAGAACACTGCCATAGTCGTGGTCGATCAGGTTGTCGAGACTGTCGTAACGTTGAACAACAATCCGGGTATCCAGTTCAACCGTGTCATTCAGTGAATAAAACCAGTCGAAGCCAAGCTGGTAGTTGGCATAGTCCGTGAAGGTATCGAGGTCGTAGCGGACGAGATCGTAGTTGCCTGTAAAGGCCAGGCGATTATTTTCATTGGTTTGATATTCGATTCTGGGTTGTATTGTCGTGGTGCGGCGTTTCCCAAAAATGAAGCTGGGACGGACTCCGATAGTTTCAAGATCAGTGGTTCGGGTACTGCCCTCGGTATAGTTGGCATTCAGACTGAGGTTGCTCACCAAGAAATCTTGTTTATAGTTGAACCCGGCGGAGTAGAATTCATTGTTAGCACTTTTCGTTCGTTGCAGGCGTTGGATACGTGCACGCGCATGAAGGTCGAGGCTGTGTGTCGCTGACTGCCCACCTAGCCTAAGATCGGCAGTGCCAAAGAGAAATGTGTCTGCGGTGGGGGATTCTTCAACCATAAATAAATTGTCTGTATATTCAAGCTCAATGCCAAATGCAGCGTCGGGTTGCCACTCCATAGCTCGGGATGGTTGTGCCGGAATCGACAAAACAACCGTCAGCATGAGTATCCATGATGATGTATAGTGGTTGAATATGCTGGTTTGGTCATTCTCTTTCATGGGACGATGATAGTGTCCCCACTTTTGAGAAGGATATTAGTGGCCAAATCCTTTCCGCCAATAACCTTGCTGTAATCGAAAGGGATACTGCGTTGGGTTTTTCCCTCTCGGCGAAGGATGCGGATTTCGTCCTCCTTGGCGAAGCGGGCCAGACCACCAGCCAGGCTCAGTGCCTGCATCACGTCGGTCGGGCGAATGAGCGTGTAGGTACCGGGCTGGTTGACCTTACCGATGATGTAGACCAGGTTCCCGCTTGTTGCGGTGACGGAGACCGTAACAGTGGCTTCCGGGATGTAAGGCTTCAGTTTCTGGGTAATGATCGCACGCAGCGAGGACAAGTCTTTTCCTGCAGCCCGGAGGGTGCCCACCAGCGGGAAAGTGAGCGTGCCGTCAGGCAGGATCAGAACGTCCTGTTGCAGATTTTCCTCGCCCCAGACCGAAATGTGAATCTGATCTCCCGGGTTTAGAGCATATTCGGTGGCCGATACCGTCTCACTGATGCCGGTACTGGTTACCAGCAGGACCAGAATAGACAGGATGTGAGAAAGGTTTGGGTGATTGGCTGGCATGTTAGACGCTCTGGTGTCTGTATTAGGTGCTCCTGCAGCGAATCCGTGCGCATCGGGTTGGTGAATCTTGTGTGAATCAGACCGAGCGCTTGTTGACAAGATACAGAAAGCCGCCAAGTGCGAGCAGGATAATCCATGCACTGTCTCCGAATCCAGGACCAGTATCATTTCCTGTAAGGGCAGTTGGGCGAACGGGAGTAAAGTCCTGAACAGATGCAACGGTTTGGCCCATGGAGGCACCATCCGGTATTAGGAGAGACAGGATTCCGGCAAATGTCAGCAAAACGATGAGTCTTGTACGGTTGCTCACGTCCATGCGTATGTCCTGTTCTGCTACGTTCATTAGAGGGGCCGATTATCCTAACCCGAATGGGTGATTCAGGGTATACGATGAACGTCATACCAGTGATATCAACCGGGTGAACTTGGCTACTTGCGGGCCTCTAGCGAAGGTTATAGCCACTGACTACGGTATGACCATGTAAGTATTGTCCTGTTCAGGTCAAACGCAGGAGAATGTACTGGCTTTTGGCCATCGGAACGGACGAACGGAAAAATGTCTCTAGCCCCAAGGAAACACTCGATCGAGACGGAATCATCAGAGGACGAGTCAGACCAGAGTTTCCGGCGTATTCGCAAGTCATTCACCTTTCCGGAAGATTCGAGACGTAATGCCGAGCGCCGTGATCAGGCCGATCGGCATGAGCCCTTGCGCCGGCCTATTCTCCAACGGCGCAGTTCCCTGTTTTCGACTATTCAAGCTCTTGCCGATGCCATGCTGGTGGGCGGGCTGGCCCTGGTTATGTCCTGGCTGCAATTTGGCGGTTTGCCGAGGGAATATCTGGCCTTGTGTGTCTTGTTGTTGATGACCATGGGGATTGTTTATGACCGGATGGGTGTATATCGGTATTTCCGTGGAGTGCGCAGCAAGTCGATATTACTTCTTAAAGCATGGAGTGCCGTCTTTGGTTTTCTGCTCAGTTTGGGATTTTTGTTGAAAACCAGTGCTTTCTTTTCACGCCAGTACCTGTTGCTTCTCTATACGTTTGGGTATGGACTGCAATTGGCTGCCCATTGGCTTGGTTATCAGTTGGTGTTGAAGTCACGAGACAGTCGTGATCAAAAGAATGCACTGGTGATCGGCTCTGGACAACTTGCCAGATATCTGCACGAAAAAATAAATAGCAATCCCTGGTTGCCGGAAAAAGTTGTGGGATTGATCAAGGCGGAAAAAGAATATGCCGAGTTCATGACGAGTGACATTAAAAACGAGGAGGAATCTGATTCGATTCCGATACTGGGTGCGATGGAGGATGTGCTGCGGCTCGTAGAGGAAAAGGAAATTCGAGTGGTGTACTTTGCTGTGCCGCTGGACAGTTCACCGTTGGTCGAGAAACTGTATTTGAATCTTCTTGACAAAAATGTGGATGTTCACTGGGCACCAAACATCTTCGGGATGAATCTGGTTAATTACAGCGTTAAGGAATTATCGGGTGTCCCGATCATAACCCTGTCCGAGTCACCGATTGTTGGAGTTAACCTGATTATCAAGACAGTCGAGGACCGGGTGCTGGCATTGTTGGGATTGATTGTTGCGTCACCTGTGCTGTTGCTTGCAGCATTGGCAATTAAACTGGATTCACACGGGCCGGTATTTTTTTTGCAGGAACGTACCGGTTGGGACGGTCGACGTTTCCGGATTATCAAGTTCCGGACAATGAAAGTTATGGATTCTGGCGACGGCTTCGTAAGGCAGGCGACACGTGACGATCCGCGCATTACCCGGGTGGGGGCATTTCTGCGCCGGACCAGCATCGATGAGTTGCCTCAGTTGTTCAATGTGTTGCTTGGTTCGATGTCACTTGTTGGTCCACGACCTCATGCCGTTAGCCACAACCTGACTTACTCGGAACGTATAGAAGCCTATCTGGCGCGCCATCGGATCAAGCCAGGCATTACAGGATTGGCGCAGGTGCGGGGTTTTCGTGGGGAAACCAAGGATCTGACCGAAATGATCAAGCGGGTGGAAAGTGATCTGGAATATATCAATAACTGGTCATTGTGGCTCGATTTGAAAATCCTGTTCAGGACGATGTTTGCTCTGAAGAGCGAGAAAGCATATTGAGAGTTTGACAAATGGCAATTTAAATAAATTTGATACAGGTCGGTAGATCCCGTATTTAAAAAAGTAGAGAAAAACCGGATGGCTTTTACCATGCGATTGGTTCGAGAAGGTGGTCCAGTAGCAGAAGGATCATTCGTCAAGGGAGAGAGTAGTTTTATTGATCTTGCGCTTGTTATCCTGAACTATTGTACGCCAGATTTGGTAACAGATTGTCTGGCAACAGTGTTGCCTGAGATTAAAGGTCTGTCGGCGAACGTTGTCATAGTAGACAATGCCTCGCCGGATGATTCTGCTGAACGGATATCCGCATGGCTCGTTGAGAATGATGTTGATCAGCAGTGCGTGTTGCTGGTCTCAGAAGTCAATGGGGGGTTTTCGGCGGGAAACAACCTGGGTATTAGTGCCTTGGAGGCTCGTTACTACTTGTTGTTGAACAGTGATACGCTGATCCGACCCGGATCTTTGAAAACGCTTTTGAAAACGGCCAAGTCAGATTCGCAGGCGGGTCTGATCAGCCCTAGGCTCGAATGGCCGGATGGAGAGCCCCAGGTTAGCTGTTTTCGTTTTATTTCTCCTTTGCATGAATTGCTTCGTGTCAGCAGCCTTGGATTGCTTGCGCGGATTTTTCCGAAACATGTGGTGGGTATACCCGTGTCCGATCAGGCCATTTCTCCCCAATGGACGAGTTTTGCCTGCGTTTTGATTCGCCGGGAAGTCTTCGAGTCAATCGGTCTGCTTGATGAGGGATATTTTATGTATTTTGACGATGCCGATTTCTGTCAACGGGCGGGTAATAATGGCTGGCGGATTCTCCATGATCCGAAATCGCGAGTTGTACACCTTCGTGGTGGAACGAGTTCTGTCAAGCATCAAAGCCAGAGACGTAAAAGGGTACCAGCCTATTTCTATCTTTCCCGGAGTCGGTATTTTCGGTCCCATTACCATGGACGTGCTGGACTTCTTGCGGCAAACCTTCTTTGGTACGCTGGTTGGGTTATCGGTAGACTGAAGTATCTTGCCGGAAAAGAACCGCCACCAGTATGTGAAAAGGAGTGGTTGGATATCTGGAAGGGCTTTATGACGAGACAGATACCATTGTCGGAAACCTTGAAGGTTAGGCAAGATGTTCGGCAATCTGCCTGACTTTATTATCATTGGCGCCATGAAATCGGCTACCAGTACGCTGCATGAACAGTTGCGATTGCAGCCAGGAATCTTCATGAGTACGCCAAAGGAGCCGAATTTCTTCAGTGATGACCCGGTTTATACGCAGGGCATGGGCTGGTACGAGGAGTTGTTTGCCGACGCGAATGACGATGATTTGAAGGGTGAGTCCAGCACCCATTACACCAAGTTGCCGACCTATCCGCATACCATTGAGCGGATGCAAAAGGCTGGTGTTTCCCCAAAATTCATCTATGTCATGCGGCATCCACTGGATCGCCTGATCTCGCACTATATCCATGAATGGACACAGGGCGTGATCAAGACGGACATCGTGAGTGCGCTGAAATCTCATCCGGAACTGTTGCAGTATGGGCAATATACCAAGCAGCTCGAACCCTATTTTGATGCCTTTGGACGGAAATCCGTGCTGCCGGTTTTCTTCGACCGGTTGCGAACCGAGCCCCAGGCCGAACTAGAACGTATTTGCCGGTTCATCGGTTACAGCGGAACACCGCAATGGTACACGGATTTGAAGCCAACAAATGTCTCGCGGGAACGAATCCGACGTTTCCCGCTTGATAACTTGCTGATCTATTCCGCGCCGGCGACCTGGTTGCGTCGAATGCTGTTTCCCAAGGCCCTGCGCAACCGGATTCGGGACCGGTTGACCATGCGCAAGCGACCGCAACTCCCGGCATCGGTACGGTCGAGTGTTGAGGCCGTTTTCGACGAGGACCTTGAAATGTTGGGCGATTGGCTTGGTGTGGAATTGAATTGCCAAAACTTTTCGGAAGTGACCCGGAATATTGGTCTGGAGTGGCGAGTTTGAGGGTAAGGCCGGCGGTTATTGGCCGGAATTATTCGTGCTGCTGCCTGCTGCTTTCCCGATTTTCCGTGCTGACGGTTTCTTGAGTTGATGGTTGGTCAGCCGACTTTCCTGATGATTTTTCATGGTTTGTTTTTGCTTGGTTTCCCCCGCCGTAACGGATGACCCGGGCTGGCACGCCAATCGCCGTGGCATCTGCCGGAACATCGTTGATGACTAGGGAATTGGCGGCAATGCGGGCGCGGTCTCCGATTTTTACTGGACCGAGTATCTTGGCACCGGCGCCAATGTAGACATCGTCTCCGATGACTGGCGCTCCCTTCCGATCGGGATTGGTCCCGATTGTAACATCCTGCTGAATGCCGCACCGGTCGCCGATCACAGCCATAGGATGGACACTGATATTGCCGGAATGGACGAGATGCAGATCCCGACCGATTCGGGCTTCGCAGTTGAGGCGGATGCCGCTGGTGATGAGAATCAGGAAGGCATTGAGGCCATAGAGCTTCATCAGGAAATAACGCAGGAACCGGTTGGGAACGCAGCGTGCCCAGGCCCCATATCGGTAGTTGAGCACGGCCCACAAGGCTGGATTGAGAATGGATGATTCATGCCGGTGGTAGATCCGGCGGATTTCATCAAACCGTTTTCCCATCGTTACGCTCAATTGGCCTGCGCGCTTGCCTCAGACGATTGGGAGGGTATTGACAGGTTGTGGAGAAAGGCCAGAAAACCTCTGGCCACATATCGTTGGCCATTGGCATTGAGGTGACTGCCGTCACGGGTATAGGCAGGAACCAGGCCATAAATCGTCTGTCCGCTTTCGCTGCGCTTTTCACGCATCCCGTCGGGATAGGTGGATTCATATCGGGCGATGTCGAAAACCCGGTTTGCCGGATAACGATCGCGGATCCGCTGGCTGAAGGCCTCGCGCATGGCGTTGGTGACATCGATCCAGACGGACATGCCCAACAGTCGCTTGACGCGGGCCTTGAGAGTGTGGGGAAACGCCATCAGCGGGACGGTCATGTGTGCGAAGGTGATGTCTGGATAGCGTTTTTCGAGCGAGTCGACCATCGCGGTGTATTGCCGGAACAGCCCGTCCACATCGGAATCGGTATCGAAATCGATGTAACAAAACTTCATGACCGCGACATCGGGGAGTCCGTTATCAGGGAAGGTGGCCAGTTGCTCGGCAAAGCTCCGGATCTTTGTCTCCGGAAATCGATTCTTCCCTCCATATGTGTGAATGATGCCATTGCCATTGTATCCGTAGACCAGCCCGGAGGCGTCCCGTTGTTCCAGTGGAATATCAATGCCGGCGTCCCGGGCCAGCAAACCAACGCCATCCATCAGGTTCTTGCCGACCGACTGGTGCATGAAGAAAATCCGGTGTTGCCGTAATGGCGTGAAATCGCTGGCGGTGGGTTTTGGCATGGTGATTGTGGTTGATGAACTTTCTTGGTGGGTATCTTCTTCGGGCTGACAGCCCTGCAAGGCGAGGGCGATCAGGATCAACAACGGCAAGGCCCATCGGGAAGTCAGATGAGTTGAGCGGTTTGCTAGGAACGTTCGGGACATGGGCATGGGTCGGGGATGATGGACTGGGTGCCTGATGTGCTGAGGCAGCTGAATCGCCCTGTGAATGTTTTCACCGAAGCTAGGGTGTCGCCAATAGCACATTGGTCATATTGTTCCCGCTGGCCATTCTGAACAGCGGCAGTATCACTGTCTTTCGCAGGTGCCCATGAGTTCTGCCTGTTCGAGCACATGGTTGGCCATTGCGGCCTGCAGGGTGGCCTTGGTGGGGGCGCCCAGATCGGGCAGGACGGTATCCAAGGCGTAGAGCTTGAAAAAATACCGATGCCGGCCGATGGGCGGGCAGGGGCCGCCGTAGCCGGTGCGGTTCCAGCTGTTGAGGCCCTCGAGGGTGCCGGGCGGGAGGTCGGCGGGGGAGACGGCTTCGGGGAGGCCGGTGCTGTCGGGCGGCA
>Ga0256832_1000625_pt1 | contig 23078 bp, 19 predicted proteins | sample 134614metaG_FD_190534 | JGI IMG/M metagenome (GOLD analysis project Ga0256832, IMG submission 190534) | Hydrothermal vent microbial communities from Lau Basin, Pacific Ocean - 134-614 | ecosystem: Environmental > Aquatic > Marine > Hydrothermal vents | place: Pacific Ocean: Lau Basin | collected... | reverse complement strand
CTCGCGCAGTGGACTACGCCGGGGCTTGATCTGCACTTCGGTGACGCGGCCGTCCACATCGGTGGCCACGAGATCACAGCCTTGCGGATCCTGCGCAGGGAACAGCCCCAGCACCACATCGGCCTCTCCCGCCTGGTCGAGCAGGGCCCTAAAGGCCTCGCGCGGGCTGAACTGCAGGTCCGGAAATCCCAGCGCCACGCGACAGTCGCGCACGAATGGCCAGGCCCGGTCGACGGTCTCCAGCACGCCCCTGGTCGGGGGTGTCACCCGATAGGCGATATCCAGCCCGAAGTCCGCCCCGCTACCCAGGAAGGCCGGGATGTCCCACTTGCCCTCCCGAAGCACCACGTACACCCGTTCGATCCCCACCGCGGCATAGGCCTCCAGCAGATCGGCGCACAGCGGACGCAGCGTACCGTCGGCACCGGGCACCGGCAGGATCTCCTTGCTGCACGGCAGTGTGCCGAGCCGTGCGGCCATCCCGGCCGCCGGGATCAGTCCAACCGTTTTCACTCGGCGAACGGATGGCGCAAGACGATGTTCTCGCTTCGTTCGGGACCGGTGGAGACGATGTCCACCGGTACGCCCACCACCTCCTCGATTCGCCTCAGATAGGCGCGGGCATTCTCCGGGAGGGCCTCCAAGTCCCGCAGACCCACGGTGGAGGTCTGCCAGCCGGGCATGTCCACGTATACCGGCTCACAGGCCTCCAGCGACTCGGCACCCACCGGCGGCACCTGGAATTCGCTCCCGTCGCAACGGTAACCCACACAGATGCGTAGCGTCTCCAGACCATCCAACACGTCGAGCTTGGTCACGCACAGGCCGGTGACGCTGTTGATCTGCACCGCCCGGCGCAGGGCCACCGCATCGAACCAGCCGCAACGCCGCGGCCGGCCCGTGGTGGCACCGAACTCGTGACCCCGTGTGGCCAGGTGCTCCCCCATCTCGTCGAACAGCTCGGTGGGAAAGGGCCCGGCGCCCACCCGGGTGGTATAGGCCTTGGTCACCCCGAGGATGTAGTCCAGGGCATGCGGCCCCACACCGCTGCCGGTGCAGGCCCCCCCAGCGGTGGTGTTGGAGGAGGTGACATAGGGATACGTGCCGTGATCAATGTCCAGCAGGGTGCCCTGGGCGCCTTCGAACAAGACACTCTTCCCCGCCCGGCGCAGCTCGTAGAGCCGATGCGGCACATCGGTCACCAGGGGCTCCAGGCGCTCGGCCATGGCGAGCGTCTCGTCGAGAATCTTTTGAAAGTCAGCCGGCTCGGCGTGAAAGTAGTTCTTCAGCACGAAGTTGTGATAGTCCAGCACCTCGCCCAGCTTGGCCGCGAACCGCTCCCGGTGCAGCAGGTCTTCCACACGCAGCGCCCGACGCGCGACCTTGTCCTCATAGGCGGGCCCGATACCACGGCCCGTGGTGCCGATGGCCTTCTTGCCCCGGGCACGCTCGCGGGCATGATCGAGCATGATGTGATAGGGCAGGATCAGTGGGCAGGCCTCGGAGATGTGCAGACGTTCGCTGGCCGGCACGCCCTTGGCCTCGAGCTCGTCGATCTCCGCCAGCAGGGCATCGGGCGCCAGCACCACCCCGTTGCCGATAAAACAGGCCACGTCGTCGCGCAGGATGCCGGAGGGGATGAGGTGCAACACCTGTTTCTCCGTCCCGATGACCAGCGTGTGACCCGCGTTGTGCCCCCCCTGGAAGCGCACCACGGCGTCGGCCTGCTCGGTGAGCAGGTCGACGATCTTGCCCTTGCCCTCGTCCCCCCACTGGGTGCCGAGCACGACGACGTTCTTAGCCATGATTCACAAATCCTTCACCGTCCAGATTCCGTCCACCCTCACCAGGACCCGGTCGCAGCTCATTGCGGCAGCCCCTTCCCGCTGTCCGGCCAGTCCACAGACCACCCGCATACCGGCCGCCCGCAAGGCCCGGATTTCGGCTTCGGCCTCGGTCACGTCCTCGGCCGGGACGAATACTCCACCCGGGGCGGGTTCGGCGTGGCTCGGCGCGAGTTCACACAGGGCGCGCAGGTCCGTGCTGAAGCCGGTGGCGGGGCGGGCACGGCCGAAGGCCGCCCCGATGTCGTCGTAACGCCCGCCACGGGCGACCTCCTTCCCCACCCCGGGGGTGTACGCGGCGAACACCACCCCGGTGTGATAGCGGTAGCCACGTAGTTCGCCCAGATCGAAATGGAGGGTCACCTCCGGTTCCAGGCGCTCCAGCCGGGCGGCCAGCTCCTCCAGGTGGTCGAGGCATTGCGCCACCGCCCGACCGCCGGCAGCCAGCGCAGACCGCGCCCGGGCCAGCACCTGCCGATCCCCGTGGAGACCCACCAGGGCCTCCAGCGCGGCACGCACCTCTGGCCTGCAGTGCAGTGCCTCGAGCATGATCTCCAGCTCGGGGGCGGACTTGCGCTGGATGACGTCGAACAGCGTGTATTCGTCGTCCTGCCCCAATCCGGCACACCGGGCCAGGGCCCGATAGATCCCCACGTGCCCCAGATCCAGGTGGACCTCACTCACGCCGGTCTGGCGCAGGGTCTCGATCATCAGCCGGATCACCTCCAGGTCGCTGTCCACCCCCGCGTGCCCGTAGAGTTCGGCGCCCACCTGGAGCGGGCTGCGTGAGCCGCCGATCCCATCGCCACGGGCACGCAGCACCGTACCCATGTAGCACAGGCGCGTGGGTCCCGACCGGTTCAGTACGTGTGCGTCGATACGCGCCACCTGCGGCGTCATGTCGGCGCGAACACCGAGCTGCCTGCCGTTGAGCTGGTCGACGAGCTTGAAGGTCTGGAGGTCCAGGTCCCGACTCGTACCCACCAGCAGTGACTCGAGGTACTCGACGAACGGGGGAATGACGAGCTCATAGCCCCAGGTGTGATACAGATCGAGCAGGCGGCGCCGTGCCTGTTCCAGGCGTTCCGAGTACGGCGGAAGGGCTTCCTCCACCCCCTCCGGCAGGAGCCAACGCTCGCTGGGGATCATCGCGTTCTCAGCCCTGACGCACGAGATAGAGCAGCACGGCCCCACCGACCATGCTGGCCAGGCCAATCAGGCGCAGGATCCGGTCGGGCAGGGTCGCCATCTGGCTCAAGGCTTCACGGAAAGCACGTGGCGCCAGGGCCGGCATGAGCCCTTCCAACACCAGCATCAGCGCCAACGCCGCCCACAGGTCGTCCCATGCCACGAGCCGTCACCTCGATCGCTGCGCCCCGCGGGCGGTCACTGATCCCGGCCCTGGGCGTCCTTGAAGTAACGGAAGAACTCCGTGTCCGGCTCGAGCACGAACATGCCGTTACCGCCCTGGAAGGCCTTGCGATACCCCTGGAGGCTGCGAACAAAGGAGAAGAACGCCGGATCCTGCCCATAGGCCTGGGCATAAATCTCGGCCGCCTTGGCGTCCCCATCGCCCCGGATGCGCTGCGCCTCTCCATAGGCCTTGGCCAGGATGACCTCGCGCTCCCGGTCGGCCTCGGCCCGGATCCGCTCGGCGGCCTCTTTGCCGCGCGCCCGGAAGTCCCGCGCCACCCGCTCACGTTCCGCACGCATGCGCGCGTAGACCGAGTCGCTCACCTCGTCGGGCAGATCGATGCGGCTGATCCGCACGTCCACCACCTTGACGCCCAGGTCCCGAGCCGCCTGATCGGCTTCCTTCTGGATGATCTCCATCATCTGGGCCCGTTCCCCGGAAACCACCTCCTGGATGGTGCGTTTGCCGAACTCACCACGCATGCGGTCCTTGACGATCTGCGAGAGTTTGATCAGGGCGTCGCGCTCCCCGCCCGGGTTCTTGAGGTAGAAGTGCTTGGTGTCCGCGATCCGCCACTTGACGAAGAAGTCCACGGTGACGTTCTTCTTCTCGCTGGTGAGGAAAGGCTCGGGCTGGGCGTCCAGGGTCAGGATACGCCCGTCGAACTTGACCACGGATTCCACCGGGTACGGCCACTTGAAGTGCAGGCCCGGCGGGATGTCCGACTGCTTGATGTCCCCGAGCCGGATCACCAACGCTCGCTCCCGCTGGTCCACGATATACAGCATGGTCGCCGCCAGTACGACCAGGGCGAGCAGCAGGATGCCGATCTGTTTGATATTCATCTCAGCGCCCCTCCCTCAACCGTACCGGGCGCCGGATCCGCTCCGAGGCCGCGCCGGAGTTACTCGCGGCCCGTCGCGAGAATGTGGAACTCGACGGCGAACCGGTCAGGGGCTCGATATGCTGCCCCTGCGAGCGCAGGAGCTGGTCCAGGGGCATGTAGAACAGGTTGTTGCCCTCTTGGACGTCGACCAGGACCTTGCCCGACTCGGCCAGAACCTTCTCCATGGTCTCCAGATAGAGTCGCTCCCGCGTGACCTCGGGGGCCTGCCGGTAGGCCCCTAGCAGCTTCACGAAACGGTCGGCCTCACCCTGCGCGTTCTCGGTGATGGAGTCCCGATAGGCGATGGCCTCCTGGCGCAGCCGGGCCGCCTCGCCACGAGCCTGGGGGAGGATGCCATTGGCATAGGCCTGGGCCTCGTTACGGAACCGCGCTTCGTCCTCGCGGGCCTTGATGGCATCGGCGAATGCGTCCTGCACGGCCGCCGGCGGCTGCGCCTGTTGCATGTTCAGCGCCGTAATGAGCAACCCCGTCTTGTACTCCTGAAGAATGGCCTGCATGAGCTGACGGGTCTTGGCCGCCACCTCAGCGCGCCCCTCGGCCAGGATGTAGTCCATCTTGCTGCGCCCCACCACCTCGCGCAGCGCCGACTCCATCACCTGCCGGAGGGTGACGTCCGGCAGCCGCACCTGGAAGAGATAGTCCTCCGGCGATTCGATCAGGTACTGGGCCGCCACTTCCACTTCGACGATATTCTCATCCTGAGTGAGCATGGTGGCCTTGTGCTGGGCGGTCCGGATCTCGGTGACGTTCACCCGCTCCACCGCCTCGATGGGATACGGGGCGTGCCAATGAGGACCCGGCCCTGTGGTGCGCGCATAAGCACCGAAGCGCAGCACGACACCGGCCTCGCCCGGATCGATGATGTAGATTCCGGAGCCGAGCCAAACCAGCACCGCTGCGACCGCCAAGAGCCACACCGCGGGGCCACCGGCACCCCCTTTCCGGCCCTGCGCGCGGCCGCTTCCACCCCGGCCTCCGAACAAACTCCCGAGACGCTCGGTCAACTTGCGCAGGAGTTCGTCCAAATCCGGGGGACCCTGCTGGTCGGAGGGCCGCTGCCCCCAGGGATCCTTTCCGCCTCCGGGTTCGTTCCAGGGCATATCGTTCTCCGTCACATACGACCCGGGTCAGGGGTCGAAATACCGATCAGGGCAGCAACCGGCCGCGGTTCCACGTCCCGGGGCGGCTCCTGCCATCCCCCGGTGCGAACGCGCCGCACTTGAGGCCCGCGTACACCCGCCTGAAAACGGCCTCTGGCGCACACAACGGGCGTACGCGCCACGGGAATGCGCCGGCGCGGCATTGTAGCGGTCCGAAAGCACAAATTCACGCAGCCCGGTGTGCCGCGTCACCTCAGCACCGACAGGGCAAGCGCTCCGAACGCATCAGACGCTCGAACCGCCCCCGGGGCAGCTCCACCTCCAGACGCCAGCCGCCGGTCGCGCCGGGCTCTTCCCGCCGCACGGCACCCAAGGCGAAGAGCTGCGCGCGCAGGCGCCCGGCCTCCGGGCCGAGTTCCAGCCAGCCGCGCCGCATCTCGCCTTGGAACCAGGCGCCGAGCGCGGTCTGCAACCGATCCACCCCGCTGCCTGTGGCCGCCGAGAGCCAGACGGATCGGAGCCGTCCGGCGTCGTCCCACTCCACCCGGGGTTCCAGTCCGGCCACGTCGATCTTGTTGTATATACGGACCTGGGGCACGTGCCCCGCGCCGATCTCCTCGAGCACCACCTGCACGTGCTCGGCCGCCTCGTCATGGCGGGGGTCGGCGGCATCGATCACGTGCAACAGGAGATCGGCCTCACGGGTCTCCTGGAGCGTGGCATGAAAGGCCGCCACCAGGTGGTGTGGCAGGCGGCGGATGAAGCCCACTGTGTCGGCCAGCACCAGGTGACCGCCTCCCGGCAGGGGCAGCCGCCTGAGCGTGGGGTCCAGGGTAGCGAACAGCTGGTCGGCGGCATAGACGTTAGCCTCGGTGAGGCGATTGAACAGGGTGGATTTCCCCGCATTGGTATAACCCACCAGAGCGACGGTGGGAACCTCGGACTTGCGCCTCGCGCGGCGTCCCTGCTCCCGCTGCCTGCGCACCTTCTCCAGCTGCCGCCGGATCTGGTGGATCCGCCCGGCGATCAGGCGTCGGTCCGATTCGAGCTGCTTCTCACCCGGGCCGCGCAGTCCGATACCGCCTTTCTGCCGCTCCAGGTGCGTCCAGCCCCGCACCAGACGCGTGGACAGGTAACTCAGCTGCGCGAGCTCCACTTGGAGCTTGCCCTCGTGAGAGCGTGCACGCTGGGCGAAGATGTCGAGGATGAGCTGTGTGCGATCCACTACGCGGCAGCGGCAGGCCTGCTCCAGGTTACGCATCTGAGCGGCGGTCAGACCATGATCGAACAAGACCACATCGGCCTGGTGACGGCGCACCGCCTCGGCGATCTCTGCGAGCTTACCCGCGCCCACGAAAGTGGCCGGATCCGGGCTGTGCCGCGTGGCCGTGACCCATGCCACCGGCCGCGTGCCGCTGGAGACCACCAGGTCCCGAAATTCCTGGGTGTCGCCGTCGGCGGGAGCCTGGCGCAACGCCACCTGGACGAGGACGGCGCGATCGCCGCCTTCGAAACGCTCGAACAAGCTCACTCGATCCTCTTGCGGCCGGCCGGGCGCCCGGGCCGCGAAGGCTCAATCCTCGTTGCCTGGATCACTACCCGGGTAAGGAATCTTGATGTTGCGTGAAGGGACGATGGTGGAGATGGCGTGCTTGTACACCATCTGGTTCACACTGTTGCGCAGCAGGACCACGAACTGATCGAAGGAATCGATCTGACCCTGCAGCTTGATGCCGTTGACGAGATAGATCGACACCGGCACGCGCTCTTTACGCAGCGTGTTGAGGAAGGGTTCTTGTAGCGTCTGCCCTTTTGCCATGAATCTGCTCCTGGTCGTCGTTCGGAACGACGGATGCCGCGGGGCGGCCCGTCCCCCCATTTCAGGTCATGTATAAGAATCTGTTTATTCTAGCGCAAATGCCCATCGATGAGGCGGAGAATCTGGGTGTGGGTCCGCCCCCCCTGGAAGGGGTCCACGACCTGCGCCCCCGACTCGGCCCGCAGCCAGGTGAGCTGGCGCTTGGCGAGCTGGCGTGTGGCGGCGATCGCCTGTTCCACCCAGCTCTGCTCCGGACACCGCCCTTCCAGGTAGCACCAGGCCTGTCGGTAGCCCACCGAGCGCATCGAGGGCAGGTCCGGATGCAGCTCTGGCCGCGCGCGCAGGCGACGCACCTCGTCCAGGAACCCGGCCTCCAACATGTCCAGGAAACGCTCCCGGATGCGCGTGTGCAGCCGGGCCCGGTCCGCGGGCAACAGCACGATCTCCAGCAGCCGGTAGGGCAGCTCCGGCGTGGTCGAGCGCTGCCACCGGCTGACCGGCCTACCGGTGAGGCGTACGACCTCCAGGGCCCGTTGGATGCGCTGCGCATCGTTGGGATGGATGCGAGCTGCGGTTTCGGGGTCCAGCATGGCCAGTTGCTCGTGGAGGGCCGGCCAGCCCCGGCGGCGTGCCTCGGCATCGATGCGGGCCCGCATCTGCGCGTCACCCGGCGGCATCGGCGCCAATCCGCGGCGCAGCACCCGAAAATAGAGCATCGTCCCGCCCACCAGCAGCGGAATCCGGCCCCGGGCGGTGATCTGCGCCATGGCGTGCAGCGCGTCGCTCCGGAAGCGACCCGCCGAATAGGTCTCAGCGGGATCGACCAGGTCGATCAGGTGATGAGGGACTTCGGCCAGCACCTCCGGGGGCGGCTTGGCCGTGCCGATATCCATACCACGGTAGACCAAGGCAGAATCCACGCTGACGATCTCCAGCGGGAGGCGCCGTGCCAGTTGCAGGGCGATGTCGGTCTTGCCACTGGCCGTAGGCCCCATGAGCAGTACGGCAGGTGGCAGGGGCTCCTCGGACACGGACCTCAACGCCCCCGCAGGAACAGCCGGTCCAGGGCCTCCAGATCCAGCTGCACCCAGGTGGGCCGCCCGTGGTTGCACTGCCCGCTCCGATCGGTCTGCTCCATGTCGCGCAGCAAGGCGTTCATCTCTTCCAAGGTGAGCCGCCGGTGCGCACGCACGGCACCATGACAGGCCATGGTGGCCAACAACCGATCCATCTCTTCGTGGATCCGCTGCGCACAGCCGTGGATACACAGATCGGCAAGCACGTCGCGCACCAGCCGCTCCACGTCGGTGCCCGCCAGCAGCGCCGGGATCGCGCGCACGACAAGCGCGCGCGGCCCAATGCGGTCCAGCTCCACACCCAGCTCCGACAAGGCCCCACGAGCGGCCTCGCCGTGCTCCGCCTCGGTGGCGGACACCTGCAGATGCAGGGGTACGAGCAGCCGCTGGGTGGGGACCGGTCCCTCGTGCACGGCTCGCTTGAGCCGCTCGTAGGTGATCCGCTCGTGGGCTGCGTGCATGTCTACGAGCACCAGTCCCCGGGCGTTCTCGGCGAGGATGTAGATTCCATGGAGCTGGGCCAGTGCAAAACCCAAGGGTGGCGTCGATTTCTCCCGGGCGGCCTGATTGGTCTGTTCACCACGGTGCTCCGTTTCCGCTGACAAGGCGCGGGCCGCCTCACTCATGCGCGCGTAGCTCGCCACCTGGGCCTCGGCCACGCCGGGGTACGGCAGGCCCACCTCGGTCTGCGAGGGGGACGGTTCCGGAGGCGGCGTAGTGGGCGAACTCGCCGGTGCCTGGGTTCGGAGCTTTCCCGCGCTGCCGGGGCGCAGCTCGGCGATGACCCGGTGCAGCACATGAAACAGAAAGTCGTGAACGGCACGCGCGTCGCGAAAACGCACTTCCTGCTTGGCCGGGTGGACGTTTACGTCCACCGCCTCGGGATCCATCTCCAGATGAAGCACATAGGCAGGATGCCTTCCGTGGAAAAGCACGTCCGCGTAGGCCTGGCGCACGGCGTGGGCCACCGTACGGTCACGCACCGGACGTCCATTGACATAGAAGTACTGCAGATCGGTCTGGCTGCGCGAAAACGTCGGGCGCGCCATCCAGCCCCACAGGCGCATTCCGGCCCTGGCATGCTCGATGCGCACGCAGGCCTCGGCGAAGTCCTCACCGCAGACGGCTGCAACTCGCAGGTCTTCGGCCGCCTCGTCCTCGGCCGGCGGCAGCTCCAGCACACTGCGGCGGTTGTGCCGCAGGTCCAGAGCCACCGTAAACCGGCTGAGGGCCAAGCGCTGGACGAGCCCCAGCAGGTGCTGAAACTCCGTGCGTTCGGTGCGCAAGAACTTGCGCCGCGCCGGTATGTTGAAGAACAGATCACGAACCTCCACGCGGGTGCCGGGAGGATGAGCCGCAGGGACCGGTCCCTGATAGTGACCGCTGCCATCTCCAACCAGGCGCCAGGCCAGCTCGCTGGCCGGGACTCGCGAAGTGATCTGCAATCGGGCCACGGACCCGATGCTGGGCAGAGCCTCGCCACGAAACCCGAGGCTCGTGACGCGTTCCAGGTCCCGCAGCGTAGCGATCTTGCTCGTCGCATGCCGACTCACGGCCAGACCCAGTTCGTCCCTGGGGATCCCGCAGCCGTCGTCGCTGACCACCAATCGCTTGATCCCGCCCTGCTCCGCTTCGATCGACACTCGGCGCGCCCCGGCGTCCAAGGCGTTCTCCAAGAGTTCCTTGAGCACAGAGGCAGGGCGCTCGACGACCTCGCCGGCCGCGATCTGGTTCACGAGCTGGGGTGGCAATGGACGAATGGGCATGGGGGGCCGGCACGCCACCAATGACGGCATTGCTGCTGGAGCTCGCCGCTTGGCGCAAGTGGAGCTGGCGAAGGGACTCGAACCCCCGACCCGCTGCTTACAAGGCAGCCGCTCTACCAACTGAGCTACGCCAGCGTGAACGTACCGGGCAGATTCTACGGGAGCCCTCCAAAGGCGGCAATGGGCACCCTGGCCAGCGGCAGGCCGTTGACCCGGGCTTGTGCGAGTTCATAATGGCTGCGCCCATCCAGCCCGTGCGTCCATCTCAGGAGTACCTTCCATGCGACTGATCAAGCTGGTGATTTCGATCGCTTTCATGCTCAGCCCGATACCTCAGGCCCAGGCGTTTCTCAAATGCATGCCGCTGTATGGCAACTGGTGCGGAGTGGACTATCCGCCCAAGGGGACATTCCCGCCCCCGGTGGACGAATTCGATGCGGCGTGCATGCGTCATGACCTCTGCACGGCCGGCGATGATTTTCTCGGCAACACCCGCTGTGACCGCATGTTCGTCTCGGAGCTGAACGCGCTACGGCTCAAGTACGGTTTTCTACCCAAGCCCTTGCAATGGGCCGAGTACGCCTTGCGGGTGAAGTCGGGTGGTCCGTGGGGTGGGATGCCCATGCCCACGCCCTGGGATATGCTGGGCTTCGCACAAAGCGTCTTGACGCCGTGCTGGTGAGCCGCGCACAGTTTTGCATGCCTGTAGGTCCATAGAATGGCCCGGCAATCCGCCGGGGCTGGACGTGCAGCTACCCCGGCACGGGATACGCGCAGGGACCGGCGGGCGGTCACGGTGGCGAGAGCGTCACCGGCCGTTTCCTCCCAAGGCAGGGCACTTCCACGGACCCACGGAGTCCACCACGGTATGACGCACCTCACCAAACGGCTGTCGGAGACCGGCGAGTCCCGCCTCTTCATCCTCATCCCACTGGCGGGAATAACGGCAATCGCCCTGCTGGCCGGCGTGTTTCTGGGCATGCACCAGCGCTTCCCCTATCAGTGGGTGCGGGACGCGGAGCTGGCCGCGAAAGCGCTGTTCGATCCATCGCGTCACCTGGCCAGCCGCGTGCAGAGCGACCTCTGGGAAAAGGCGACCTCGGACGCGAGGGGTGTGGTCCGTCACGACCCCGGCAAGGCCTTCGAAGGCTATACGCTGTATACCTCTGGTCATGCGCAGAAGGCGTTTCTCGTCGACATGGCCGGGACCGTCGTACACGAATGGGCCCTGCCTTTTGACAAGGTCGACACCACGGGCCGATACCCCGAGGCCAGACCGGAGTACACCTACTACCGCGACGCCTACCTCTATCCCAACGGGGACCTACTGGTGATCTACGTGGCCTTCGGAATGACACCGTGGGGAATGGGTCTCGTCAAACTCGACAAGGACTCCAACCTGATCTGGGCCTTCCTCGAGCCGGTGCACCACGATCTCAGCGTAGGGGAAGACGGAAAGATCTACACCCTCACCCATCGGATCCGCAGGGACCTGCCCGAGGTGTTCCAGCATCTCAAGGGCCCCATCATCGACGACTCGGTGGTGGTGCTGAGTCCGGACGGCCACAAACTCAAAGAGGTGAACATCCTGGACGCCCTCGCGCGCTCGAATCTGCAGGGGTTCATCGAAGAGGTAGCGGAGAAGAAGCCGGGCCCCAAGGGGGACCTCCTCCACACCAACACCGTCGAGGTCTTGCCTTCGACCCTGGCCCCGAAGTTCCCGTTCCTGAAACCCGGAGAAGTGCTGCTGAGCTTCCGCAAGAGGGATGCGATCGCAACCGTCGACCTGGAGACCGGGCGCATGACCTGGGTCCTGCGGGGGGAATGGAGGCGACAGCACGACCCGGACTTCCTCCCCAATGGCCACATCCTCCTGTTTGACAATTCCGGCTGGCTCGGCGAGGGTGGAAGGAGCCAGGTCCTGGAGATCGACCCGATGAACGAAGCCGTCGTCTGGCGCTACACTGGAGATCGGGATCACCCCATGTACAGCTGGGCCCGTAGCCGCCAGCAGCGCCTGCCCAACGGCAACACCCTGATCACCGTCTCGGCGGAGGGTCGCCTCCTGGAAGTCACGCCGAATGGCGACATCGTCTGGGAATTCGTGAACCCGGTCCGCGAACAATTCCAGGGAGAGGCTTATATTCCCGTGGTATCCGCCGGATATCGCTACGCTCCCGGGGATCTCAAGTTTCTCACTTCCGCAGACTGACTGACCGTGGATCTCGCCGCGGGCGACTGGCACCGACGCGGCGTAGGGCCATGGGCGGAGATGCCCGCTCGCGCAGCGGATCGTCGCGGCCCGAATCCCATGAGGAGCAGAGGTCGCGGCCGTTGTTTCTCGCCTACTCAAGGCGCACGTCGATTGGAGGGTCACTGATGAACGCCATCGCCAAACGAGGCATCTGGTTGTGCATGTTCCTTCTCGCTCCCACGGCCGAGGCCTACGTGGGACCGGGAGCGGGAATCTCATTGCTCGGGTCTCTCGCCGGGCTTGTCGGTGTGATCGTTCTTGCCATCGCTTCGGTGCTGTTCTGGCCCATACGGCGCCTGATGCGCAAGAAGAAGACCACCGGCCAGCAGGCTGGACCCGTGGACGAAGACGCCTCTTCGACAGCGCGGAAATAGACGCGGTCTGGTGGGCTTCTTCGACCTCGCCGCACCACTGTTGTCCCGGGCAGACGGCCTGCTGGGATCGTCAGCCCCGTGGCTGCACGTGGCCTTATGGGGCGCGGTCTCGGGTGCCGTGTCCATGGCCTTGTATCGGGCCGTCTCCTGTCAGCCGTGCATCGCGCGGGTAAAGGCTGCGCTGCAGCCGGTGCGAAGTGCACTCGCCGGTTACGACGGAGACGCCCGAGGGCTCATGGAACTGGTGGTAACGAATCTCCGTCTGTCCTTGAAACAGGTGGGGCTCACGGCCTACCCGGCCATTCTCGCTTCATTGCCCATCCTGTTCGTCCTGGCATGGATGAGCAACGACTACAGCTACGGGTTCCCGAACCCCGGCGCCGAGGTCACGGTGAAGATCCATTCGTCCGATCCCCATCTCGAGGGTCAGACCATATTCCGCTGGCCCGCCAACCGCCGAGTGACGATCGATTGGAAAGGACGAGACCTTGTACAGGTGTTCTTCGCCAAGCCGGTTCCCGTGATCCACAAGCACGCATGGTGGAACCTGCTCTTCGGCAATCCCAACGGCTATCTTCCACATGACTCACCGGTGGATCGGCTGGACTTCGACTTTCCGCCCAAGACGATCTTGCCTCTCGGTCCGGACTGGATGCGGGGTTGGATCTTCTTGTATTTCACGGTGATGGTGGTGGTTTCGCTGGCAGTGAAAATCGTCTTCAGAATCCATTGAGGCGGCATGGGGCGGCAAGTCATCGGGTGGGGCCATCCGGGCCTTACGCAGCTGCCGCCATTACCGGCCACCAGACGACCGAGCATCATCATGTCTGTCGAGCTTTCCACATCCCCCTGGTTGGACGTCGTCGGAGGTTTCGTCGCGCGGCATCGCCCCCTCATGGTCCGCCTGGGGAACCTGGAGAGCCTGTTTCTCAGAGACCAAATCCAGGCGGTTAGACTGGAGAAGCCCGTCTACGTGGCCGGAATCGCGCGCAGCGGCAGCACCCTGCTCCTTGAGATCCTCAACTCAATTCCTGTCGTCACCACCCACCGCTACCAGGACTATCCATTCCTCCATGTGCCGTATTGGTGGAACACCTATCTGCGGATGGTGCCCGGAAAGCGGTCCGACCCCGAGGAACGCGCCCACGGTGACCGCATCTACATCACCCCGGAGAGTCCGGAGGCCATGGAAGAGATCTTGTGGATGTCTTTCTTCCCCCATCTGCATGACGACACACAGGTCCAGATCCTCGACGAGACTACGTCCCACCCCGGATTCGAGCGCTTTTACACGGATCACCTCCGGAAGCTCCTGCTGGTACGCGGCGCAACCCGTTATGCCTCCAAGGGAAATTACAATGTGACGCGGCTCAAGTACTTGCAGAAACTCTTCCCCGACGCCCGGTTCGTGGTCCCCATCCGAGCGCCCCGCGCACACGTGGCCTCTCTCGTGAAACAGCACCGCCTGTTCTCGGCAGGGGAACGCGCCAATCCCAAGGCCCTCGCCCACATGCAGCGTGTGGGGCACTACGAATTCGGGCTGGACCGGCGCGTCATTCATGTGGGGGATTCGAAGCTGGCCGGCCGCATACGCCAGGCCTGGGACGCCGGGCGCGACGTGGAGGGCTACGCTCTGCTCTGGGGCAGCGTGTACGGCTTCCTGGCCGAGCAGCTCCGCCAGGATCAGGACCTGCGGGAATGCACCCTGGTCCTGCGCTACGAAGACTTGTGCGCCGAACCCGAACGGGTACTCGGCGAGCTGCTCCGTCACGCGGGGCTCGACCAACACACCGAATCGATTGTACAGCGCTATGCCGGCACCATCAGCCCCCCCACTTACTACGAACCCAGCTTCACCCCCGAAGAAGAAGCCGTGCTGGACGCCGCCACCGCCCGCGTAGCCGCCCGGTTCGGGTACGGTTCTGAGACAGAGGCCGATCGGCCCACGCCCGGAGACGCAGCCCCTCCCCCATCCAGCGGCGTGCAGCACACGGCGCACTGACTCCGCGGACCGGTGCCCCCGTTTTTCCTCCTGGGACATGGGCCCCATGCCAGCCGCAGAGCGACGCTCGTTCTGGTGTAACATTACGCGTTTTGCGCGCCAGACCTGCCTTCGCCATGGAAAAGACCTACGATCCGCACGCCATCGAGCAGCGCTGGTACCGCGTCTGGGAGGAGCGTGGCTACTTTCGCCCCCGCGGGCAGGGCGAGCCTTACTGCATCATGATCCCGCCGCCCAACGTGACGGGCACGTTGCACATGGGCCACGCCTTCCAGGACACGCTCATGGACGCCCTGATCCGCTACCACCGCATGAAGGGCGACAACACCCTGTGGCAGCCCGGCACCGACCACGCCGGCATCGCCACCCAGATGGTGGTCGAACGCCTACTGGAGGCCGAGGGCAAGACGCGGCACGACCTGGGCCGGGAGGCCTTCGTGGCCCGGGTCTGGGAATGGAAGGAACACTCCGGCGGCCACATCACCCGCCAGCTGCGCCGCCTGGGGGCCAGCCTGGACTGGTCGCGCGAGCGGTTCACCATGGACGAGGGCTTGTCGCGGGCGGTGCGCGAAGTCTTCGTGCGCCTGTACGAGGAAGGCCTCATCTATCGCGGCAAGCGCCTAGTCAATTGGGACCCGGTACTGCACACCGCGCTGTCGGATCTGGAGGTCATCAGCCAAGAAGAGCAAGGGCACCTCTGGCACATGCGCTATCCGCTGGAAGACGGCTCGGGCCATCTCGTGGTCGCCACCACGCGCCCGGAGACCATGCTTGGCGATACTGCGGTGGCCGTGCATCCCGAAGACACGCGCTACCGGCATCTGGTGGGCAAACGCGTGATCCTGCCGCTCACCGGGAGAACCATACCCATCATCGCCGACGAGTACGTGGATCCGGAGTTCGGCACCGGGGTGGTGAAGATCACCCCCGCCCACGACTTCAACGACTACGAGGTGGGCAGGCGTCATGGCCTACCCCTCATCAATGTGTTTACGCCGGATGCCAAGATCAACGAACAAGCACCTGACAAATATCGCGGCCTGGACCGCTACGAGGCCCGGAGGCGGATCGTGGAGGATCTGGAGGTCGAGGGGCTGCTGGAGAAGGTGGAAGACCACCGGCTCATGGTCCCGCGCGGCGACCGCAGCCATGCGGTGGTCGAACCCTATCTCACCGATCAGTGGTACGTGAAGATCGCGCCGCTGGCCGAGCCGGCCATCCGGGCCGTGGAGGACGGGCGCATCCATTTCGTCCCCGAGAACTGGTCCAAGACCTATTTTGAGTGGATGCACAACATCCAGGACTGGTGCATCTCACGCCAGCTCTGGTGGGGCCACCGAATTCCGGCCTGGTACGACGAGGCAGGCAATGTCTACGTGGGGCACTCCGAAGCAGAGGTCCGCGAGAAGAACGGCTTGGGTGATATTCCTCTGGTTCAGGACGAAGACGTGCTGGACACCTGGTTCAGCTCGGCGCTCTGGCCCTTCTCCACCCTCGGTTGGCCGGAGCGGACCCCGGAGCTCGAGACCTTCTATCCGACCTCGGTACTGGTCACCGGATTCGACATCATCTTCTTCTGGGTGGCCCGCATGATCATGATGGGCCTCAAGTTCATGGGCGACGTCCCATTCCGCGAGGTCTACATCCACGGACTGGTGCGCGACGCCCATGGGCAGAAGATGTCCAAGTCCAAGGGCAACGTGCTCGATCCCATCGACCTCATCGACGGTATCGACCTCGAAGCCCTGGTGAAGAAGCGCACCACAGGGCTCATGCAGCCCCAGATGGCGAAACAGATCGAGGAGGCGACCCGTCGCGAGTTTCCCAAGGGCATCCCCGCCTTTGGCACCGACGCGCTGCGCTTCACCTTCGCCGCCCTGGCCTCGACGGGTCGCGACATCAAGTTCGACCTCAAGCGCATCGAGGGCTACCGCAACTTCTGCAACAAGATCTGGAACGCCGCGCGCTACGTGCTGATGAACACGGAGGGGCACGATACGGGCCTCGGTGATGCCTCCATCACGCTCTCCCTACCCGACCGCTGGATCCGTTCGCGGCTCCAGGCCGTGATCGACGCAGTGCGCGAACAGCTCGAGCAATACCGCTTCGACCTCGCCGCCCAGGCCCTCTACGACTTCATCTGGCACGATTACTGCGACTGGTACCTGGAACTCTCCAAGCCGGTGCTCAACGACCCCGAGGCCAGCGAGGCGGCCCATCGCGGTACGCGCCAGACCCTGGTCCGCGTCCTGGAGCACTGGCTGCGGCTATTGCACCCCTTCATGCCTTTCATCACCGAGGAGATCTGGCAGCGGGTCCGCCCCCTGGCCGGCACCGAGGGCGAGACCATCATGCTGGCCCCCTGGCCTGCGTCCGACGAGGCCCAGCGGGATCCGGCCGCCGAGCGCGAGATCGAGTGGCTGCAACAGTTCATCATGGGCCTGCGGAGGATCCGCGCCGAGATGGACATCGCTCCACGCAAGCCCCTGCCCGTGCTGATCCAGGGTTGGACCGAGCGGGACCGTGAGCGCTACCGTGAGACCCGACCGTTCATCGAGTTCCTCGCCCGGCCGGAATCGATCACTTGGCTGGAGCCGAACGAACAGCCACCGGAGTCGGCCACCGCCTTGGTGGGCGATATGAAGCTCCTGATCCCACTGGCCGGTCTCATCGACACCGAGGCCGAACTGGCCAGGCTGGACAAGGAAATCAATAAATTGAGGCAACAAGTGGAGCGTGCACAAAAGAAGCTCGCCAACGACGGCTTCGTGCGCAAGGCACCCCCCACTGTGGTGGAGAAAGAGCGGGTGCGGCTCCGCGAGCACCAGCGGGCGCTGGCCGAGCTCGAGGCGCAGGCCGAACGCATTCGTGCCCTCTGAGACGCCTCAGCTGGAGGCCGCCTTGGGGCGGCTGAGGGTCTCCAGGCCATACTTGCGGATCATGCGATAGACGCTGCGTTCGCTCACGCCCATCACCTCCGCCACCTTGCTGCGATGTCCGGAGTAGCGCTCCAGGAGGTCGGCCAGGTAGCGTGCCTCGATCTCCTCCAGGGTGGGCTGGTGCTCGAACACCAGCCGGACCGCCCCGGGATGCTCCGGCTCACGCGTTCCGAACACGATGTGTTCGGGACGGATCTTGCGGCTGTCTCGGGAGAGGATGATCGCCCGTTCCACCACATTGCGCAGCTCGCGGACGTTGCCGGGCCACTCATAGGCCACCAGCTTGCGGATGGCCTGCTGCGTCCACTGCTTGCTCACCCGGCAGGAGAAGTCGTGATTGCGCAGGAAATGCTCGGCCAGCACCGGGATGTCCTCGCGCCGCTCGCGCAGCGGCGGCACCGCGAGCACGAACGCGCTGAGCCGGTAATAGAGATCGGCCCTGAACTCGCCGGTGCGGGCCATCGCCTCCAAGTCCCGGTTGGTGGCCGCCACGATGCGCACGTCGGCCTTGAGCATGCGCGTACCCCCGAGCCTGCGGTACTGTCCGGTCTCCAGCAGGCGAAGCAGCTTGGCTTGCGCAGCCTCATCGATCTCGCCGATCTCGTCAAGAAACAGCGTGCCCCCCTCGGCGGCCTCGATCAGGCCCTTCTTCTGGCGGTCGGCACCGGTGAAGGCCCCCTTCTCGTGACCGAAGAGTTCCGACTCGAACAGGTCCTTTTGTAGCGTGCAGCAGTCCACGACCACGAAATTGCGCTCCGACCGTGGGCTGTGCTGATGGATCGATTGGGCCACCAGTTCCTTGCCCGTGCCGCTCTCACCGTGAATGAGTACCGTGATGTCCTCGGGTGCTACGGCGCGAATCGTCTCCTGCACACGGCGGAGGACAGCACTGTGCCCCACGAGTCCACCCCCGTTCTTGGCTCCACGGCGGGCGGCCAGCTGTCTCTTGCAGAAGTGGTGATCCCTCGCCAGAGCGGCCTGGGAGAGGGCACGGTCCACGGAGATCAGCAGCTCGTCCATGCGCACGGGCTTGGCCAGGTAATCCACTGCGCCCGCCTTCATGGCCTCCACGGCATCCGCCACGGAGGCGAAGGCCGTGAGCACGACGATCGGGTACTCCTCGGCCAGTTCCGGGATCCGCTCCAGGGCATTGCCGTCGGGCAGTCGCGCGTCGAGGAGTACCAGGGAGGGCTCGTGCGCATTCAGATAGGCCTGCATCTCGGCCAGCGAGCGGCTCCCGTACACGCTGTGGCCGTGGCGGGCCAGCTGATCGCAGATCAGGCGGTTGAGCGTCTGGTCGTCCTCCACCACCAGGATTTCAGGCATGTTCGTCTCCTGAGCCGCCGTCGGCGGCCGGCAAGCGAATCTCGAAGCAGGCCCCCTCGCCCAGCCGGCTGTCCACGGAGACCCGCCCGCCCCACTTCTCCACGATGCTGCGCACGATGGCCAGGCCCAGCCCGGTGCCCCGCACGCCGTCGGCCCGCTTGCTGAAGAACGGATCGAAGATGCGCGGCAGCACATCGGGGGCAATGCCCGCCCCCGTGTCCCGCACCCGTAACACCACCTCGTCTCCCTCCCGTAGCACTTCAAGCACCAGGGTTCCACCTTCGGGCATGGCATGGAAGGCGTTCTGGATCAGGTTCAGCACCACCATGCGCAACTCGGCATCGGAGGCCAGCACCGGATCCGCCGACTCGAGGTGTTGCTCGACCCGGATGCCTCGTTTCTCCGCTTCCCACAGCAACAGGCTCGCGGTCTCGGCCACGGCATCGCGCAGAACCACCAGCTCGGGATGCTCCGAGGGGGCGGCCGAGAGTCTGAGCATGCGCCGGGAGACGTCGATACACCGTTCGACCTCGCCATGAACCAGATTGAAGTACTGCTGTAGCTGGTCGGTCTGCTCACTCTGAATGCCGCGCAGGAGAGACTCCATGGCATCCAGCGCGATCTGCACCGAGGCCAGCGGGTTCCCGATCTCATGCGCCACGCCGGCGGCCAGTTCGCCGAGCTCGGTGAGCCGCTGTTCCTGGGAGAAGGCCAAGGCGCGTTCCAGGTCCCGGATGGACTCCACGATCAGAGGCCCGTCCCCAGTGGCATCCATGGGCATGGGCGCGGCATAGACCTCCACCTTGAGCCTGGAGCCATCGGCGCGCACGTGCTCGTGCAGCGTCTTCACGGGTTTCCCGCTGCGCCCCACCTCATGCAGCGGACAGGTCACCAGCGTGGGTGGACACGGCTCGTCCCGATGGTGCGAACTCGCGTAGCAACAATTTCCCACGGCAGCCGCACAGTCATCGAGATCGAGATGTTCGCAATATGCGCGATTGGCGACACGGATGCGATAGTCTGGACCAATGACGCGGATCCCGTCAGGAATGGCGTCCACCAGACCTTGGAGGAAATGCCGCTGGCGCTCGAGCTCGGTGAGCTTCTCCTGCAGAGAGGCCGCCATCTGATCCAGCGTCCTGGACAGGACCTCGAATTCGTCACCCGTGCGCAACTGCGACCGGGCCTGGAGCTCGCCGGCCGACAGCCGCCCGGCGGTCTGCGCGAGTATACCCACCGGTGCCAGGACCCAGCGACGCAGCGCCCACAGCCCCGTTGCAAGCAACAGCCCTACCAGTACGAGCCCCACGCCGAGCATCCAAAGGGTGCGCTCGAATGCACGTGCACGGATCGGCAAGGCATCCCGGTCGACAAACAAGATGCCATTGATGGGATGCGTGTCCAGGGACCCGTGACACTGGGTGCAGGCGGGCCGGTTGCGTATAGGCGCAATACTGCGCAGCACATCGCGTCCGCCCACTTCCACGAACCTGGACTGCGGGGGACTCGGTGCTCCGGACACCGCCTGCACAGGCACTTCCCGGTCGAGGAGCCCAGGGTCGGAGGCGAAACGGATGCGCCCCTGCGGATCCGTGATATAGGCCTGGAGGACTTCCGGCTGCGCCCCGAGCCGCTCCAGGATGGCGCGCAGGTCGTCGAATTTCTGCCCCCGCATGGCGTTGACGAGCGCCGCCTCCAACAGCTGATCCACCTGTCGGGCAGCCCGCATGCGCTCTTCGCGAAGCTGACCCACATAGAGGATGGCGAACAGGCCCACGAACACCGCCAGGCTCGCCAGCAGGAGAGCCCCGCCACCCAGGAGAAACTTTCGCGAGAGCCAGCCTCGGCTCTGCTGGATCTCGTTCGCCAAATGCAATCCGTCCTCCACTGCCTCGTGGCGTGACACCCGACTCTACGCCACCATCGGACACCCTACTGAATTGCACCTCGGTTTTCACTGCCAATTTGGCAGGCTCGTTGCCCACTGCATGGTCCAGGCTCAACGGCTGGATCCGCCTGCCGCCCACATGCAAGACGTGCTCCCGGTGCATCAAGCGGCCGCAGCCCGGGTCTCCCACCACAGTGGCACGGAGCTTGCTGCCTCGGACAGTACGGGAGCCTCCTCTGCAGAGGGGCTTCGCTCGGCTTTCGGATATGCACCCCATTTCTCTGTTCCAGCGAGGTACATGCGCACATGAGAACACCGCTCCTTGCCTCCTTCGCCCTGGTGGTCGGCCTTGCCGGCCTCCCGGCCGACTTCCACCCCGCTCGGGCCGCCGCGCTGGCCGATTCCCTGAAGCAGGCCCTGGAAGCCCAGGGCTGGATCGCCACCGAAACACCCGAGGGCACGGTCTACCATCCTCCAGGCTCGGGCACGGGCAAGGCCGCAGCGAGTCCTACTGCTCAGGCCACCGACACCAGCCTCGAGAAGGCACTGCGTGCCCGTGGATGGCGGGTCGAACGCGCTGCCGACGGCAGCCTGGTGCTCTACCCCCCGAGCCGCCAAGCCCAACCCGGTAGCCGAACCGCAAGCCCGGAGACACAGACCTCCCTGCCACCCGAAGCCGGTGGGCTGCAGCACTGGCGGGTGCAACGCACCGCCGACGGCGGCTGGCTCTTCGTGCCCCGATCCACTGGCGCGTCGGTAGGAGGTCCGGAGTCCACTTCCAACCCTGGAAACGGCTCTTCTGGCGACGACGCCGAAAACGCACAGCAAAATAACGGGTCTCGCACCGACCTTCTGGCACCCTGCCCCGGCCTGAAACTCTCCGAGGTCCATGTCCGGCTCCCCGTGAACACATGGTCGGAGGCGCACAACCTGGGCCGGGCTTGGGTCCGAGCCGCGGGGTTGGACCACAAGGCCACGGTGGGGCGCATCCGGGAGATCCTGCGGGTGTACCTGGTGAGCATCGTCACGCGCGAGCGGCCCCACCGCCTCCTGCATCAGCTGGCCATCCGACGCAACGATGGGAGCGTCATCGTTCTGAACTGATACATGTCGATGTCCGGAATTCGGTTTCCCGGGGTGGCTCCAGCAAGGCAGGCGGCGTGGCTGGGCCACGCCCGGGAGGCCGATCTTTAGACGCCCCACCGCCCCATAGGGGCCGGCGCTCGCCCCCGCCGCCTGTGCGCGACGCCGCCTCCCCACCAACAGAAACCAGCCCGTAAGGCCGCTCATGAGAGTGGTCGCTGGACGTGACCCCGTTCACGCGTTTGAGCGTGTCAACACCCGGCGTTCTTCCCACCCCAAACCGGTTCCCGCGCAATCGCCCTGTCGGCCTCTCGCCTCCACCACTCGGGCTCACGAGCGCTCGCAACCCGGGCGGTATCCGACCGTGCCGAATCCCACGTGTCTTCACTATTCCCGCACATTTCCGGCGGCCTCCTGCAATTTTGTCAGTTGTGCAGAGACGCCCGCATGGCTGAGTCACAGCCTGGGTTTGCAGCTTATGTCTGCAGCCCTGTCAAGCCCATCCCGGTCCAGGCACTGTCAGTCTGTCAGCTTTCCAGTCCCGCTCGTCGGGACGGCGGAGCACGCAGAAGCCACTGCCGATGAGAGATGCTTCACAAGCCTAGGCCGGCCAAGCATTTTCCACCAGTTGGCACACCGGTTGCTTCGGAGTGGGTCGCATGCGGCGAGGGGGTCTCCCGCAGGACATCCACCGCAGAGGAGGAAGGAAATGCAGAACCGACTGCCTGTGCGTCTGCTCGCGATGGTCACCGGCTTGCTGGCGACGTCGTGCGCCTGGGCCTATCCAATCGCGGGTGTTGAGCCGTGGCACCGCCCCAAGGGTGCCCCGGTCATCAAGGAAGTCCACAAAGACGCAGCCTGGTATCGCCAGGCCTTGCACGGGATCCAGCCCCCGTATCCCGCAAGCTTCCGGTTCCTCGAAGATCAGGGGAACTGGCACACGCCCTTCAATCGCCCCGGGATGCTCCCTCCGTACGACCTGCGGGGCTGGCATACCGGACGCTAAAGGGTTCGACACCAAGGGTGACACAACTTTCTCCATTGGAGGTATCTGATGAAACGATCGATCAAGCGCTTCAAGAAGACCGCGCTGGCCGCTGTCGTGAGCCTGGCCCTGGGCACCGGCAGTGCGCTCGCCGGCATGTCGGGGATGTCCGGCATGGGCGGCATGTCGGGGATGTCCGGCATGGGTGGCATGAGCGGCATGTCCGGCATGGGCGGCATGAGCGGCATGTCCGGCATGGGTGGCATGAGCGGCATGTCCGGCATGTCGGGCTATTTCAGGA
>Ga0256832_1000624_pt1 | contig 23083 bp, 19 predicted proteins | sample 134614metaG_FD_190534 | JGI IMG/M metagenome (GOLD analysis project Ga0256832, IMG submission 190534) | Hydrothermal vent microbial communities from Lau Basin, Pacific Ocean - 134-614 | ecosystem: Environmental > Aquatic > Marine > Hydrothermal vents | place: Pacific Ocean: Lau Basin | collected... | reverse complement strand
GTGTAAACGCGGCATTATAGTGTGTCATCGCAGACCAGCAAGACCCGTGCCACATAACCGTTTCTGGAATGATAACCAGGGCTATGCGCCTCCACCTCCAGGAAGATAGTTTATTCAAAAATATATAAAAAACAGGGGGGATGGGTATCTGAGGACAGAAGACAGTATGTAGGGTTGGTGGAGTTTACGCAACCAACCAGATTCGGTTGGTTGCGCATGGCTACTCCAACCCTACTCAACTACGCAAAAATATGTAAAAAAAGGGGGGATGGGTTTTACCCATCCCCTTTTTGTTTTTGCTTTGGGGTGCTGTCCCTAAAGCAGTTTTCCATTTGTCGGAAAAGCATTATCGTAATCTGTTTCTTGCCATAAAATGCAGTGGTCACATCAGAGACTCATAAAAATAACAACAGGATAGATAACGTCATGCTAAAAACCTTCACACTAGATAAAATTGTTGATGAGCAACTCACTGAAACTGAAGGAAAACGAACCTTTTATTTAACCGATGAGAACGGTGATAAACGCATTGTTTGGGGGACTACCTTGCTGGATGAGCAGCAGTTTCCGGTAAGTATTTCTACCCATAAAAAACGTGAGTTTCCACTGCTTCAATGCCTGTTTCATTCTAAAGTGAAAGATACGATTAAAATTGAGTTTACCCAGTATAATTCTGTTTTTGACCGAAAATCGATGTCTGAAATCCAGCAGTCAGTTGATAATATCATTAAGGAAATGCAAAAAAAGCCTTATCGGGTTGGTTCTTTATTACAGTTTGTGGAATAGAGCGTAAGCCTAAAAAGTATCAAAAACAGGGGGGATGGGTGGTCAGAAGACAGGGCTTTTTTCTCGTTTTTCTCGTTCCCATGTTCCACGTGGGAACGCAGCCCGGACGCTCCAGCGTCCCGTTCATAACGCTGAAGCGTAGTCTGCGGAATACGGGGATTGCACATTGTTAACCAGTGCTCCTGTTGCCCCTGTTGCATAGTTTGCATAAATCAATCTTTGGAAAAATCCATCATATTACCCATTTCTTCAACAAAGGGCGGCATCTGGTTGGTGACTGCATCGCCCACCGTAACCGGATCTGGTGTGGATAGCTGTGGCGCACGCCAGCCACCGGGCATACGTCCTATATCGTGTGGTGCATTGATCATCTTGTCCCAGAAGTCGTTGGTAACACCAGTATAGAAGTCTGTCCAGATATTACGCTTCTTTCCCCAGGCGTGGACTTTGGGTTTTTTGCGCATTGGGTAGGCTGGTTTTCCAGTGATATTCAGTATTCTGGGTGCTCCGGGGAGTGCCTGTTGAGGTGGCGGCATTCTGCCAGGTCGATTCGGTACAGGGTAGGGCGCACGGCGCGCCTGTTGCTGGTAGGGAATCGCTGGAAAAGGTCGGCGAGGTACGCTCTGCGAGGCTCGTTGCGTTCCGGGCTGATTAGTTAGTAGCGCATTTGTCGCTTTTGTTTTTGGCTGTTCTCCGATTTTAATTGGCAGATCCAGAATAACACCTTGTCTGAGCACCTTGATTTGCGCGATTCGCCCCGGCTTGTCCTTGCGAATTTTGTTAATCAGCGCTTGCGGGTCTTCGATTGGCTCATTATCGTAGCTCAGCAAGACATCGTACTGCTTGATGCCGTCATCTGCTGCGGGTGAGATGTCTGCCAGCCCCATTACAATCAGCCCCTGTTTTTTGCCAATATTGTCCGGCAGGTGAGCGCGCACGGGTGGCGTGAGTTTTGCCAGCCCGATACCCAGATAGCCAGAAGTTTCCTGCTGTGGCGCCTGTGGCGTCTGTGTTGCCTGTGCCAGTGCTGTTGAGCCTGAAGTGAGCCCCAGAGCCACCAGCAAGAGGGCAGGCAGTAATTTTTTAAGTGTCATTTGGTGTATGCTTGTTTGCTGCATGATAGTGTCCAGTTTGAACGGCTTTAATCGAGAATCAATCTTGCGTTTAATTTTTGCAGGGGGCGGTTATTATCCTGTTTTACGGCTGCCCTGAATTTTTCATACTGCTGTTTTGAAAAGGTCATGGGTTGTTTCATAATAAACCAGCGGACTCCCTCGCTGCAGGGTGGTGTCGTCAATGAGCCGCTATAACGATAGTAATTTGCGTATTTCTTTTTCATTTCGGAGTTTCTTAGTGCATTGGCAGCTAACGCGGCTTCACCTTTCTGCATGGGAAGCTGCTGCAGTAGTTTGCGCAATGTGCGGTCAGGTCTGCCAGGCACGACCATTCTGGAAACCAGTGCAAATTGCCCGGCTTTGCTTTTATGGACAAATTCAATCTCCATGGGGTAATGCTTATCGTCTAGAGTATGCTCGCTGGGGATATGAATATCCAGACGAAGCAGCTCAAACTTGATGCCATCCACCTTGATATTGGCGGGGTTTTCATGGCTGTTATCCACGATGACCTGAATCAGCTTGCCGGTATTGCGGATGCTTTTCGGCACAATCAAACCATAGTTAAACTTAATTCCCCGAGTCATCACATTGAGTGATTTTTTGCTGTCAATATTTATGGGGGACTGGTTTTTGCCCTTGCTGCAACGCGCATATTCAGGGGACAAATCCGCCCACTTGTCTGCTTTAGTTGCCTCGTCCTGATAACTCCACTGTGCCTGATTTGTTTGCTCTGCGAATGAGGAGACGGGCAGGCTTATGCCTGCACCCAGGCTCAGCAAAAGAGAAATAAAGCTGAATTTGCGACTAAAAACAGAGCAAAAAAAGCAGCTAAAAATACGACTAAACTGGTCGGTCATGGTGATCCCTCTTAAATCAGAAAAAGTTAAAATTGCCATCGCTAAACGGCAGCATATCACCAAACCAGCCTTCTTCGTCTTCTTTGCGCTTGGTGATGGCATGCGTCAGTGATTTTTTTGCTATTTTGGATAAATCCGGTGCCGCGTAAATCTGTTGCATAATCACCGGGTAAGGTCCTGAAAAGGTGCGTCTGCGAACCACACCCTGAGGATCAAGGTAGCGAATGGTTGCTTCAAAATAATTCTTTGAAAGCTGCTTGATTTTCATCCCATCATAACCAAAGACTTGCAGATTGTACTGATAATCAAGCTGATCTTCGTTTAGTGGGTAGTTTTCAGAACCCAGCACGATGGGCAATTTTATAATTTTACCCTTGCGCGCGATTGTCAGCGTTGCTTTTCCGCCCGGCTTATCCCGTTTAATCAGGCGAATCAGTTGTTTCGGGTGCATTAACGGGTATTGGTTGTAGTTGAGTATTACATCGTAAAGCTTGATACCCTGTTTTGGTGCTGGCGATTTGTTGCTAAAGCCGCTGACCATAACCCCCTGACCGACGAGAACATCCTCAGGCAATTGCGCTTGCAGTTCTTTCGGCAACAGATCCAGACCCAGCCCAAGATAAGCGCCCACATTCGACTGTTTTAACTGGGGATCAACCGGCTGGCTTGTTTTTGCCAGCGCAGAATGGCTAATCAGGCTTGCAAGCACAATAACCAGCAAAGCGGGTGGCAGAGCTGCTTTTGCGCCTAAACTGGACATGAAAAAAAGAACTGTGCGTGACATCTCGGGTACTCCTTGGCGGTGGTAGTTGTAATCATTGGAATTATAGAATATCTGTTTTTTACACCTTCCAGGCAGTAACTACAAGTAATCTTGGAGAATTAAAGGAATGCTGCAAAAAATATCGCAAAAAAGTAAGCAAAAAATGGCGCAAAAATTGTACTAAACTTGGACAAGGGCGACGCAATAATAAACCCACCATTCTTACCTGTCTTTATTGTTCCTGCTCAAATGATCTCAAATCGTTGTGTAGGTTGCGTAGAATAACTATGTGTTTTTCGAGATCATTTGATTATAAGCAAAAATCCTGCGTAATAATTGGTAGGTTTATTGTTGCGCATCTCTAATAAACCCAGGAGGAAAGTAATGAAAACAATAAAACAGATACTTGCCGTAAAAGGCAATGAAGTTTATACCGTAGCACCTGATACCCCGATTATTGATGCGGTTAAAGAAATGGCAGCAAAGAAAGTTGGCGCTCTGGTCGTGCTGGAAGAATCAAAAGTCAGGGGGATTATCACTGAGCAGGATTTCACCCGTCGCGTTATCCTGCAAGATATAGATCCAGCAAAAACTTGTGTCGATGATGTTATGACCCGTCGCGTTGCCTGCATTCAGCCACAACAAAGCAGCTCAGAAGGCATGGCGATTATGACCGAGAAACGTGTGCGTCACTTACCCGTTATTGAAAATGATGAACTGCTCGGGCTCATCTCGATAGGTGATCTGGTCAAGGAAGTGATTTCGGAGCAGGAATTTATTATTTCACAGCTTGAGCATTATATTCACTCCTGATTATCAAAAATAGTTAAAAAGAGGGGGGATGGGTATGAGAACAAAGACGGATTAACAATAGATTATCCCGCATTTCGTATCCTCAACGCTGTTACAAAAATTGTTACATAAAACCAAAGCCAGGAACTATTGGTTTTATTTTCAACACCCATCCCCCCACTTTTTGATATGTTTTTGCGTAGCTTAAATGAGTTAAATCCAGCAAGTCTTTATTTGTAATTATTGTCGTGTAACCGCGCCGTATTTTTTAAGGTACTGACCAATAGACCAATGATTATTGATATATGCCTGGTCAAGAGGGGTGCGGTCATTAAAATCTCTGGCATTAATATAAGCACCACGCTCTACCAGAAGACGCACGATATCCAGGTGGCCGTTGCGCGCAGCTGAATGCAATGCGGTCCAGTTACTGCTATTTTCCCGACGATTCACATCAAGACCTATATCAAGGCAACTACGAACAAAATTTATATTACCGTGTGCCGCTGCCTTGTGGAATTTGTCATTTTGAGTGCATTGCTGCTTTGTCAGGGTTGCTGCTGGCAGACTGATTATACAGCTTCTTAGTTGACTTTCCCTGACTCTGTTTTCGATACCAGTGGCATTTGAAGAAACACTTCTGCACCAGTTGCGATGCCCTTCATAATTTATGCTCCAGCGCACTCTGGTCGCTTCAGATACAACAGGTATGCGGTTAAGGCAGCGGTTGATACGTCGTTGCGCCTGTCTGTTTGCAACTCGGGCATATTTTTCACAGTAAGAAGGAAATCTCCTGTCAGTCCTATAATCGTGCCCCTTTAAATAAATTGAAAGTTGATTAAGCTCTGTAAATTCTGGTGTATGCGCAAACGGAGCCGTGTAGACAGGTTGAGAGATAATAATACCAAGCATCACAGTCAGACTGATTTTTTTAATATTCATGTTGAATCACCTATTTTGAGTATTATCACAGAAACAATTTGCTTAACAGGTGAAGAATATACCCATCCCCCCCTTTTTTCACTATTTTTTGCTAGTAATTGTTATAGCTGGATCAGCAAGATTTATGTTGGTAGTGGTTTTTTGCTCCGGGAGTCTGTCCGAGAAGTATCTTTTAAAAAATACAATATATAGTTCTGATTTTGAAAAACTTGGTTCCCAAGCCAACTGTTTCTGAAGCCTGAAACTTGAGCTATAATTAGTACCTCCCTATGAATACTAAAGAATGGCTTGCCTATGATGCCCGGCATGTCTGGCATCCCTACAGTAGTATGTCCAGCCCTGCTCCCGTTTTGCCGGTGGTAGCAGCGCATGGCGTTTATCTTGAACTTGCCGATGGCTCTCGCCTGATTGATGGCATGTCTTCCTGGTGGTCTGCACTGCATGGCTATAATCATCCGGTTTTAAACCAGGCAATTGGTGATCAGTTGCAAAAAATGTCGCATATTATGTTTGGCGGTTTGACCCATGAGCCAGCCGTGACGCTCGCAAAAAAACTGATCGACATCAGTTGTGATAACTTGCAACACGTTTTTTTTGCAGATTCAGGTTCAGTGGCGGTTGAAGTTTCCATTAAAATGGCATTGCAATACTGGTTCGCACAGGGAAAACCGGAAAAGTCCAGGCTGTTGACGGTACGCAACGGCTATTATGGCGATACTTTCGGAGCCATGGCGGTTTGTGATCCGGAAAACGGAATGCATGGCATGTTTACCGGTGTACTGCCACAACATATTTTTGCCGAAGCTCCCGCGAGCATTGATAGCGAGGCGAGAGATGACGACGGCTGGAAAGCTGAATACATCGAGGATGTTAAAAGCAAACTCAGTCAAAATCACAGGCAAATTGCCGCCGTTATTATTGAACCCATGGTACAAAATGCGGGCGGAATGCGCTTTTATTATGCTGAATATTTGCAGCAGCTACGCCAGCTTTGCGATCATTATAATGTGTTGCTGATAGTGGATGAAATTGCCACGGGCTTTGGGCGTACTGGTACCCTGTTTGCCTATCAGCAAGCTGGTATTGAGCCGGATATTATGGCAGTCGGCAAGGCACTCACGGGCGGCTATATGACACTTTCAGCAGTGCTTACCTCCAGCAAGGTGGTGCAGGGGATCGAAGCAGACGGCAAGGGTGTTCTGATGCACGGTCCTACTTTTATGGCAAACCCGCTTGCCTGCAGTGTCGCCAATGCCAGTATTGAGTTGCTGCTAAAGTCACCCTGGCAAAACACCATTCAGCGCATAGAAACGCAGTTAAAAACAGAGTTGGCTCCTTGCCGCCAGCTGAAAGCAGTTAAAGACGTTCGGGTTAAAGGCGCAATCGGCGTGGTAGAGCTGCAGCAGCCAATTGATAGCCGCTGGTCACAGCCCCGTTTTAGCAAACACGGCGTATGGTTAAGACCTTTTGGAAAATTAGTCTACCTGATGCCACCGTTTATTATCACTGAAGATGAATTGACGCAGCTTACCTCCGCCATTTATCAGGTGCTAAAGGAGATTGCGTTCAAGTCATAAGCGTTTCCACGGTAAGCTCCCCGGTCATTTTATATACAATTCTGATCTGCCCCGATATATCAAAGAAATGTGCCAAATTTTACGAATCTTTTATACCAGTAGGCGGAATCCATGCTGGAAATATGAACCCGTTTGCCACTGGAAGGTGCATGAATAAACTGCCGCTCGCCTATGTAAATTCCAACATGGTTAGACTTTGCACTGGTTTTGAAAAATAACATATCACCAGGCTGAAGTTGTTCGTAGCTGATAGTACGACTTTTGTCACGTTGTTGCGCGGCAGTTCTGGGAATATGCAGTCCCAGGGCATTTTTATGGATATAAGTCATTAAACCACTGCAATCGAATCCTTGCTGTGGATTGTTGCCTCCCCATTTATAGGGCGCGCCAAGCGTGCTTTTGGCAATTCTCACCATCAGTTTTCTGGTCGGATTATTCGTACCGAGAGGTGGCCGCTGTGGTAATTGCCTGCGTTGCGAATATTGCCATGCACCTTGTTGATGTGATGAGGCATAAGGTCGAACGCGGTTTGCAGAAGAGTGCTGTGATACCTGTGAGCAAGCACTCATATAAACTGTGAAGAGAAGTACAAAAGAGATTATAATTATTCTTTTCATTTTTTAGCCCAAATTATTTTTCTTGTTATTAACGACCTGTTAGCAATAAAAAAGTTCGTTTTGTCCTGTAAGTCTTGTTGATAAATGCTTAATATTTAATATAAGAACTTTCTCGGACAAGCTCCTGGGAAGAATGATTCATATTGCAGAGAGTTTTATGGCATTACAAGTTGTTGTCTCGCAGGGCTCAGGATTATATCAATGCATTAATTTACATGACCTTAACTGTTTTTGTCGTGGTAGTATTAAGTCATTAGCATTATTTGGAGTGCTGCAATAAATTATTGTAGAATCTGCCTGAACTATGTGCTTGTGGTATAGTCATTCATAGTTAAGCATACATATGCTAATCCAGTCCATAGACTGAGTCGACCAACAGGTTTATTTCTTATCGGATTAGCAAGGGGATTGGCAGAAAAAATAATGACCTGATCAAAATAAGCTTAACCGGAGTTATTCGCAGATTACTGCTGTCGCAAAAATTAACTGACAGAATTACTTCAAAACCTTGAAATTCACACCAAAACCAGAGTAGAAAAAAGTGAAGATGAATAGACATCAGAACAGGAAGTCATGAGTAAAACAAGAAGACCGTTACATAAAATCGTGGGTTCCTTTTTGTACGGAATATGGCGTATTGCCCGAATTTTTATACTGATAGGCATTGTTATTGGCTCTTTGTTTGCAGCAGCCTATGTATTGCAACTTGATGATAAAGTCCGTAAACAGTTTGAAGGCAAGCGCTGGGCATTGCCCGCGCGTGTTTTTGCGCGACCACTGGAGCTGTATGAAGGAAAAAGACTGCTAGCAGATGATCTGCAAAAAGAGTTGCAACTGCTAAATTATACTTTTGTTACCCATATTGTTGGCACGGGGCAATATAAACGCGATAAAAACACATTTTTTATTCAGACTCGTGGCTTTCAGTTTGCGGATGACCAGGAAATTTCAAGGCGTATCCGTGTCGATATTCGCCGCGGCAAGATAGCCAGGCTAAGAAATACTGAAAGTACGGAGCAACTTACCCTGATGCGTCTGGAACCGGTACTTATCGGTAACTTTTATCCAAGCCATAATGAAGACAGGGTTCTCGTCAAGCTGGATAAAGTGACGCCGCTACTCTCGAAAGGTCTGGTGGCGGTAGAAGACAAGAAATTTTTTGAGCACTTTGGCGTTAATCTTAAATCAATAATGCGCGCGCTGCTGGCAAATATGAAAGCAGGCAGAAAAGTGCAGGGCGCAAGTACCCTGACACAACAACTGGTTAAAAACTTTTTTCTGACCAATGAAAAAAGTTATAGCAGAAAAATTAATGAGGCGATTATGGCTATTTTGCTGGAACTTCATTACAGCAAAAAAGAAATACTGGAAGCCTATCTGAATGAAATTTATCTGGGTCAAAATGGCAAGCGTTCCATTCACGGCTTTGGTCTGGCATCGCAGTTTTATTTTAACAAGCCAATGACAGAATTGACGATTGAACAGGTGGCTCTTCTGATTGGTCTTGCCAAGGGACCGTCTGTTTATAATCCCAGAATCCACCCCAACGCTGCGGTAAAGCGCCGCAATTTTGTACTTGATGTGATGGCAAAAGAGGGTGTACTGGAGGCACAACAGGTTGCACGCCTGAAAAAGAAACCACTGGGTGTTACCAAAAATTCACCGCCAAGTGTGAGTCCTTTCCCTGCCTATCTGGAACTGGTGCGCAGGCAACTGCAACGGGACTACCAGGAAGAAGATTTACGCTCTGAGGGCTTGCTGATCTTTACTTCAATGGATCCAATCATTCAGATCAAGGCAGAAAAGGTACTGAGGAGACGGGTTAGAAAACTGGAAAGGGCAAAACGTATTCGTCGCGGCAAGCTCAATGCCGCAATGGTTGTGAGTAACGTTCAGGGTGCTGAAATCATTGCCCTGGTTGGCGGACGAGATGCCCGTTTTGCAGGTTATAACCGCGCCATTAATGCTTCGCGGCAGATAGGATCACTGATCAAGCCGGCGGTTTATCTGGCGGCTCTGGAATCCAAAATGTATAACCTCGGCACTCCGATTGATGGCGGTCCGGTTACTGTGCGTCTTTCAAAAACAAGACTCTGGAAGCCTAAAAATTATAGTGGGCGCGATTTGGGTATGGTGACGTTCCAGAAAGCACTGTTGTATTCCATGAATACCCCGACAGTACGAATTGGGATCACCCTGGGTCTGGATCATGTTATTGACGAACTTCATGCTTTGGGTCTGCACAGGGATATAGCTCCTAATCCATCACTATTATTAGGTGCTATCCAGATGACTCCAATGGAGGTTCAGCAAATATATCAAACAATTGCAGCAAGGGGTACATATACTCCTTTAACTGCAATTCGTAGTGTCATGGATTCTTATGGCAAGCCATTAAGGCGCTATCCTTTACAGGTAAAACAGGTTGCCAGTGAAAGGAGCATCTATCTGCTGACTTATGTAATGAATAAAATTACCAAGGAAGGCACAGCAAAATATCTGGCAAAAGTCTTGCCTGCGTGGAAAAATGCCGCGGGTAAAACAGGCACCACGAATAGGAATATAGATAGCTGGTTTGCTGGTTTTACGGGGCAGCACGTTGTTTCGGTCTGGGTTGGCAGGGATGATAATAAACCCACAGGATTAACCGGAGGTGATGGTGCCTTGAAAGTTTGGGCAGATTTTATTAACTCCATACAAACCAAGCCCTTTAAACCTAAACGACCCAGGGGATTGCGGTTCTATAAGGTTGACAAGAAATCGGGGCTGTTATACAACCCGGCGTGTGGAACACCCGTTATTTTACCTTTTGCGGTGGGCTCTGAACCCAAAAAAGTGCATCGTTGTACTGATATTTATTATGAAACACCCACCCAGACTTCGCGTCCTTCATGGGAGAAGCCAGTTAATCGCCAGCAAGACCGGACTGCAAGGATGAATGCGGAAAGACCGGGTGCCAGAATCTGGAACAATAATAAGCAGATAAAGCGTCAGCCACAAAAGCAACATGATCCCAGTTCATGGATAGATGATTTAATGAGGCGCTAACTCAAGCAAACCGGAGTTTATGGGGTTTAGGAGTAAACTACCCATCCCCCCTCTTTTTGATACATTTTTAATATGATAACGACGATAATGAATAACGATGATAATGATTAATAATATAAGCCGATATAAAAATACTATAATTGTAGTTCAACTACTTGTTGTGCTGGGCATATTAAGCGCCTGCTCGACTAATGCCAATGATAGTGATTATGTTTACCAGAGATCACAATCTCATCGTCCTCAGCATCTGCCTCAAATACCTGAAATTCCGGCTGCCAGAATGCCCCAGCCAGCTCCCAGATATACACCGCCTCCAGTTGCACCTGCAAAGCCTAAAGTCCCCAGGGTTACCGTAAAACCTTACAAGCCCGAGGTACATAAATATTCACCGAATAAGGTTGAGGATACGGTGATTACCCAAAAAGAGGTCGCGGCGGTTACTGTGACTGACGAAGAGCAAGCAAAAAAACGGGAAGAAGAGATAAAACAAAAATATGTTGTCGATACAGATCCTTATGCAAATATTCCGGATGATAGCAGCAGTGAGCAAGCAAAGCATAAATCATCCAGAACTGCGTCTGCGCCTACACCCGTTTTAAGTCGTGTCAAACCGGTTAAGCCCTCTGTGCGAAAACCCGTTCCAAAGCAAACTTCTTCTGCCGTAAAAGCCTTGCTGGTTAAGGCGCGTGCTGATCTGGCGATAGGTCGTACATCCTCTGCGATTGATGAACTGGAGCGCGGTTTGCGAATAGAGCCGGAAAATCCGGATCTATGGTACCAACTTGCCCGGGCTAATTATGCGAAGAAGAATTACACTCAGGCAATTAGCATGGCGAAGAAGTCGATCAGTAATACAAACAGGGATTACATCATTGCAAAAAACTGGATGCTGATAAAAAAAGCAGGACTCAAATCTGGAGATACCGTTGTTGTTAAAGAAGCGATTGACTATTTTAAGATAAATCCATAATTAAGCGGATTTATCCATGAGTCGATCAAACAGGCAGATTAAAGAATTACTGGGAGAAAAGGGACCATTAGCCAAAGCTATTTCCGGTTTTCAGGTTCGTCAGCAACAACAGCAAATGCTTGCTGCGGTTGTGGATGCCTTTGACAAGCAAGCATCGGCGGTTATTGAAGCGGGTACAGGTGTTGGAAAAACCTTTGCCTATCTTGTACCTGCGGTTGCTTCAGGTGGTCGGGTTATTGTTTCCACAGGCACCAAAACATTACAGGATCAGCTTTACTCAAAAGATTTACCGATTGTAAAAAAAGCCTTAAAAACAGATACTAAAACGGCTTTATTAAAGGGAAGGTCGAACTATCTATGCAGCTATCGTCTGCATCGGGCTCAATCTGAGGGGCGTTTTTCTGACCGCAGATCCCTGTCTTATTTGAAGCGAATTGTCGATTGGCAGGTAATGACAATCGCAGGGGATGTCTCTGAGCTAAACAGTGTACCGCGTGACGCAGAAGTTTGGCAGCATGTAACTTCAACTGCCGACAACTGTCTCGGTTCCGAGTGTCAGGACTATGAAACCTGCTTTGTTGTAAAAGCTCGCAGAAAGGCTCAGGAGGCGGATGTTGTCGTCGTCAATCACCATCTTTTCTTTGCTGACCTGGCATTAAAGGAAGAAGGTTTTGGAGAGCTTTTACCTAGCGCGAATGCGGTCATTCTGGACGAGGCACATCAACTCCCTGAAATCGCCTCCAGTTTTTTTAGTGAGACATTGAGTTCTCGGCAGTTGCTGGAACTTTCCAGGGATACATTAAGCGAAGCATTGGTCAGCGCATCCGATATGCCGGATTTGAGAGACAAATTATCCGAGCTGGATAAATGCGTCAAGGATTTGCGTTTGGCAATGGACAAGCCAGGTTTGCGTGAACCCTGGTACAAAATTAAATCAAAGCCTGGCATAAAAAATGAAATCAATCACTTACAAGATATATTTGACTCTTTACTTGATTTGCTAAAGATCGCAGCAGATCGCAGCAAAGGACTTGAATCGTGTTATGAGCGCCTGCAACAGCAAAATCAGCGCCTCAATAATCTGCATAATCCCAGGGAAGGAACAGTGCAATGGTATGAAACCTTTACGCGCTCTTTTTCTCTTGTATCAACACCACTAGATATTTCTGATACCTTTAGAAAGCATGTTGAAAGTTGGCCATGTGCCTGGGTTTTAACCTCGGCAACCCTTGCCGTTGGACAGTCTTTTGAGCATTTTACACGTCGCATCGGCTTGCAGGAACCAGCAGAACTGTTGTTAGACAGTCCTTTTGATTACTGGAATAATGCCTTGCTGTATGCGCCCCCCAATATACCAGAGCCACACATGGAAGGTTTTGTTGCAGCGCTAGTTGATGCAGCCATTCCGGTCATCGAAGCTTGCGAGGGACGCACGTTTATGCTGTTTACCAGTTATCGTGCCTTAAATCAGGCAGCTGAGTTACTGAAAGATGCGATTGATTTTCCTATTCTGGTTCAGGGTGAATCTTCACAAGCAGACATGATCAGAAAATTTTGCAAACTGGGGAATGCGGTCTTGCTTGGAACCAGCAGTTTCTGGGAAGGTGTGGATGTACGGGGTGAGGCGCTCAGTTGTGTCATTATCGACAAGTTGCCTTTTGCATCGCCAGGTGATCCGGTGCTTGAAGCACGCATTAAATCTATCCGTGAAAGTGGTGGAAACCCTTTTGTCGAATACCAGTTACCACAGGCAGTGATTACCTTGAAACAGGGCGTTGGAAGACTCATCAGGGATGATAACGACAAAGGTTTGCTGGTTATCTGTGATCCGCGTTTACGCAGCAAGCGTTATGGCACAACCTTTCTGGAGAGCCTGCCGAGAGTTCCACGCACCAGTCAACTTGAGGTTGTGCAGCGTTTTTTTAAGTTACTTAAAGATAAAAAACAGGCTGAATCAATCCCTGAACAGGTGAAAAAACATGAAAATACTGGCAATTGAAACAGCAACCGAAGCCTGTTCAGCAGCACTGCTACTGGATGCCGCAGGTGATAAAATCGTGAGCCGCTTCCAGCTTGCGCCACGCGAACATACCAGACTCATTCTGCCGATGATGCAAGAAGTGCTCGGCGAAGCGAATCTTGAACTCAGTGAAGTCGATGCCATTGCTTTTAGCAGGGGACCGGGAGCCTTTACCGGTCTCCGGATTGCGGCGGGTGTTGCGCAAGGCGTGGCTGTTGCTATTGACAAACCTGTGATTCCTGTGTCAACACTGGCGGCACTGGCTTTACAGGCTTATCAGCAATATAAAACAGAGGGCATGATTTTTTCTGCGCTTGATGCGCGTATGGGAGAGGTCTACTGGGGATGTTTTGATCTTCAGGAGGGAACACCCAGACTTGTCGGGGAAGAGCAGCTTGGCAAACCGGAGCAATTGCTGCAAGCGGTATTTGCTCGTGAAAAACAGGATCAGCAGAAAAATGGCATTATCATCTGTGGATCTGGCTGGGATGCGTACCATGATGCCCTTTTCAGTGAAGGACTGCCAGAATATATACATCACATAAAACGGTTATACCCAGGGGCAGACGCGATTGCAAAACTCGCGGCATCAGAATATTTAGCCAATAACACCGTAACAGCAGAAAATGCCCAACCAGTTTACCTCCGTGACAAGGTCGCAAAAAAATCTAAAGAACGTGCTAAAAATATAGTCTGAATATACTAACTATCCACATTTTGCAGCAGTTCATCTGGTATATTATTTAATAGAGTCATAAATTTTGAGATCATCTTGACTGTTCTTGTTTCTTCTGTAGTATCATATTACAAATTATTAAAATAACCTTAAAAATCAGATAAATAATCAGGTCGGCAATCCAATGTTTGATTCTATTACAGTACAAACAGCTTCTGAAAGTGCCAATATTCAGACATTAATTTATACTATATTGCTGGCTTTCATTCTTTCATCTTTGCTTGCCATTGTTTATCAAAAAACACTGGAGGGGAAAGATTACTCAAAACACTATGTCCAGTCCATTGTGCTCATAGCCATAATTTCTACCGTTATTATCCAGTCAATTGGGGATAGCATGGCGCGTGGTTTGGGTATTATGGCGGCAATGTCGATCGTCCGTTTCAGAAATAATTTAAAAGACCCCCGTGATTTGCTTTTTCTGTTTGCGTCACTGGCAGCCGGTATTTCTTGTGGGGCGTATGCCTTTGATATAGCAATTATCGGTACCATTGGTTTTTCATTGGCAGTTATTACCCTTTATTTTACTCCTTTGGGACCTGACAGGGGAACCAAGGGAATATTAAGATTCAGGTTGTCTACAAACTCAAAAGAGAAACAGTATCTTGAAAAGTTTATGCAAAAATATTGTCAGGATTATTTACTGGATGAACTAAAGGACGGTAAAAAAGACTATGCCTACGCCTATAAAATCAGCCTGAAAAAAGACAAGACCTATGAAGAGTTTCTAAGGGAACTAAAACGACTGCCTTCAATAAAAAAAATTTCATTAAAGACATTGCAGGCAAAGTAAGATGAAAAAGATAATTCTTCCAGTCACCTTGCTTGTTTCTATGCTAGTTGTTTATTTGCTGACAAATAGCTTTCAGGAGAATACCACCCACTTTTTTGGGATAGCAGATAACCAGGAGCAATCGGTAAGCTTTCAGGAAGCAGTAAAAATATTGGAAATCAATGTAATTGAAGATCAATATGTTGAGCGGGGAACGGTGTTATTACGGGCTGAAAGAAACGATCTTGCTGCTCAAAAAAATCAGTTGCACAGTCAAATTGAAGAACTCAGTGCACAACAGAATGAATCAAAAATAAAAATTGAGGCAGAAATCCGGGTGCTGCGTGCCCAGGAAAAAACCGAACTTGCAAGGCTGGATGCACAGATTTCCGAGTTGCGTTCAAAACAACAGCAAAACATTGAACTCTATAAAAATATACTGGGCACCTCCCCCAAAGGACAAACACCTGATCCACTTCAGGCTCAGATTCATTCATTACAAAATCAGCGCCGTTTAATCCGTCGTTCTATCCAGACTCAAATCAATGCTCTGCTAAGCAGAATAAAGGCAGAAAAGGCTCCGATCATCGTAAGAAAAAAACAAATGGCAAGAAATCTTGATGAAATAAACCGTCAGGAGGAAGAATTGACCATTAGAGCGGATTTTTCTGGTCGAATTGGCAATATCAGTTATAAAAAGGGGGAACGGGTTGCTGCATTTCAACCTATTTTAACGGTCTATGGTTTATACCCCAAAATGGTCAAGGGTTATATCCATGAAAATGTCTCGAATGACGTCAAGATCGGTCAACGGGTCTGGATTCATTCTCAAAGTAGTAAAAACAGGGATGTAGCAATTGAGGGACGTGTTGAAAGTCTGGGTAGCCGGATCGTTGAATACCCGGAGAGGCTTAAAAAGAATCCAAATGTAAGATCATGGGGAAGAGAGGTTAATATCAGATTACCGATAAACAATTCTTTGTTGCTGGGTGAAAAGGTACAGATAAGTTTTTCACCACAACGACCCAATACGGCAGAAGCTTTTTTTAAGCCGTTTGGTGAAAAAGCACGCACGCTATTCCCTCATGCTTATGCAGACCACATTAGAAAGGATGATAACTAATGTTAAACAGAATCAGAAAAAGGACATTATTTGCGCTTGTTGCAAAAATCATTGCGATAATCAGCGTCATGCTGATCAATCTGGTTGTGACACTGCCTTTGCAAGCTACACAGATAGAGGATGAAAGCAGTGCCATCTTGCGAAAGACCATTATCGGAGTTGAAAATCACTTGTATGAAATGGATCAGAATTTTCCTGAAAAACAACTGGGTGGTCTGGGTGCATGGGTTGATGATTCAGAACTAAAATGGAGTAATTCAAATATCAATGATTTTGAGGCACAGAAACTGAGTTTTGAGGTAAAGCTAAAAAATCGGGAACAGATTAATGCAGAGCAACAAATTATAAATATAGGAAAATCAAAGGCAGTTTTAAAATTAACAGGGTTATTAGACAAAAAACTAAAAGCTACCTATTTTAGGCTGATTGATTATATTGCCCGAAAAAAACGGGAAAACCTGTTGCAGCAACAACGACTTATCGCAAATTCCGAGCTTGATAGCTGGAAACTGAAAGTAAACAGTAATGACTTCAGGGCTGATAAATTACAGCAGGCAGACCTGACATTGGAGAGCATCTGGGCGCAGGAACTGGAAAACAGTACCGGTCTGTCACGTTTTAAAAGTCAACGTCAAGATATTGAATATAACAGAAATCACAATCGCAACACTGCTATTGATCTAAACAGACAGGGTTTAATTTCTATTGGGCAAATGATAGAAATATCAAATGAAATTATACAAAGCAGGGAATATCAGCAACATAATAATGTGATTTCAAAGGCAGAATTTGATATTGACCTTGCCAACAGACAAAGACAGCGGCGTAACGCCCAGGAGAAAATATCACTAAATTCGTTCAAGCTTGAGTACGATAATAAAGATAATGATCTGGGGTTTTCGATCGGTATAAAAATACCTATTACCAGAAATAGTTATGATAGTCTTTTGCAGGAACAACAGCGATATTACACAATGTTAGATGCGCAAAATGTAATAACCGAAGTATCAGACCAGTTAAGCGAAGCACAATATCAATTAAGATCAATCCAGGACCAGTGGCTGATCAAGCAAAGGCTTTTACATAAAATAAACATTCGCATTAATCGTTTATCCAGATCAAATAATCTTGCTCTTCTACTGGATTTAAAAAAGGAGCGTATTCACAGACGTATGCAGCAGCAGGAAATTGAAATACGCGCTCTAAAAAAATTCATCGAATTACTCAATATATCAGGGATGTTATCCGCAAAGCCCTATAGAAACTGGCTACTATCAGGAACACCCCGTATCCTGTAGAAATTTTCTGGTTTCTTCTCTGCATTGATTCGGATATTCATCAAAAATATATAAAAAACAGGGGGGATGGGTGTTTCTGAGGACAGAAGACAGCGTAGGTTGGCCCGAGCGTAACCCGACAGGATCACAGTACCATATTGGATAATGCTATACCGATCCAGCATGGCACGGTATTAATCACCGCGCCCCCGTATTTCGTTTCTCAATACAGGCTACGCAAAATATGTGAAAAACCGGGGGGATGGGTAGCAGAGGACACAGTTGTAGGGTCGGTGAAGTTTACACAACCGAGCAGATTCGAGCTTCGATGGTTGGTTTCGCAAGGCTACACCGACCCTGCCTGATTCCGTGTTCTCTGTGAAAAAACTCTGCAAAAAAACTCTGCGACTCTCGGCGTTACTTAAACTGAATGAATAGTCTCATAAAATACTGAGGTTGGCATAGCTTAGAACCAGCCATTTGCTTCCGGCATCCGTGAAGTTTACCTGTACCCGTGCGTGTTTTCCTGCGCCTTCGACATCGGTAATGAGCCCCTCGCCAAATTTGGCATGTGAGACCCGTTGCCCTATGGAGAGTCCGGTTTCATTGGTGCGTGTTGCCAGTTGGGGTTTGCTTTCCCTTGCATAGCCTGCTTGCCAGTTGCTGCTGTAGGTTTTGACCCTGGGGCGGATTTCTTCAAGCAGTTCCTCAGGTATTTCATTGATAAAACGGGAAGGTAGCCCGTAGAGTGTATTCCCGTAAAGGTGGCGCTGTTCGGCGTAACTGAGCACTAGCTGCTTTTCGGCACGGGTAATACCCACATAACAAAGGCGGCGTTCTTCTTCCAGTTTGCCCGGATTTTCTGTTGACATTTGATGAGGAAACAGTCCTTCTTCCATTCCTACCAGAAAAACCAGCGGAAATTCAAGACCTTTGGCGGAGTGCAGTGTCATTAGTTGCACACAGTCATCGCCAGCCTCGCCCTGTCCTTCGCCAGCCTCGAGGGAGGCATATGCAAGAAATGCGGTGAGAAAATCCATATCGGCATGTTCCTCATCCGGTTTGTAGATAAAACCCTGAGCGGCAGAAATCAGTTCTTTGAGGTTTTCAATGCGTGCCTGTCCTGCATCACCTTTTTCTTTTTTGATATAATACTGTTTCAGTCTGGAGCGTTCGATAACGTGTTCAACCTGCTGATCCAGCGGAAGCTCGCTAATCTCTGCTGCGATTGAGTTGATCAGTTCAATAAATCCGGCTACGCTTGATCCCGCGCGTGTCGTAAAAGCGGCATTTTCCAGCAATTCCAGAGCCGCTTGCCATAAAGACAGGCTGTTATTGCGTGCATATTCACGAATAATGCCAACGGTCTTATCGCCAATGCCTCTGCTGGGCTGGTTAATGACCCGCTCAAACGACGGATCATCATGGCGGTTGGCGCAAAGACGAAGATAGGCAAGTGCATCCTTGATTTCAGCGCGTTCAAAAAAGCGTAGTCCGCCGTAAACCCGGTAAACAATGCCGTTTTCATTCAGGATACTTTCAAATACGCGGGATTGTGCGTTAGAACGGTAAAGTATGGCAATGTCTTTGAGTGCATTGCCGTGGCTGACCCACTGCTGGATGCGTGAGGCAATGTAAGAGGCTTCCTCGATTTCATTATAGGCGGCATAAAGATGGATGGGCTCGCCATCGTCATCGGCTGTCCACAGATTTTTGCCAAGGCGCCCCTGATTATTGCTAATCACAGCATTTGCGGCATTCAGTATATTGCCGCTGGAGCGGTAGTTTTGTTCCAGTTTTACGATTTTGGTTTGCGGAAAATCACGCGCAAAATCCTGTATATGTTCGATTTTTGCGCCGCGCCAGCCATAGATTGACTGGTCATCATCACCCACCACAAAGGGAGGGATGTGTTTACCCGCCAACAAGCGAATCCAGGCGTATTGTAATGTATTGGTATCCTGAAATTCATCCACCAGAATATGCTGAAAACGACGTTGATAATGTTGTAACAGATGGGGGTTATCACGCAGTAATTCCAGCGAACGCAGCAATAACTCGGCAAAATCAATCACCCCTGAGCGTTCACAGGCTTCTTCATAATGTTTATAGATATCAACAAGCTGCCGTGTCGTGGGGTCGCCCTTGTCTTCAATATGTGAGGGGCGTTCACCTTCTTCCTTGCGTTTATTGATAAACCACTGTGACTGCTTTGCCGGCCAGAGCTTTTCATCCAGCTGCAAGCCTCGCTTGACCCGTTTGATCAGGCGCAGCTGGTCATCAGAATCCAGTATTTGAAAGTTTTGCGGCAGTTTGGCTTCTTCCCAGTGACGCCGCAGCAGGCGATGTGACAAGCCATGAAAGGTACCGACCCACATGCCACCGACGGGTGAGCCGAGTAATTCTTCGATACGCCCGCGCATTTCAGCCGCAGCCTTGTTGGTAAAAGTTACCGCCAGAATCGCAAAAGGTGATATCCGTTCAACCTGAATTAGCCAGGCAATACGGTGAACCAGCACACGGGTTTTGCCACTGCCTGCACCTGCAAGCACGAGTTGCGGAATCGCTTCGGCAGATACCGCCTGTCGCTGGGGTTTGTTTAGCCCATCAAGAATATGTGATACGTCCATTGCCTGATTGTAACGGCAGAATCATTTTTTTACACCGAAAATTATAGCTAATATGCACATTATTAGACTATTATTGCCCCCTTTTTTTGATCTTGTAAGTACCCAAGCAAAATTAATTTAACAAAATTTCGTTTCCTGTTTTTTTGATATTCAAGGCATTGCGACGGGAGCATAGTGAGCTATGTAACCAAAGCAATAACGAAAGAAGATCAGAAAACAGGGGCTAATTGTTAGATTAATTTTGAACGGGTCTTATGTGTGAACATCGGGCAGAGTCTATTTTATGCATCATTTGATTACAGTTGTACGACATTTAAGACGGATAGCCGCTTTTGAAATTAGCACCAGAACACTGATTATTATTTTGATGGTGACTGGAGCCTGGGTTGCAACACAAAAACTGGAATTTCCAGAACTTTTGTCTATCAGTGATAAAGTCATTCACATTTTTGTGTTTTTTGGCTTTGCTGTATTAATGGATCTGGCAACGGAGCGCCATCCTTTCTGGCTCTGGAAAGGATTACCCCTGCTTGTTTATGGTGCCGGTATTGAAATATTGCAATACTTTTCACCTGATCGAAGCTTTTCTGTTCTGGACTGGCTGGCAGATTTTCTTGGCATTTTCCTCTATTTTCTGCTTAAAATTGGACTTCTCTGGTGGGATAGCAGATCATCGCCAGAAGAAAAATCCGATAACTAGTAACTAAATACGGTAACATAAAAATATGTCAAATATTTCCAGAAAAGCTTCTGAACAAGGCTCCCATAATGACTCACATGAGGGCAAACAGTGGTTGTGGCTGTTAATCACAGGGCTGCTGTTAATTGCCATCGCAACTTTCTTTATTCATACGCACGGCTGGTTATTGGCTATTTTGCTGGGCGTTGGCGGTTTGATAGTGGTTTTTGCCTCTTCTGAAATGATGATAAAAGCAGTGGATGGTTATGCAAAGCGCAACAAAATGAATTCCTTTGTCGCTGGAACCATGGCAGGACTATCCAGTAATATTCCAGAGCTGGTGATGCTTGCCTTTGTTTTAATAGCGACTCCAAGGGTAGGCTTTATAGTCACCGTATTGACCCTGCATGTGGGGGCAGCGGCTTTTGGAATTTATTGCAGTGCCTTGCCCAGGGATGTCGAGGGAAATGCCACTTTGCCCAAACCGCTGGTGGGTTTGAGTACCGATTTATACGCTGCTGCGGCTGGCGTATTTTTTAGTCTGGGCATCATTATGTTGCTGATGAAATCCTTTGCTGTTGGCTCGGTCACTGGCAGGGGAAGCAATGCCTCTCTCAGTCCAGCGGATTTGTATGTATTTGGGGTTATTTTACTAATCATCCAGATAGTTGCGGTTAGTCGCCTGGTAAAGCGTTTTTCAAAAGATCATAAACCGGCTTCGGTCGAAGATGTCCCGCTAGAAAAGGCGCAAAATGAAGCGTATATGTCAATTGGAGCCATTATAGCGTTCAGTATTGCGGGGCTGGTTGCCTCTGTGATCGGTGGTCACTCGGTTGGAGAGTTTGCCGGAATACTGGTGCACAAACTGGAACAGGCGGGATATTCTGAAATGTTTGGCGCGGTGATATTGAGCGTATTTGCCTCTGCGGGCGCATTTGTCATGATAGGTACTGCACATATCCAGAAAAAATACAGCATTGCCATGGCAAACGCATCAGGTGCCATTACCCAGGTTCCCTTTCTGGTTTTGCCAATCGCCATGATTATGCTCGCCGCATTTACCCAAACAGGCGTAATTCCTGCTGTCAATAATGGCAAGGGAGTCATACCCATTGATATACACACAACCAGTGCCATTATTCTGGGTTTTCCATCAATGCTGATTCTGTGGAAAGCAGTACAGGATGATGGCAAGGTAAACTGGGTTGAAACCAGTACCATGGTGGCTATTTTCCTGCTTGTGATTTATCTGCTGGTTGCTCATGGGTAAGCTTATGGGCAGCGAGTGGTTTATCGTCGCGCCTCTCCAAATCGCCTTGAAGCTTGTTTGCAACTGATGGCGACGGGTGTGGATGCGCTTTATGCGGGTTGCACTGATCCAGCCACCTGATTAATTTATCCCATTGATAAAGCTCTCTAAATGCCTGTTTTTCTGTGGATTCGTGTATGCCTATACCTTTGTCAATGGCGTGAATATAACATTGCACGCCACGAAATCTGGCAATTAGCGGTATATCCAGACGCGCGATAAACTTTTTCAAAGTCTGATATGCCAGCGTCCTTGAATGAATGCGATTGGCTATAATGCCAATATTTTTTCCTTTGGCTCTTGCCTTGCCCTGAATCAGCAAGATTTCAATAAAACGAACCGCAGCCTGAATATCGATCGCTGAGGGCATCACAGGAATCAGCAGTGTATCGCTCTGCTCGATAATTTTTCGCAGTACTTCAAGATTAAGCCCCGCGGGTGTGTCAATAATGGATACCTGTGTATCTGCCGGAGGACGTAACTGCCAGGACAGGGTCGTTGCCTTGTTTCTGTTATATGCGTCAATTCCATAAATTGTCGGTTTGTCGATGTCCCGATGTTTAAGCCAGTCAAGTGAAGAGCCTTGTGAATCGTAATCGGTTAGTGAGGATTTCAAGCCAACACTGGCATAATAGGCTGCCAGACTGGTAGCAATCGTGGTTTTTCCACAGCCACCTTTCATATTGATTAAAGCGATTCTATGCATCTTGAAGCCCGTTTCCATTCTAACTGGAATGAGGTTAGCAAGAGTCCAAAATACCGACAATAAAGAATCTATTGACTGAAGCAAAATACAGGACAGGTGGTAAAGTCAGGGGACAAAGGACAGAGCGGGCAGCTATGTAGCCCGTATGAAGCCTGCGGAATACGGGACAGAGCATGTAGTCAGCATTGAGTATGCGGAACGCGGGATTGTATGTGTTAAGCATCGCTCCTGTATTTTTTTCCTCAATACAGGCTACGCAAAAATATATAAAAAACCGGGGGGATGGGTGGCGGAGTATTGATACATTTTGTGCCTTGGGTATTGACAATTTCTGGAATGATGTTATAAGTATTATTGGTAT
>Ga0256832_1000623_pt1 | contig 23106 bp, 21 predicted proteins | sample 134614metaG_FD_190534 | JGI IMG/M metagenome (GOLD analysis project Ga0256832, IMG submission 190534) | Hydrothermal vent microbial communities from Lau Basin, Pacific Ocean - 134-614 | ecosystem: Environmental > Aquatic > Marine > Hydrothermal vents | place: Pacific Ocean: Lau Basin | collected... | reverse complement strand
AGGGGAATGTGCATTATGGTGACCAGCCGGACACGGCGGCAGCCAAACCCATGAAGAATCTGCCGGGGCTTTCCACCTATGCTCCTCCCGTGGTCCCTGAAAAAGAGGAGGGGGTCCTGGAGGGTACTCCCGAAGCGCTCACCAAGCCCGCAAAGACCAAAGCTGGCACTGTTCAGGGATATCGGAGCATCAGCATTGTCAGCCCGGAGGACGGGGGCACGGTGCGCAGCAGTCCGGGGAACGTTCCTGTTTTCGTCGCACTGGCGCCGGTATTGCGCAAGGGCGACTACCTGAAGGTGATTATGGACGGAAGTCCGTTGCCGGAGAAATACCAGGGAACCGTGATCAACCTGGAGAACGTGGACCGGGGAGAGCATAAACTGGCTGTGGCAGTTTACAACAAGCAGGGCAAGAAGCTGCTGCAGTCTGATACCCGAACATTTTACCTGCACAGAACCATTGCCAAGCCCAGGGCTCGTTGATCTTTTCCTGTTCAGGCCCTTTCGATAGATGTCATCCATGATGAATACAACCCCGCAGGCAGCGGCGGACAGGCTGGCGACTGCCATACTGTCTCATCAGGTGACTTCGCTGATCCTGTTTGATCATGACCTGAAGATCCTGTACATGAATCCCGCGGCGGAAATGCTGCTTTCCGTCAGTGCGCGCATGGTGCTGGGCTTGTCCATGGCGCAGGTGATGCGCTGCTCCAAGGACGTGTTCGATCAGCACCTGAATTCGGTGATCGACAGCAACCAGCCCGTTACCGAGCGGGGTATTTCCCTGTCTCTTCCTGATGGACATTCCATTACCGTGGATTGCACCCTGGTGCCGGTGGAGCTGGAAGACGGCCAGACCTGCGTACTGGCGGAGATACGCAGGGTGGACAGACAGCTGCGCATGACCCGCGAGGAACAGCTCATCAGCCAGAACCTGGCGACGCGTGATCTCATTCGTGGCCTGGCCCATGAAATCAAAAACCCCTTGGGCGGGGTGAGAGGCGCGGCTCAGCTGCTGGCCATGGAGCTGCCGGAGGATTCGGAGCTCGGTGACTGTACCCGCATCATCCTGGAGGAGGTGGACAGGCTGAAGTCCCTGGTCGATCAGATGCTGGGGTCGCGGCAGCTTCCGGTAATGCGCAGTGTCAACATTCACCACATTCTGGAGCGAGTATGCACAATCGTTGCATCCGATCCTGAACATTCCATCCAGCTTGAACGTGATTATGACCCCAGTATTCCCGAGCTGCAGGGAGATGAGGGCCAGCTGATACAAGCCATCCTCAACATCGTGCAGAATGCCGTGCAGGCCACGGAAGAGGGGGGGAGCGTTCTGCTGCAGACGCGGGTGCTGCGGCAGTTCACCCTGGCCAGCGTGCGCCACCGCCTGGTGCTGCAGCTCAATATCATTGATGACGGGCCGGGCATTCCGCCGGAGCTTCAGGAAAGGGTCTTCTATCCCATGGTCAGCGGCAAGTCGGAAGGAACCGGGCTGGGGCTCTCCCTGGCCCAGTCCATGATCAATCGCCATGGTGGTCTGATAGAATTCACCAGCAGACCCGGCAGGACCGTATTCACCATCTATCTTCCCCTGGAGCAGAACCATGAGTGATGCAGCGATGATCTGGATTGTGGACGATGACCGCTCCATACGCTGGGTTCTGGAGAAGGCCCTGTCCAAAGCAGGTTATGACACCAGGGGCTTCGAGCACCCGGCGGATCTTCTCAAGGCCCTGGAGTCCTGGGAGCCGGCTGTCATCCTTTCCGATATTCGTATGCCGGAAATGGATGGCCTCACTCTGCTGGGAAAAGTGCACGAGGGACATCCCGGGTTGCCAGTCATCATCATGACGGCCCATTCCGACCTGGACAGTGCGGTGAAGGCCTATGATGTGGGTGCTTTCGAGTATCTGCCCAAGCCCTTTGATCTGGACGAGGTCGTGGACCAGGTTCAGCGGGCGGTGGCCAGCCGGGAGAAAGGGGAGGCAGGCCTGGATGAGCCCCTGGACGACAACGGCGGCATCATCGGGGAGGCGCCTTCCATGCAGGGGGTGTTTCGCGCCATCGGACGCCTGGCCCGCTCCAATATTTCGGTGCTGATCAACGGCGAGTCCGGCACGGGAAAGGAGCTAGTGGCCCGGGCCTTGCACCAGCACAGTCCCCGGGCGCAGCAGCCCTTCATCGCCCTGAACATGGCGGCCATTCCCCGGGAGCTCATGGAGTCGGAGCTGTTCGGGCATGAGAAGGGTGCATTCACGGGCGCCCAGTCCCGCCGCGTTGGCCGTTTCGAACAGGCGGAGGGCGGCACCCTGTTCCTGGACGAAATCGGCGACATGCCGCCGGAAGCCCAGACGCGGCTGCTGCGGGTGCTGGCGGATGGCGAGTTCTACCGGGTCGGAGGCGTCAGCCCCATCAAGGCGGATGTGCGCATTATCGCGGCCACCCATCAGGATCTCGAGGCCTTGGTGGCGGACGGGCGCTTTCGTGAAGACCTCTTTCACCGACTGAACGTCATTCGCATCCAGATTCCTCCGCTGCGGGAACGACGGGAGGATATCTCCTTGCTCATGAATCACTTCCTTTCCAGGGCGGCGGCCGAGCTGAATGTGGAGGCCAAGACATTGCGTGATGATGCCCTCGCCCGGCTGGAGGCTTTCTCCTGGCCGGGTAATGTGCGGCAGCTGGAGAATACCGCCCGCTGGCTCACGGTCATGGCCTCCGGGCAGGAGATTCACGCGCAGGACCTGCCGCCGGAAATCCTGGAGACGGCAGAAGCCGAAATGCCCGGCATCGCAGGGAGCGGAGACTGGGAATCCGTGCTGGGCGACTGGGTGGAAAAGAGCCACGCTGCCGGCAGGGAAGGCCTGCTGGCGGAAGTGGAAGCTGCCATGATCCAGGCCGCCCTGCGGGCAACGGGCGGTCGCCGCCAGGATGCGGCCCGGCTGCTGGGCTGGGGAAGGAATACCCTTACACGCAAGCTGAAGGAACTCGAGGGGGCGTGAAAGCTTCCGGCCCGACTACCATTTCCATGGCTTGAGCAGGGCGATGACCAGCACCAGCACGGCTAGAATGAGAAAAAGCTCAACAAACATGACAGTGAGGTAGCAGAAGTGGATCTGACCAGTATTGAATTGCCTGGTTCCATCATAACGGATATCAAGGTTCTGGATGAGGAAGTCCGGGTGCGCTTCGAGCCGGCCTATCTCATCAAGACCATGACGGGTTCAGATGAACGTACCCGCTGGCGCCAGAACATAGAACTGGTCTTTGACAACGGTGAGCTCCTGGAAGGCGGAACCATTGATCTTCCCGCCACCTGCAGTGGTGGCGATGTGGGCGAAAACATCTATACCTACCGGGACATGATTCCCATTCCCCTGGAAAGCCGTGGGCAGGCGCATTGTGATCTTGGCGTGGAGGGCGGTTCCCTGCGTATCCGTGTCCAGGCCGAGGGCGTTCGCCTGCACCGGGAAGCCATGCCAAGGTATATTGAACACCTGCGCGACTGATATCATATCCAGCCAGTATTCTTTGCATTACGCATGGCGGGGTGCTGCATATCCCTCATTGGCCGGGACAGATGGGGAATGAAATCTTGGGGCCGGTGGTGTGTGGAAAGCTGCCCCTGAAACAGCACGTTTACAAAGTCAATCCAGGTCAGCGACAAGGAGGATTGCCGACATATATTATTTCTGGTTCTCAGAGGAGGAATCATGGAACTATACAATGACGGCAAGCACATATGTGTTGCCTTTCGCGATCTCGTACAAGGTGAGGCAGTCCAGGCCAATCAATTCTTTATCGTGCACAATAATCATGCCGCGTTGATTGATCCGGGTGGCGAGCTGACCTATACGGCCCTGTTCATGGCCATGAGCAGCTACATCAATGTCAAGAACCTGGACTATGTGGTAGCTTCCCACCAGGATCCGGATATCGTGGCCTCCCTGAACAAGTGGATGGTTGGCACCAGTGCCAGGGTGGTGGTGCCCGAACTATGGGAACGTTTCATTCCTCATTTCACGAGACCCGGAAAGACCGAGGGAAGGCTTCTGGCCATACCGGATCGCGGTGCCAATCTGGAACTTGGCGATATCAGCCTGAAGGCACTTCCCGCGCATTTCATGCATGCCGAGGGAAATTTTCAATTCTATGATCCCGTGAGCAAAATCCTCTTTTCGGGTGACTTGGGTGCCAACCTTTGTCCTGCGGAAGACCTGGACAAGCCTGTGAATCAACTTAGGGATGTTCTGCCTTACATGGAAGCTTTCCACAAGCGCTATATCAATGGAAACAAGGTGTGTCGCTTTTGGGCAAACATGGTACGGGGATTGGATATCGACATGATCGTGCCTCAGCATGGCCGCGCCTTCACCGGACCGGCCATCGATCAGTTCATTGCCTGGATCGAGCAGCTTCAGTGCGGCATGGATCTGATGACCCAGGATGACTACAGGGTACCCTGAGCGCGGGGGGAGTGGAATGTCAGTAGTTGATGCCCAGCAGCTGCCTGGCATCTTCCAGAACATCTTCCGCGTAGGTTCGAAGTTCCGTTGCCAGTATGCTGTCCGGCGTGTCCAGCCTGAGCTTTCGTAACGCGGGTATCTGGGGCAGGGGCGGTGGCGGGTTACTGTTGTCCTTGCGGGAGATCTGCACACAGGCCCTTGCAGCAATGACGATATCGGTCACCGTAGGTTCACTTCTGCCATGGTCGTGCATCCATTCCGTGGAGTCGCATATGCTCTGTGACAGGGAATGGAAGATATTCCAGTGGGACAGCACCATCCTGCCCGTTTCCTTGCCGAACATCAGGATGCAGTCCTGCAGTTCCTGCGCTGTTATTTCCCGGTAGAAATTGTAAGCGTAACTGATGATGGTGAGTTCACCGGTGTTATGCAGCAGGCCTGTCAGTTGCGCCTCCTCCGGGTTCTTCATGCCAAGTTTCCCGGCGAGATGCCTGGCGACAGAAGCAACCATGATGCTGCGTTCCCAGGCGCTGCGGAAGGCTTCCTGTAGCATGAGCGTGCGGGGATCACGGGATTCCCGGAACAGGTTCATGAAGGTCAGCTTGTGAACCTTCTGGGTTCCCAACTGAAAGACTGCGGACTCGATACTGGTAATAGCGCTGCCCGGACGACCATGGAGCTGTGCGGATTTCAGCAGCTTCAAGGAAAGCACTGGATCCAGCATGGCCGTTTCAATGACTTTTTCGTTGCCCTGTGGTTCCCCCAATATTTTCTGGCTGGTGCTTAGAGCGACGGGATGCCAGGAAAGGAGCATCAGGGTATGCCGGTGCAGGTCTTCATAGATGTGGGCTACCATCTGGGTGGAGAAGTCCGCATTTTCCTCGCTGGTTTCCTCCACCAGATAGTGAGAGGAGATCATTTCCGACGCTTCATCCAGTTCGGTCAGCTCATCCAGCATGTCATTGCTGATTTTCAGGTACTGTACCGGTGTCAGCGCAGTTACCCTGTATCTGCTGGGGCGCAGGCGTGACAGGGGGGAACGTGAAGAGGGGTCGGTGTGCTTGATGACTCTTTGCCGCCCGTCAGCGGCCTCGAGCAACACGTTTCCCTTGAGCAGGAAAATGCTGCTGTTCTCCGTGTCGCCAATATCCATGAGCATGTCCCTTTTCCTGGCATGCAACCACTGGGCATGTTCCAGGATTTCCTCCAGCTGATCCCGGTCCAGGTCTGCCAGGGGAGAGAACCGGTGCAAGGTCTCAATGGATCGGATGTCCTTGTCTTCTTGTTTTGGCATGTCGTCGGTCAGGAAATCCTTGTGTCCAGGGTTTCAAGGGAGCCAGGCGTTCGGCTGAGTTGTTCCATGTTCCTTCAGCAACCGCACTTCGACGGTGCGGGAGTATTCAGCCGCAGGCTCCCGGTCAGCTGTTCCACGCTGGCCAGCCCGTGCCGGTCGAGATAGCCGAGAATGCCCTCGTTTATTCTATTGCATATCAGGGGGTCGTAGAACAGGGCCGTGCCCACGCCCACGGCGCTGGCGCCAGCGATAAGAAACTCGATGGCATCGTCCGGGCCGTTCACGCCGCCCTGGCCGATGATGGGGATGCCATGCTCCCGCGCAACCTGGTACACCTGGTGTACCTTGAGCAGGGCCACGGGCTTGATGGCGGGGCCGGACAGGCCGCCCTGGTTGTTGCCGATGACGGGAGAGCGGCTTTCGATGTCTATGGCCATGCCCATGAGGGTATTGATTACGGCAAAGGCATCCGTGCCCGCCTCTATGCAGCGTTTGGCGTTGTAGGCGATGTCCGTCTGGTTGGGCGACAGCTTGGTTATGAGGGGTTTGTCTGTGACTTTGCGGCAGGTTTCCACCACTCGGGCGGACATCTCCGGATCGTTGCCGAAGGCCACGCCACCTTCCTTCACGTTGGGGCAGGAGATGTTGATTTCGATGGCGTCGATGGGCGAGTCGTCGAACTTGCGCGTGACTTCCTCGTATTCTTCCAGGGTGGAGCCGGAGACATTGGCGATGAAGCGGGTTTCCTCGAAATCCAGCTTGGGCAGGATGTCGCTGATGACCCTGTCCACGCCGGGATTCTGCAGACCAATGGCGTTGAGCATGCCCCCCGGGGTTTCGTAAACCCTGTGCGGCATGTTTCCCGGGCGGGCGCTGCCCGTGGTGCCTTTGAGGCAGATTGCCCCGGCGTCCCGGTTGGAGAATCCTTCGATACGGGTGTATTCTTCGCCAAAACCGACGCAGCCGGACAGCAGCACCAGGGGCGTCTGAAACTTCATGCCGCAGAAGTCCACGGCCAGTCGGGGGTCGCTCATCGGGTCTCCAGGAAGAATCACTTGTTCAGAGTCGTATTGTATCAGCCAGAGATTCCGCCAAACACGGGAAATATCATTCGTCTGTGCGCCAATACCGGTTGCAGCCTGCACCTGGTGCAGCCCCTGGGATTCGAGCTGGATGATGCCCGCCTGAAGCGTGCCGGGCTGGACTACCATGAGTTCGCCAGCGTCCGGCTGCATGCTTCCTGGGAGGAGTTGCAGGAAACCCTGGGGCGGCCCCGGGTGGTGGCCTTCAGCACCAGGTGCTCTGCTTCCCATGCGGATTTCAGCTATGCGCCTGGGGACCTGCTGCTGTTTGGACCGGAGACCCGTGGGCTGCCACGGGATATTCTCGACTTACTGCCCCCGTCTAGTTGCCTGAGAGTGCCCATGCTTCCCGGGCAGCGCAGCCTGAACCTGTCGAACGCCGTGGCGGTGGTGGTTTATGAAGCCTGGCGACAGCAAGGCTTTGCCGGGGCGGAGAAGGGCTGAACAGCCGTCAATCCGTTTCAGGTTTCTGCTCCCGGCCCAGCAGCGCCTTGACGGCAGATGCAGGGTCCATGCCCTCGTAAATGATGCGATAGACGTGTTCGGTAATGGGCATTTCCACGCCCAGGGTCCTTGCCTTGGTGTGGAAGTCCCGGGCGGCGGCCAGACCTTCCACCTCCTGGCCGATGCCCTTGCGTGCTTCCTCTATGCCCTGTCCTTCGGCCAGGGCCAGGCCCATGCGCCGGTTGCGGGATTGATTGTCCGTGCAGGTCAGTACCAGGTCGCCCAGCCCGGCCAGGCCCATGAAAGTATCGTGCTGACCGCCCAGGGCCAGCCCCAGGCGGGTGATCTCCGCCAATCCTCGGGTGATGAGGGCAGCGCGGGCATTGGCGCCGAAACCCAGGCCGTCGGACATGCCGGCGGCAATGGCCATGACGTTCTTGGCGGCGCCGCCCACCTGCACGCCGATGATGTCGTCCGAAGTGTAGGCGCGGAAGGTGTCGCCATGGAGGTAGTCTGCCAGACGCGCGGCGTGTTGCGGATTGCTGGAAGCCACGGTGACGGCGGTGGGCATGCCTTTTGCCACTTCCATGGCGAAGGTCGGCCCCGAAATCACCGCAAGATCCGCTTTGGGAAACTGCTCCCGGGCGACTTCGTGCAGCAGGCGCAGACTGGCGGGCTCCAGACCCTTGGTGGCCCAGCTCAGGGAGGCGGGCGTGGGAGTAATGACGCTGACCTGGCGCAGAACACTGGCGAAGGCGTGGCTTGGGACCACCACCAGGATCTCGTCGGCGGCATCCATGCTCCAGGCCAGGTCGGAAGAGGATGTCAGCTTGTCTGGAAAGGGAATCCCTGGCAGGAAATGCCGGTTTTCCCGTTCCTGTTGCAGCCGCGCGGCGGGTTCGGGCTCATGGCCCCAGAGCCGGACTTCGTGCCCATGTCGCGCAAGCAGTACAGCCAGGGCCGTGCCCCATGAGCCTGCCCCCAGTACCGCGATTCTCGCCCCCTGTGCCATGGCCGGGGTTCCTCAGTGCTCCGCGGAATCGGCTTCCTGCTTCTGCTGCTGCACCTGCTGGGCGTACAGGGCTTCGAAGTTCACCGGCGCCAGCAGGAACTGAGGGAAGCTGCCGCGCACAATGAGGTCGGATATGACTTCCCGGACATAGGGAAACAGGGTATTGGGGCAGAAGATGCCCAGCAGGGGGCCCATTTCCTCTTCGGGGATGCCCCTGGCGAGAAAGATGCCGGCCTGGGTCACTTCGGCCAGGAAAGCGGTCTTGTCCTCGATCTTGGCGGTAACGGTCACGGTGAGGGCGACTTCGATGTTGCCCTCACCCAGATCCTTGACGGCATTGTTCAGGTTGACGTTGATCTGGGGCTTCCATTCCTGCATGAAGATCTCCGGTGAGTTGGGAGTCTCGAAGGAAATGTCCTTGGTGTAGATGCGCTGAATGGAGAACTGGCGCTGGGTTTCTTCTGTCATTTTGAGCTTTCCTGAATTGCTGCGTTGTCGATATATGCCGGGCCAGGGGGCCGGGCATCACTTGCGTTTGATGGGCAGTCCCGCACTCTGCCACGCCATCATGCCGCCGCGCAGATTGTGCACGTCCTTGAAACCGGCCTTCATGAGCATCTTGCAGGCCATGGCGGAACGGGAGCCGGAACGGCAGGCGACGATGATGGGCTTGTCCTTGTATTTCTCCAGTTGCTGAATCTGCTTGGCAAAGCCGTTCAGCGGAATGTTGACGGCATTGACCACGTGGCCCTTGTTGAATTCCGCAATGGAGCGCACGTCCACCATGATGCCATCATTATGGTTGATGAGAGTGGTGCTCTGCAGGGCATCCACGGCGGACTTGTTGACGGGGTCGAAGAAAATGTTCCAGATCAGCGCGCCGGCCAGGGCCACGAAAGTGACCACCAGTAGCGCGTGATTGGAAATGAATTCTGCCAGTTGTTCCATCCGGGTCTCGGGTCTTGCGGAGAAAGGAGCGTGATTATAACGCAACTCCAGCAGGCTGTTGAAAAACTCCAAGAAGGGGCTTTTTCAACAGCCTGCCGCTGGGAATGAGGATTCTCCACAGGGGAACCGACAGAAGGCCGTGCCCAGGGGCGGTTTCAGTGTGAGTGGGTGCAGAACACCTGGCGCATCATGGCGATGAGCTGCAGGGTGCGGCTGTCGGCCACGCGGTAGAACACGCGGTTGGCGTCCTTGCGGGCGTCCAGTATGCCCTTTTCCCGAAGTATGGCGAGGTGCTGGGAGATGTTGCTCTGGGATGAGCCCACCTTGGAAACGATGTCGTGTACGCTGACTTCGTCTTCTCCCAGGGTGCAGAGAATCTTCAGCCTCAATGGATGGGACATGGCCTTGAGGGAGCGTGACGCGCGCTCTATATCGCTGTCGTCCTGTATCAGCGCCATGCTGTCACCGAATTCCTGGATCTTGTTTCTCCGGGAGGAATGCATATCTTTCACGAATGGCCTCTCCAGTTACATCAATACATGCTTGATTAATAACACACTAATACAATAATACACTGTTTTTGTGCGGAAAATGCAAGGGAATTTTTTCTGGGGGGAGCCCGGGGTTCCCGGTTCGAGACAGAGGGCAAAGTTCGGGGGCGAATTCTGGTAAAATTCCCGCCCATTATTGGTTATTGGCTGACACGCGAACTGGATTCCCGACATGAACAATACCCCCCGTCCTGTTGTACTCATCATCCTAGATGGCTGGGGACTGCGTGAGGAAACGGAAAACAACGCCATTGCAGCGGCCCGTACACCGGTGTGGGACCGCCTATGGGCGGAATGCGCCCATACCGCCCTGGAGACTTCCGGCTCCTCCGTGGGCCTGCCCAGTGGACAGATGGGCAACTCGGAGGTGGGGCATCTGAATCTTGGCAGCGGGCGGGTGGTGTACCAGGAATTCACCCGCGTAAGCCGTTCGATTCGCACGGGTTCCTTCTTCACCAACGCCACCCTGGTCGGGGCCGTGGACATTGCCGTGGACAATGATTCCGCCGTGCACATTCTGGGGCTGCTGTCTCCCGGCGGGGTTCACAGCCACGAGGAGCATATTCATGCCATGGTGCGCCTGGCGGCCCAGCGTGGGGCAAAGAAGATCTATGTGCACGCCTTTCTGGATGGCCGGGACATGCCTCCCAAAAGCGCCATGCCGTCCATCAAGGCCATGGACGAAGTCTTTGCCGAAGTAGGGCATGGGCGCATTGCCAGCATCATCGGCCGATACTACGCCATGGATCGCGACCATCGTTGGGAGCGCATCCAGAAAGCTTACGACCTCATTACCCTGGGAGAGGGGGATTACACCGCCCCCAGTGCCGAGCAGGGCCTGGAAATGGCTTACGAGCGCGGCGAGACGGACGAGTTCGTGGATGCCACTGTTATCTTGCCTCCGGGAGAGGAAGCGGTTCGCATAGAAGATGGAGACGTGGTCATCAACATGAACTACCGCTCCGACCGCGCGCGGCAGATCACGCGTCCTTTCATCGAAGAGGATTTCGACGCTTTCGAGCGCCGGGCAAGGCCCAAGCTGGGCAGCTTCGTCAGCCTCACCGAGTACAACAAGGAATGGGATATTCCCGTGGCCTTTCCCGCGGAGCGGCTGGAGAATGTTTTTGGCGAGTACATCTCCCGTCTGGGCCTGCGCCAGCTGCGCCTCGCGGAAACGGAAAAGTATGCCCATGTGACTTTCTTTTTCAATGGCGGCCGGGAGCAGCCTTTTGAGGGTGAGGACCGCATCCTGGTGCCTTCGCCGGATGTGGCCACCTATGACCTGAAGCCCGAGATGAGCGCCCCGGAAGTGACGGATCACCTGGTTAGGGCCATCGAAGACGGCAAATACGATGCCATCATCGTCAACTACGCCAATGGAGACATGGTGGGACATACGGGGAAATTCGAGGCCGCGGTGCAGGCGGTGGAAACCCTGGACGAGTGCCTGGGGCGAGTGACCCGCGCCATCCACAAGGTCGGCGGTGCCATGCTCATTACCGCGGATCATGGCAACTGCGAAAAGATGCTCGATGAAGAAACCGGCCAGCCCTATACCGCCCATACCACCACGCCTGTTCCCCTGGTCTATGTCGGTGAGCGCCCGGCCCGTCTCATGGACGGCGGAGCCCTGTGCGATGTGGCGCCTACCCTGCTGAAAATCATGGGGCTGCCGGTGCCGCCGGAAATGACGGGACATCCCCTGCTGGAATACCTGGACGAGGACCAGGAAAAAGAATCCGAGTGATGCGACGGCGGGCTCCGGTCTGGTGCTTGTTGTCGATCCTGCTTGTCGGAGCCGCTGGTGCCGTGTCAGAACAGGCGGGCGGGGCGGAGGATGTTCGCCAGCACCAGGAACAACGTGAGCGCCTGCGCAAACAGATTCAGGCGCTGCAGGCCGACATCAGCCGGGTTCAAGGGCAGAAAGACAGCCTGACTGCGGAGCTGGCGGACCGGGAACGGGAAATGAGCCTCCTGCACCGGAAGCTGCGGGATCTTGGGCGCCAGCTCCAGCAACTCCAGGATCAACTTCTTCAGGCGCAGTCCAGGCGTCGGCAACTTGGCGAAGCCATGCGCCGGGATGCCGACAGGCTCGCCAGACTGCTGCGTTCGGCCTATGTGGCCGGTCGCCAGGAACGCCTGAAGCTGTTTCTCAACCAGCAAGACCCAGCCGCCCTCAACCGCATGCTTGCCTACCATGATTACATCAGCCGGGCGCGTGCCGGCCAGCTGCGGAAGCTGCGAGCCGACGCGGAGGAGCTGCGACAGCTGACGGAGCGCATCGTCGGGCAGCAGCAGGCGCTGCAGCAGGCCAGGCTGCGCCAGCAGGAACAGACCCGTCAGATGGAGGCCCGGCAGCAGGAGCGCCGCCGGCTGCTGGCGCAAATCGAGAAGAGTCTTTCGGAAAAAGGCCGGAAGCTGGCGCGCTGGCAGGAAGATGAGCGCCGCCTTGGTCAGCTGCTGGAGCAGATAGAGTCTGCCCTGGAGAACCTGGATTTTCCCGAACAGAAAGGATTTCGCGAAAGCCGCGGCAGTCTTTCCTGGCCCCTGCGCGGCAGGTTGCTGAAGCGTTTTGGCGCGGAGAAAATCGGCAACTTGCGTTGGGACGGGGTTATAATCGACGCAAAGGCGGGTGACAGCGTCCGGGCGGTTCATGCCGGGCGGGTGGCATGGGCAGACTGGCTGCGCGGCTATGGCCTGCTGATGATCGTCGAGCACGGTGACGGTTTCATGACCTTGTATGGCAACAACCAGAGCCTGTTCAAGGAAACCGGTGACTGGGTGGAGACGGGCGAGGTCATCGCCCAGGCAGGTGACGGGCGCATGGGAGGCAGCCCCGGAATCTATTTCGGCATCAGGCACAAGGGCAGGGCTCTCGACCCGGTGCGCTGGTGCGGCAGACGCAAATGACAAAGAGACAGGATATGCTGATATGAACAGACGGGTGTCATGGCTGGTTTATTGGATGATTCTGGGCCTGTTACCCCTGCCCGAACTGCTGGCCAAGGAAACCTCCGTCGAAGAAAAAGGGCTGCCCCTGAAGGAGCTGCGCATCTTTGCCGAGATTTTCGGGCGGGTACAGCAGGACTACGTGGAGCCCGTCACGGATCGTGAACTGCTGGATCATGCCATTCGCGGCATGCTGGAAGGCCTGGACCCCCATTCCGCCTTCCTGGACGAGAAGCATTTCAAGGAGCTTCAGGAAGGCACCAGCGGTGAATTCGGCGGTCTGGGGATAGAAGTCGGCATGGAAAACGGCTTCATCAAGGTCATTTCCCCCATCGATGACACCCCGGCGCAGAAAGCCGGTATCAAGGCGGGCGATCTCATCATTCGCCTGGATGAAAAGCCCGTGAAGGACATGAGCCTGAGCGACGCCATCAAGATCATGCGAGGCAAGCCCGGCACTTCCATCACCCTCACGGTGCAGCGGGAAGGGGAGCACAAGCCCCTGGTCTTCAAGATCGTTCGGGCCGTCATCAAGCAGGCCAGCGTTAAATCGCGCATGCTGGCGCCGGGGTTTGGTTATGTGCGCCTGACCCAGTTCCAGGCGCCCACGGCGGAGGACATGCTGGCGGCCATACGCAAGCTGGAGAAAGAGAATGGCGGGCCTCTGAAGGGCATGGTGCTGGATTTGCGCAACAATCCCGGCGGTGTGCTGCAGGGTGCGGTGGCGGTGAGTGATGCTTTTCTGGAAGATGGTCTGGTGGTCTATACCCAGGGCCGGGCGGAAAGTTCCGCCCTCAAGTTCCATGCCCGGCCCGGTGACGTGCTCAATGGTGCCCCACTGGTGGTATTGGTGAACGAGGGATCGGCCTCGGCGTCAGAGATCGTCGCTGGTGCACTCCAGGATCACAAGCGGGCGGTCATCATGGGGCGCACCACCTTCGGCAAGGGTTCGGTGCAGACCATCATCCCCATCAGCAGTAAGATAGCCATCAAACTCACCACGGCCAGATACTACACGCCCAACGGACGCTCGATTCAGGCGGAAGGCATACAGCCGGATATCGAACTGAGCAAGGTCAAACTCAAGGAACTCAAGAAGAGCCTGTTGCAGGTGAAGGAGGCGGACCTGGCGGATCATCTCGCCAATCCCAATGGGGGCGACAAGGCCCGAAAGGGAGAGAAGCTGAAAGATGGAAAAAAGAAAAAGAAGCTCCTCGAGGAAGACTACGAACTGAACGAGGCCCTCAACTTGCTCAAGGGCATTGCCATCTTCACCAAAAAGTAGATGAGCTTCCGGTTTTTTCCGCCGCCAGGCGGTTAGTCTGAACTTTTCGCGGTACTATTTTGACTCACGGGAGGAAATGGCATGGCGCGGGTGCTGATACCCCTGGCCCAGGGTTGTGAGGAACTTGAAGCGGTAACGGTCATCGACCTGTTGCGGCGAGCCGGTATAGAGGTGGTGACCGCCGGTCTGGAAGAAGGTCCGGTGACCTGCAGCCGCGGGGTGGTACTGGTGCCGGATACCACGCTGGATGCGGTTCTGGAGGATGATTTCGACATGATGGTGCTGCCAGGGGGGCTGCCCGGCGCGGACCATCTGAACAAGGATCCCCGCATCATCCGTCTTCTCAGGCAGCTGGCCGAGAGGGGGAAATACACTGCCGCCATCTGCGCGGCGCCCAAGGTGCTGGCCAGCGCCGGGCTGCTGCAGGGCAGGCGGGCCACTTCCTATCCCGGCGTGCTGGATGCGTTGGAGCTTCCCGATACCACTCGCAGGGATGACCCCGTGGTCGTGGATGAGCGGGTTATTACGTCCCGGGGACCGGGAACAGCCATGGACTTCGCTCTGGAACTGATAGAGAAACTGGCGGGAGGCGAACAACGCGATGCCGTCGAATCCGCGCTTGTGCGGCCGTAGCCGGACAAATTGCCTGGGAATATCATGTTGAGGCGCAGAGGAAATATCTGGGTTTGGATCATCGGCATCCCCGTCATTCTCGGCGGCCTGGCGCACTGGGGATTCCATTACTTCGTCAAGTCGCGCGTGGATGCCTTTATCCTGGAAGCCGCGCCCCGCGCCGCCATTCAGTATGAGACGCTGGACACCAGTCTGGCCGGGAACATTGCCTTGGGCAATGTCAGTATCCTGCCCACGGGATTCGATGAGGGTGTTACCGTGCGCACGATCCAATTGCATGGGCCCGATGTCTTTTCCTATCTCCTCCGGCGCCTGCCTGTGGTGGGAGAGGAAGGCGCTCCTCCCGAGTTCCTGGAGCTTGTCATGCGGGACATGGTGCTGGACATATCAGGCGGCAGGGCGGCCTCGCTGGATGAAAAACTGGCGAAGGCCAATGCCGAGGCGGCACGGAACCGGGATGTCTGCAAACCCGGCGGTAGCGCATCCTTCAGCCAGTTACAGGAGCTGGGCGTGGAGCAGTTGCGGGGTGACAGCAGGATGAGTTACCGCCACATTGCCCATACACAGAAACTGTACGTGGATGTGGAGGGTGAGTTCAGGGGCCTGCAGAAGCTGAGCCTGTCCATGGAGCTGAACAATGTGCCGGCCCTGGATATGCGCAAGATCATGGGTGTCGCCCTGGCAAACCTGAAGATCAACTACTATGTCGAGCCGGAGTTTGGCCGGCGGATTACTGAATACTGTGCCGGGAAGCGGGGGCTTTCCCCGGAGCAGTATTCCGAGCTGCTTGCGGAAGAAATGATTCGTGAAATGAGCCGCAATGGCATCATCCTGGGCTATGGGCTGACATGGGCATTGAAAAATTACGTAAAACACTGGGGAGATCTGATGATAGAACTCAGTCCCCCGCGCCCGCTGGGCATGCCGAGCCTGATGCGCCTGTCCAGAGCGGAATTGTCCGAGAAGCTGGGGCTGCAGCTTGCCATCAACGGCCAGTTGGTAACCGACCTGTACTTTAGCATCCATGAAGCTGCCCCCCTGCTGCGGAAACAGGGGGACAATACAAAGCAAAAGGTGACGAAGCCGCGTATTCGATACAGGTGGGAGTACCGCAATGTCTCCCCCGGCCGCCTGCATTCCTATATGGATCACCTGGTGCGTATCCGCACGGTCAGCGGCGTCGTTCACGAGGGAAAACTGGTGGGAACCAGTGATAACAGGATTTCCGTGCAGAAAAAGATCAGTGGCGGAAAGTTCATTGCCCACCTGGTACCGGAGAACATACGTTCAGCCCAGGTACGGGTGAAGGTGAAAGTCGAACCCGAAGAGTCAGCGGCGAAGGAGACTGCTGCCAAGCAGGCCGATGCCGAGGAGGCCCAGTCCGCTGCTGAGCAGGGTGAGGGCGCCGGCGGAAATCAGTGAGCTGCCCAGGCCAGCGAGAACCGCCGCGCTGACGATGAGGGCGCTGCCGCCAATGCTTTGCCGGGTGCGCCGCTGTTCCAGTTTCATGTCCCGGCGCAGGGCGCTCAGTTCTTCCGAGTGCCAGTTCAGGCGCAGCTTGCCTTCCTCGGCATTCTTCAATACCCGGTAGGCCAGGCGGGGAATCTCCGGCAACTGTTCGGAGGCTTGAGGCAGGGATTCTTTCATGCGGCGCAGGAAAGCCTTGGGCCCCACCTGTTCCGACAGCCATTTCTCCATGAAGGGCTTGGCGGTGGCCCATAAATCCAGTTCCGGGTAGAGCATGCGGCCCAGGCCCTCGATGTTGAGCAGGGTCTTCTGCAATAGCACCAGCTGGGGCTGCACCTCCATGTCGAAACGCCGGGCCGTCTGGAACAGGCGCAGCAGGAAATGGCCGAAGGATATGTCCGCCAGGGGTTTTTCCCAAATGGGCTCGGAGACCGTGCGTATGGCCGCTTCGAATTCCTCCACCCGGGTGCCTTCGGGCACCCAGCCGGATTCCACGTGCAGTTCCGCCACCCGGCGGTAGTCCCGGTGGAAGAAGGCCAGGAGGTTTTCTGCGAGATAGCGCTGATCCTCGGTGGTGAGGGTGCCCATGATGCCGAAATCCACGCTGATGTAGCGGCCGCCGGGTTCTACGAAGATGTTGCCCGGATGCATGTCGGCGTGGAAGAAATTGTCACGGAACACTTGGGTGAAGAAAATTTCCACGCCCCGCTCCCCCAGCAGGGCCATGCTCACCCCCTGGGCCTTGAGCTTGTCCACCTCGTCCACGGGGGTGCCGTAGACGCGCTCCATGACCATGACATTGCTGCGGCAGTAGTCCCAGTACACCTTGGGAATGTACAGCATCTCGCTGTTCTCGAAATTGCGCCGCAGCTGGGAGGCGTTGGCCGCCTCGCGCATCAGGTCCAGTTCGTCGAAGATGGTCTTCTCGTATTCCTCCACCACTTCCACGGGGCGCAGGCGGCGGGCTTCCTTCGAGTATTTCTGCGCCAGCCGGGCCAGGGTGTACATGAGATCCACGTCCTTGCGTATGGCTTTCTCTATGCCTGGGCGCACCACCTTGACGATGACTTTCTCGCCGCTGTGCAGGGTGGCGGCGTGCACCTGGGCGATGGACGCGGAGGCCATGGGTTCCGCCTCGAAGCTGGCAAAAATATCTTCCACCCTGCCGCCCAGGGCCTTCTCCACGATGGTTCTGGACTGCTCGGCGGGGAAGGGCGGCACGTTGTCCTGCAGCTTGACCAGTTCCTCGGCAATGTCGTCCGGGAGAAGGTCGCGTCGGGTGGAAAGAATCTGACCGAACTTGATGTAAATGGGGCCCAGGTCTTCCAGGGTGCGCCGGATACGCACGCCGTAGCCGGGACGTTGGCCTTTCTGCAGCCAGTAGAAAGGGGACAGGTAACGGAAGAAGCGGACAGGACGGAACAGGTGGGCGGCGAGAATGAACTCGTCCAGGCCATGCTTGGCCAGCACCCAGGCGATATGCACCACGCGCATGCCCTGGCGCAGGGGGATCATGCGTCTTTCTCCTGCTGCTGTTTCAGCAGCTGGATGCGGGCTTCCAGGCGGTCCGTAGCCTCGCGCAGCTCATCCACCCCGGAAACGAAAGCTTCCACTTCCAGGGGGTGCGGCAGGAGATGAGCTTCTTCCACCAGGTACTCGGCCAGGTCGGCTTCCAGGCGGGAGCCCGTGTTTTTCGCCCACCAGGCGGCGTGCCGGGCGGCATTGCCGACCTGATGGGCGATGATATCTCCGGTGAAGCGGGCCAGCTGTTCTTCCCAGTCGATGTCCAGGCTGCCCAGGGTGGCGCCGAAATCATGGGCCAGTCCCGTGTCTCCGCTGATGCTCACCCGTCCGGCGAACAGCTGGCGGCTTCCCTGTGTCTTGTCACTGCTGCGCAGCAGGTCCAGGGGGCTGCCGCTGAGCAGGGCGTCCGGCTCGCCTTCCATGCTGCCCAGCAGCTGCAGATTTCCCTGTTGGTCCGGCACGAAGTACAGGGTGATCTCTGGTCCTCGCAGATGCAATCCTATGGCGCGGCCATGATGGCGGGCCAGTTTCTTCCGGGCAAAGGGATCCAGCCGCAGCAGGGTGTTGATGCTGCTTTCCAGGGTTGCCAGGGCCAGGTCGCGCGTGGACATGAACGCTTAGAGTTTAAATCCACGATGGATGGCGACGATGCCGCCGGTGAGATTGTGATAATCGCAGTTTTCGAAGCCCGCATCTTCCATCATGCCGCGCAGGGTCTCCTGGTCCGGATGCATGCGGATGGACTCGGCCAGGTAGCGGTAGCTGTCCTCGTCGTGAGTCACCAGCTTGCCAATCTTGGGCAGCAGGGTGAAGGAGTACAGGTCGTACAGTTTTTCCAGGGGCTTGACCACGGGCTTGGAGAATTCCAGCACCAGGGCCCGGCCGCCGGGGCGGAGGGCGGCATACATGGCGTTCAGGGCCTTCTGCTTGTCGGTGACATTACGCAGGCCGAAACCGATGGTGATACAGTCGAAGCTGTTGTCGGGAAATGGCAGTTGTTCGGCGTTCACCTGGGCGTAGCCGATGTTGCCGGCGCGACCGTGATCCAGCATGCGGTCGCGGCCGGTGACCAGCATGTTGGCGTTGATGTCGGTCATCACCACCAAGCCCTCGGGGCCCACCAGGCCCGCGAAGCGGTCGGCCAGGTCGCCGGTGCCAGAGGCCAGATCCAGCACCTGCTGGCCGGCGCGCACGCCTGACAGCTCCACGGCAAAGCGCTTCCACAAGCGATGCACGCCGAAGGACATGAGATCGTTCATGAGGTCGTAGCGGGAGGCCACGGAATCGAATACGCCGCGCACCAGCTCGGCCTTTTCTTCCTTCGGCACCTTGCGGTAACCGAAATGGGTTTCTTCTCTTTGTTCGCTCATGTTCCTGTTCAGGGTAGGTCGGGCTTCAGCCCGACAAATAGCGCCGAACCGGGAATGACTGTCGGCCTGAAGCCCGACCTGCGGTCCGACCGACCTCAGGAAGCCGGGTCCTGACGGGTGTACCCCACTTCCTTCAGTTCATCGAGATACTGCTGCCAGTACCGGTCATAGTTCTTCCCCAGATTATACAGGGTTTCCCAGGAGTAGATGCCGGTGTTGTGCTCGTCGTCGAAGTGCAGCACGATGGCGTAGTTGCCCACGGGTTCGATCTGGTCGATGTTCACTTTCTCTATGCCTGTGGGCACCTTGCGCTGGCCGGGGCCATGGCCCATGACCTCCGCGGATGGAGAGAAGGCTCGCAGGTATTCCGCCGGGAGCTTGAAATTGGAGCCGTCGTCGAAGGTGATTTCCAGCACCCGGGAGACCCGGTGCAGGTTGAGTTCGGTTGGGACAGGATGAGACATGGATGCTTCCTTGGAACAGATTGCAATGCAGGCAATTATGCATCAAAACAGGCGGTTTATGGCACACAGTTCATCCGGGTTAATATTGGGTCTGGTGTGTCGTGGATTGGGGGGATATTCATGAAGTGTCCAGGGTGCCGCTTGCCGGTTGCAGCGGTCATGCTGTTGCTGCTCCTAGTGTCAGGCTGTGTGGGGCGGCAGCCGGGCCTTTCCTCGAGCGCCGACATAACTGACCGGTTTGAGGTGGCCTGGGCGCCCTGGAATGAGGCGCATGTGAAGGACATTCCCGCCTATGTGGAGCATCTGGATTTTCGTCCTGTCCGAAAGGTGCGCAACCTGGACAGATATGACCGGGAAATCTGGTTGAAGGCGAGGATGCCATTTTCCGGTGGGGCAGTGCTGGAACTGCCCGTATACATGCTGGGCCGGGTGGATGTCTGGTTTCGCATGGCTGATGGCAGCCTGCTTCATGATCGTTCCGGTACCTGGTATCCCTATGTGGAGAGAAGGCAGAAACATGCGGGCATAGCGTTTCCTCTGCCCGGGGATGGCTCTGCAAAAGAATTGCTGATGCGTATCCGCACCGGCGCGCCGGTGAATTTCACCGCTTTGCTGTGGGATAGCGAGTCATGGCAGGACCACATCTTCGCCCGCAAGGTCTGGTACGGGCTGTTTTTTGGCGGAATGCTGGCCCTGTTTCTGTACAACCTGTTTTTTGCCTTTTCCCTGAAAGACACCTCTTTCCTGTTCTATGTGGCCTACATGGCCTGCCTGGCTTTGTCTGTAATGCTCTACAGCGGCCTGGCCGAGGAATATTTCTGGCCAACCGGCAAGACAATCTCCCTGGTGCTTCTGGTGGCGGCACTGGGCTCGTTCTTTGGCGTGGGCTTCGTCAATCGTTTCCTTGGTGTGCAGGCCCGGTATCCAAGACTCTATTGGTTATCCACCCTGGTGGCCGGAACCGGGGTGCTGCTGGGAACAGGCATCACCTTGCAGCTTTCGTTCCTCGATCAGCCCTTCATCGTGCCCCTGATGCACCTGATTTTCGTGCTGGGACCCAGCTATTACCTCGGTATATCCTTCTACAGCTATTTCAAGGGCGTGCGCCAGGCGCGCTTTCTGGTGCTGGGAATGAGCACCTTGCTTGCCTCGCTGTTCGTGTATTTTCTGTTTACCTACGGGTATGTGGCCTACAGCAGCCATGTATATCACGTCCTTGAAGTCGGGTTGCTCGTGGATGCCTTGCTGCTGTCTCTGGCGCTGTCCGACCGCATCAAGTTTCTTACGGAGGAGAAGCAGCGCCTGGATCGGAAATATGCCGAGATGCAGAAACAGTTTGCCCGGGAGATGATTCGTATCGAAGAGCAGGAAAAGAAGAAACATGCCTCCATATTGCATGACAGCGTGGGACATGGCCTGCTGGTAATTCGTCAGCAACTGGACGATTTCCTGCGCAGGCATGGGGACGAAACGAGCGCCGCGCCTATTGCCGCCATGCAAAAACAGTGTTCGGAGGTGATGAATGAAGTACGCAGCCTGTCACATGAGCTGCATCCCCATATCCTGTCCAAGCTGGGTCTGAAAACCGCGCTGATGGCGGTTTTCAAGCGCTCATTTCAGCATCGCAACATCAGCTGGATGGCGGACATCGCGGATGACCTTGGGTTGCCTGCCAGTGTTGAGACGGCCATCTACCGTATTGCCCAGGAAGCCATCAGCAATGCATTGAAATATGCCGAGGCAAGTGAGTTTTACTTCTCCCTGACACGAAACGATGAGGGTGTGGAGGTGGAAATCAAGGATGATGGCAAGGGGTTTGCCCAAGAGCAGGAACCCAGGGGGCTGGGCCTGAAAATGATGGAGGGCCATGTGCGTTTGCTGGCTGGGGCGTTTCAATTGCGAAGCGAAATGGGCGAAGGCACGGTCATCCGTTTCTCCATACCTTGCTGAAAGGGGGCTACAGGGCGTCTTTGGCGAACTGCAGGAGCTGGTGGGGGCCTTTGAGGTCGAGCTTGGTGCAAATGTTGCTGCGGTGATTCTGTACCGTGCGATAGCTGATGCCAAGATCCCGGGCAATCTCCTTGCTGGTCTTGAACCTGGCCACGGCTTCCAGAACCTGGCGTTCCATGTCCGTTAGGCTTGCAAGCTGGCGCTGTTGCTCGCCATGCAGTGAAGGACTGATCTTTACGTGCGCGCCCAGGGAAGGGCTTATATAAGTATTGCCGCTGCGGACCTGTTCCAGGGCGCTGATCAGGGTCTGTCCCGCCTCGTCTTTGAGCACATAGGCTTTTGCTCCCAGTTCCAGGGCCTTTTCCAGATAGGCTTCGTCATCGTAGCTGGTCAGTATGATGACGGCAGTTTCCATCCCGGCGGCGGTGATGTTTTTCAGAATGTCCAGCCCATCCATCCCGGGCAGTTCCAGGTCCAGCAGCAGCAAATCGGGCTTGAGATGCGTTACCTGGGTCAGGGCCGACAGGCCGGTTTCTGCTTCCGCCATGATGGCGATCCAGGGCAGTTCGGACAATATATGCCTTACCCCGTGCCGAAAGATGGGGTGGTCATCGGCAATGATCAGTGTCTTTTGCTCGGGACTCATTTTCCATGTGCCGGGGTGAAGTCTGGGCTCATGGCCGAATAATAGATTCATTTCCCCTCCTTGCCTATGAGTACATGTGCTCAGTGCTCTAGGTATTCGCGTCCAGTTACATGCATCAACCCGGCTGCTAACCTGAATTCCAGCCGGTTGCAGGGATTGGACACCCACCGGGGAGTCACAGCCCCGGGGTCCGACGTCTTCTGCACCAGAACTCACATGGGTTCGCATTGGGTTCAGGCGATCCATACAGTGATATCAGTAACATTGTTCCACCAGAGGGGAATCATGAAAAAGGTAACAGCAAGAATTGGATACAGGCCGCTGGTTCTGGCCATGATGGGCATATTGTCGGCGGGAAACGTCCTGGCGGAGGATGAATCAGATCTTCGGGTGGCGGAACTTGCCGCCGCGGTCTATCCCTGCTCGGGGACGACCTTTAACGATGTGAGCAGTAATCACTGGGCCTGCGGCTATATCGAAGAGCTGATGAATCTCAATATCACCCAGGGGTGTGTTCAGGATGATCCGGGCACGCCGGAAAATGAGGCAGCCTACTGTCCCAGCGCCACGGTCACCCGGGATCAGATGGCGGTGTTCTTCGTGCGTGCCCTGGAGGAAACGCTGTTCGATATTCTGGATGGTGCGGGCAATGGCCTGGATGCGGACCTCCTGGATGGGCAGCACGGAGATTACTACCGGGACTGGAACAATATGACCAATATCCCCACGGACATCGCCAACGGGGATGCGGATACCCTGGGCTTCCTTGTTTGCGGAGATGGGGAGGTGGCCAAGTTCCAGGATTCCACCCTCAGCTGGGTCTGTGGCACCGACCAGGTGGGCACCGGCGGTGGTGGTGATATCACCGGTGTGGCTGCGGGCACGGGCTTGAGCGGTGGCGGCTCCAGCGGAGACGTGACCCTGAGCGTACAGGTGCCCCTGGCACTCTCCGGCGCTGACAGCGGCGCGGTGATTACGGGAACCAACAGTGAGTCCACGGGATCTCCGGTGGGCGTCAAGGG
>Ga0256832_1000622_pt1 | contig 23196 bp, 17 predicted proteins | sample 134614metaG_FD_190534 | JGI IMG/M metagenome (GOLD analysis project Ga0256832, IMG submission 190534) | Hydrothermal vent microbial communities from Lau Basin, Pacific Ocean - 134-614 | ecosystem: Environmental > Aquatic > Marine > Hydrothermal vents | place: Pacific Ocean: Lau Basin | collected... | reverse complement strand
TCACCGGGCGGCTGGACTGGGAAGAACTGGACGTGGATCTGGGCTGGCAGCCGGTCCCCGAGCCGAGCGGCCAGTTCGACATGCGCCAGCAGCCGGCGCGCAACGTCTGGGTACTGGGCGCCTCGCTGGGCGGGCCCGATGCCCTCAAGCAGTTCCTCGGCGCCCTGCCGCGGGATCTGCCGGTGGCCTTCGTCATCGCCCAGCACATGGGTGACAATTTCGACCAGTTGCTGGCCGGGCAACTGGACCGGAGCACCCCCCTGCGGGTGGCGCCGGTGCGGGTCGGGCACGTGCTGCGCCATGGCGAGGCCGTGGTGGTGCCCACGCAGGAGCGCCTGCGGGTCAATCCCATCGGCGCCCTGGAACTGCTGCCGATGGACAAGGCCGGGCCCTACAGCCCCTCCATCGACACCATCATGGCGGATCTGGCCCGGCGCTACGGCGAGCGCTGCAATGCCATTGTCTTCAGCGGCATGTGCGAGGATGGCCTGCAGGGGGCCCGGGCAGTGGCCCAGGCCGGTGGCGATGTCTGGACCCAGTCGGCGAAGAGCTGCGTGATCAGCAACATGCCGGACAAGGTCCGCGAAGCGGGGCTCAGCCTCTACGAGGGCACGCCGCGCCAACTGGCCGGGCAGCTGATCCGACGCTACATGAACTGAACCGGAAGGACGTGTCGAGGAAACGATGACCGATCAGAGCGTGACACCCGCCCCCCAGGGCGCCCTGCCCGGCAAGCGCGTCGATGCCGTGCACTGCCTGCTGATGCCCCTGCAGGGCGAATACCTGCTGCTGCCCAACGCCGCCGTGGCCGAAGTCATCGCCTACCAGGATGCCGAGGCCATTCCCGATGCGCCCGACTGGCTGCTCGGCAAGATCATCTGGCGCGATCACCAGGTGCCGCTGGTCTCCTTCGAGCGGGCCAGCGGCGGCGAATACGACGGCATCGGCGGCGCCCGCATCGCCGTGCTCAACACCCTCAACGGCAATCCCCGCGTCCCTTACATTGCCGTGGTTCTGCAGGGCATCCCCCGCCTGCAACTGGTTCAGCCCTCCACCCTCGGCAAGGCCGAAGCCACCAGTTCCCGGCCTTCCACCTCGGCCGAACTGCGCATCAACGACCGCACCCTGCTGATCCCGGATCTGGACGACCTCGAGCAGCGCATCGATCGGCTGCAGAAGGCGTAGCATTTACCAGCTACCCCATATCCCCCCACAACACCTGCACTGCCGCCAGCGCCGCCATGGCCGCGGTCTCCGTGCGCAGGATCCGCGGCCCGAGTTGCACGCCGGTGAAATCCCGCAGCCGGATCCGATCCCGTTCCCGATCCGAGAACCCGCCCTCGGGCCCGATGGCCAGCGCCACGCGCGTCCCCGGTGCGGGCAGATCCTTCAGGGATCGCGCTGCCAGTGGATCCAGAAACAGGCGACACGCCTCGTCGCGCGCGGCCAGCCAGTCGTCGAAGGACACGGCATCGTGCAGAACGGGCAAGCGATTGCGGCCCGACTGCTCGCAGGCGGCCACGATCACGCCCCGCCAGTGATCCAGCCGCTTGTTCAGCCGTTTGTCGTCAAGGCGCACCACCACGCGCTCCGTGAACAGCGGCGTGATCTGCGCAACCCCCAGCTCGGTGGCCTTCTGCAGGGCGAAGTCCATGCGCTCGCCCTTGGAAATGCCGAGGCCCAGATGCACGTTCAACGGCGATTCCCGATCGATGTCGGTGCAGTCGTCGATGCGAACCTGCACCGATCGCTTGCCGGCCTGCACGATCGTGGCCGGGCATTCCCCGCCCTCGCCGTTGAACAGCACGATCCGATCCCCGGCACGCAACCGCAACACCTGCACGACATGGCGGCGGGCATTCTCGTCGAGTTCCACCGTCTGTCCGACGGCCAGGCGAACGGGAAGATGGATGCGCGGTTCAGGCATGGCTCATGATCAATCGTCGCCGATGGTTATGTTTTCTTGTAGGAGCGGCGCATAGCCGCGAACCATGCAGCGACGAGTGGCGACGACTGCATGGATGCAGGAGGTAGAGCGAAGCAGGATGCCAGAGCCGAGGGACGAGGGACGAGGAAAAAACATTTGTGTATTGGCTTCGTTGAGACGATTGCCATATCACGAATCCTCGGCTCCGTTCATCGCGGCGAGGGCGCCGCTCCTACAGACAGAGTCGGGTGACAAGCCATGTCATGAAATTCCGGTTTTTTCATCCCCGCGTCGCCAGCTCAATACCCTCCGCCGCCACCTCCACCATCAATTCGATCTCCTCGTCCGAAATCACGTATGGCGGCATGAAATAGATCACGTTCCCCAGCGGCCGCAGCAGCACGCCCTTTTCCAGGCCATGCCGGTACACGGTGAGCCCGCGGCGTTCTTCCCAGGGCCAGGGCTCCCGGGTGGCCTTGTCCTTCACCATCTCGATGGCCAGGATCATGCCGCTCTGGCGCACGTCCCCCACGTGGGGATGATCGGCCAGCGGCGCGGTCAGCTCGGCCATGCGCGCGGCCTTTTGGCGGTTGTCGCCAATCACGTCGTCCTCGGCGAAGATGTCCAGGGTCGCCAGGGCGGCGCTGCAGCCAAGCGGGTTGCCGGTGTAGCTGTGGGAATGGAGGAAGGCGCGCAGGGTGGCGTAGTCGTCGTAGAAGGCGGAATAGATCTCGTCGGTGGTGAGGGTCACCGACAGGGGCAGATAGCCGCCGGTGAGCCCCTTGGACAGACACAGGAAGTCGGGCGCGATGCCGGCCTGTTCGCAGGCGAACAGGGTGCCGGTGCGGCCGAAACCCACGGCGATCTCGTCGGCGATGAGATGCACGCCGAATTCGTCGCAGGCCGCGCGCAACAGCTTCAGATAGACGGGATGGTACATGCGCATGTAGCCGGCGCACTGCACCAGCGGCTCCACGATCACGGCGCAGATTTCGTCGGCATGCCGTTCCAGGGTCTCGCGCATGGGCGCGAACATCCGGCGGGAATGTTCCTCGCAGGACACGCCGGGCTCCCGTGCATAACAGTCGGGGGAGGGGACCGTGAGCATCTCCATCAGCAGCGGCCCGTAGGTGTCCTTGTAGAGCGACACGTCGCCGGCGGCGAGCGCGCCGAGGGTCTCGCCGTGATAGCTGTTGGCCAGGTTCACGAAGCGCCGCTTCTGCCGTTGGCCCCGGTTCTGCCAGTAGTGGAAGCTCATCTTCAGCGCCACCTCGATGGCCGAGGAACCGTTGTCGGCATAGAAACAGTGGTTGAGCCCGGCCGGCGTGATGGCCGCCAGCCGTTCCGACAGCTCCACCACCGGCGCATGGGTGAAGCCGGCCAGGATCACGTGTTCCAGCGTGTCGAGCTGTCGCTTGACGCGATCACCGATGCGCGGATTGCAGTGCCCGAACAGGTTCACCCACCAGGACGAAATGGCATCCAGATAATGCCTGCCCTCGAAGTCCTCCAGCCACACCCCTTCCCCGCGCCGGATCGGCACCAGCGGCAACCATTCGTGATCCTTCATCTGGGTGCAGGGATGCCACAGGTGACGAAGATCGCGGGTGATGAGATCGGCGTTGGACATGGGATCAGGGTAAGGAGGAACGGGGGCGGGGGCAAGGGTTCAGGGGGGTGTCAGGGGCGGTGTTGGTAACACGGAGGGCACGGAGACACGGAGGACACGGAGTTTATTGTTTTCTGATGTAGGAGCGGCGCCCTCGCCGCGAACCATGCAGGGACGAGTGGCGAGGGACGAGGGACGAGAAAAAACATTTGTGTATTTGCTTCGTTGAGTCGAATGCCAAATCACGAGTCCTCGGCTCTGTTCATCGCGGCGAGGGCGCCGCTCCTACATTACACACCCAACATTCTCCGTGTCTCCGTGCCCTCCGTGTTCTTTCCAGGAACCTGATCGAAGCCGCTACCCCCCCAACCCCAGATTCCGCCAGATCGCCAGTGTCGGCCCCGCCTGGTTCATGGTGTAGAAGTGCAGGCCCGGGGCGCCGGCTTCGAGGAGCTGGTGGCACAGTTCGCTGACCACGTCCTCGCCGAAGGCGCGGATGGCGTCGCGGTCGTCGCCGAAGTCTTCCAGGCGCTTGCGGATCCAGCGAGGGATTTCGGCGCCGCACATGTCGGAGAAGCGGGCCAGCTGGGTGTAGTTGGTGATGGGCATGATGCCGGGCACGATGGGCGCGTCCACGCCCAGTTTCTCCACGTCCTCGACGAAACGAAAATAGGCGTCGGGGTTGAAGAAGTACTGGGTGATGGCGCTGTTGGCGCCGGCGGCCATCTTGTCGCGGAAGTAGGCCATGTCGGCCCGCGCGCCGGGCGCCTGGGGATGGAACTCGGGATAGGCGGCCACCTCGATGTGGAAGTGATCGCCGGTGGTCTCGCGGATGAAGGCCACCAGCTCGTTGGCATGGTGGAACTCGCCCGCCTCGCGCATGCCCGAAGGCATGTCGCCGCGCAGGGCCACGATGCGCCGGATCCCGGCGGTACGATATTTCTCCAGAATGGCGCGGATGTTCTCACGGGTGGAGCCGATGCACGACAGGTGCGGCGCCGCCTCGTAGCCGGCGTCCATGATCATCTTCACCGTGTCGAAGGTGCCCTGTTGGGTGCTGCCGCCGGCACCGAAGGTGACGGAGAAATATTTCGGCTGCAGGGCACCGAGTTGTTCCAGGGTGGCTTTCAGCTTCGTCCGGCCTTCCTCGGTCTTGGGCGGGAAGAACTCGAAGCTGAATTGCTGGGGGTGTTTTCGTTGGGTTTCCATGGTAGGCCTGGATGTCGGGTTTCAACGCAAGGGGCAAAGCTGTGCACGGCGTAGGAGCGGCGCAAGCCGCGATGAACAGGGCCGAGGGCCGAGGGCCGAGTGGCGAGGTTGTCGAAGCCAATCAACTCCGTTTTTCCTCGGCCCTCGGCTCTGGCATCCTGCTTCGCTCTACCTCCTGCATCCATGCAGTCGTCGCCACTCGTCCCTGCATGGGTCGCGGCTTGCGCCGCTCCTACAGGCGCATATCAAGGTCGAGAAACCGCCGTTCCTCGTTCCTAGTCCCTAGTACCTGTAGTGCTCAGGTTTGTACGGCCCATCCACCGGCACCCCGATGTATTCGGCCTGTTCCGGCGAGAGCTGGGTGAGATGGGCGCCGAGCTTGCCGAGGTGCAGGCGGGCGACCTTTTCATCCAGTTTCTTGGGCAGGATGTAGACCTTGTTCTCGTAGTTTTCGGCGTGCTGGTACAGCTCCATCTGCGCGATCACCTGGTTGGAGAAGGAGGCGGACATGACGAAGCTGGGGTGACCGGTGGCGCAGCCGAGGTTCACCAGACGGCCCTTGGCGAGGATGGTGATGCGCTTGCCGTCGGGGAAGATGACGTGGTCCACCTGCGGCTTGATCTCCTCCCATTCGTACTTCTCCAGGGAGGCGATGTTGATCTCCGAGTCGAAGTGGCCGATGTTGCAGACGATGGCCTCGTTCTTCATGGCCGCCATGTGGTGGTGATCGATCACGTTCACGTTGCCGGTGGCGGTGACGAAGATGTCGCCCTGGCTGGCGGCCTCGTCCATGGTCACCACCCGGTAGCCTTCCATCGCCGCCTGCAGGGCGCAGATGGGATCGATTTCGGTGACCCACACAGTGGCGCCCATGCCGCGGAAGGCCTGGGCGCAGCCCTTGCCCACGTCGCCGTAGCCGAGCACCACGCAGATCTTGCCGGCGATCATCACGTCGGTGGCACGCTTGATGCCGTCGAGCAGGGACTCGCGGCAGCCATAGAGGTTGTCGAACTTGCTCTTGGTCACCGAGTCGTTGACGTTCATGGCCGGGAACAGCAGCTCGCCCTTCTCCTGCATCTGGTAGAGGCGGTGCACACCGGTGGTGGTCTCCTCGGTCACGCCACGGATGGACTCGGCCATGGCGGTCCACTTGCCGGGACTGGATTCGAGGGTGCGGCGCAGCAGGTCGAGGATGGCCACCCATTCCTCGTTGTCGCCGGGGCAGGCGTCGGGCACCTTGCCGGCCTTCTCGAACTCGACACCCTTGTGGATCAGCAGGGTGGCGTCGCCGCCGTCGTCGAGGATCATGTTGGGGTTCTGGCCGTCGGGCCAGGTGAGGGCCTGCTCGGTGCACCACCAGTATTCCTCGATGGTCTCGCCCTTCCAGGCGAACACCGGGATGCCGGCGGCGGCGATGGCCGCGGCGGCGTGATCCTGGGTGGAGTAGATGTTGCAGGAGGCCCAGCGCACCTCGGCGCCCAGCGCCACCAGGGTCTCGATGAGCACCGCGGTCTGGATGGTCATGTGCAGGCTGCCGGTGATGCGCGCGCCCTTGAGCGGCTGCTGTTCGGCGAACTCCTCGCGGATGGCCATCAGACCGGGCATCTCGGTCTCGGCGATGGCAATTTCCTTGCGGCCCCAGTCGGCCAGGTTGATGTCGGCGACCTTGTAGTCGGTGAAGTCGGGATTCGTGACTGCGTTCACGTTCATTCTCCTCAATGGTTCCAAGTCGAATGAGCGCCGTTGTTGCAAGGTGGAAGCCGAACCTGAGCCTGACGGGAGGACCCCGCTGCAGCGCCCCTCAGGTGAGGCTTGTCGAGTTTAACCCAGATGGGGTGGATTTCAACGCGAAGCGCTTTCAACATTCGGCGTAGGAGCGGCGCAAGCCGCGATGAACGGTGCCCAGGGACGAGGGCCGAGGAACAACGTTCGTATTTCGGCTTCGTTGAGTCGATTGCCATTTCACGAGTTCTCGGCCCTGTTCATCGCGGCGAGGGCGCCGCTCCTACAGGAATTCCAGATCGGAAATCTCTGCGTCCTTTGCGCCTTCGTGCCTTAGCGTTGGGTTTTCCAAGTCTAGAGCCCGGCCGCCTCCCGGAGCAGCTCGGCCCGGTCGGTGCGTTCCCACGGCAGGTCCAGATCGTCGCGGCCGAGGTGGCCGTAGGCGGCGACGGGCTTGTAGTGGGGTTCGAGCAGGTCGAGCATGGTGATGATGCCCCAGGGGCGCAGGTCGAAGTGTTCGCGCACCAGCTGGCTGATGCGGTCTTCGTCAATCTGGTGCGTGCCGAAGGTCTGGACGGTGATCGAGGTGGGCTCGGCCACGCCGATGGCGTAGGAGACCTGGATCTCGCAGCGTTCGGCCAGGCCGGCGGCGACGATGTTCTTGGCCACGTAGCGGGCGGCGTAGGCGGCGGAGCGATCCACCTTGGACGGATCCTTGCCGGAGAAGGCACCGCCGCCGTGGCGGGCCATGCCGCCGTAGGTATCGACGATGATCTTGCGCCCGGTCAGGCCGCAGTCGCCCATCGGGCCGCCGATGACGAAGCGGCCGGTGGGATTGATGTGATAGCGGGTGTCCTTGCCCAGCCATTCGGCGGGCAGCACCGGCTTGATGATCTCGTCCATCACCGCTTCGTGCAGGACCTTTTCCTGGATTTCCGGGGCGTGCTGGGTGGAGAGCACCACGGCCTCGACGCCGACCGGCCGATCGTTCTCGTAACGCAGGGTGACCTGGCTCTTGGCGTCGGGGCGCAGCCAGGGGAGGATGCCGTTCTTGCGCACCTCGGCCTGGCGGCGCACCAGCCGGTGGGCGTAGGTGATGGGGGCGGGCATGAGCACGTCGGTCTCGTTGGAGGCATAGCCGAACATCAGCCCCTGATCGCCGGCGCCCTGTTCCTCGCGGCTCTTGCGGTCCACGCCCTGGTTGATGTCGGGCGACTGCTGGCCCAGTGCATTGAGCACGGCGCAGGTGTGGCCGTCGAAGCCGATGTCCGAATGGGTGTAGCCGATCTCGACCACCGTGTCGCGGACCAGCTGTTCGTAGTTGACCGTGGCGGTGGTGGTGATCTCGCCGGCCAGGACGATCATGCCGGTCTTGGCCAGGGTTTCGCAGGCGACCCGGGCATGGGGATCCTGACGGATGATCTCGTCGAGCACCGCATCGGAGATCTGATCGCAGATCTTGTCGGGATGGCCTTCGGAGACCGATTCGGACGTGAACAGGAAGTCGCTCATGTTGGTTTTCACTCCTCGCAATAAAAAACCCGCCTGGCATCGGCTCAGGCGGGTTCGGGAATCCGTGGATTTTCCTGCCTCGCTTTAGCCGCATTTCTATAGCGCCCGCAATCTGATCGTCAAATCGGCGCTGGATGTCAGGAAGGGATTGTAGGCATGCCGGGGGGGGAAGTCAAAACCCGGGCGTGCTGTCGATCGGGCTGAAGCCCGACCTACAGATATGGCAAGGATCGAGGCAAGATCCGGATGATCCCGGTCAATACCCCCATGTTCCCTCCAGCAAGCGCGCATAACCGCGATACAGCCGGTTGTCGGCCGGGACGAAACGGGGCAGGCGGATGGCTTCGAGCATGGCCTTGCCGGCCGGGCGCTGGCTGGCTTCGATCAGCGCCGTGCGCAGTCGGGTGCGAAGGGCGGCCGGCACCCGCGGCGAGGCGGACAGGGCCATGTGGGGGACCGGATCGGTGGTGGTGATCACGTTCAGGCTGTCGTCGCCCCGGATCAGGGGAGTGGGTGCGAGTGCGGCAAGGGCCTGTTTCCGCTTGAGCCGCTCGATGGATTCCTGGGCGTTGCGGGTGGCGATGACCACCGGCTGGCGCAGGGGATTGGGGAACATCCGGGTCAGGCGCAGGCCACCGAGACTGGGCGGAGGAATGGTGGCGATGCGCTTGCCGATCAGCTCGGCCGGCTCGAACAGCAGGGTGTCCTCGCGGGTGACCAGGGAATAGGTGACGGTATCGGGCAACTTGGCCAGCACCTGATATCCCATGCGCTGGTTGCGAAAATCGGTGAAATGGGCGGCATCCAGCACCAGATCGAAACCGGGCGGCTGGCGCATGGACTCCCAGTAGTCCACGAAATTGTGGCTGGCGCGGATGCGGATGGTTTCGCCGGTGGCCCGGCTGAGGTATTCGGCCAGCGGGGTGTAGGCCTTCACGGTACGATCCCGCGGCAGAATGGGCTGGATGGCCAGTTGCCAGATGGCGGCGCTGGCGGCGGGGGCGACCAGCCCCAGGGCGAGGAGCACACAGAGCAGGCGAACGGCGAGGAAAGGACGCATACCGGCGATCTCCAATGTGATCATAAATTTTTCGTATGGATTTTAAGTATATGAAATATTACGGAAAATGCGAGCCATATTGAGGTGTTCCGGGACAGTGGCATAATACCGCCCCCTCGAATTGCCTGGAGAAGTGTACATGGTCAGCCTGGAAACCCCCGTCTGCGAATTCGGCAAGCCGGCCGTGGATTTCGCCCTGCCCGGCGTGGACGGACGGATCTGGACCCTGGACGACTGCCGGGGGGAGAAGGGCACCCTGGTGATGTTCATCTGCAATCACTGCCCCTACGTCAAGGCCATCCGCGAACGCCTGGTGCGCGACACCCGGGAGCTGCTCGAGCACGGTGTGAAGAGCGTGGCCATCATGGCCAACGATCCGTCCCTCTATGCGGAGGATTCCTTCGAGAACATGCAGAAGGTGGCCGAGGAATACGACTTTCCCTTCCCCTATCTGCTGGACGAGACCCAGGAAGTGGCCAGGGCCTACGGGGCCGTGTGCACCCCGGACTTCTTCGGCTACAACGCCGATCTGGAGCTGCAATACCGCGGCCGGCTGGACGCTTCGCGCAAGGAGACGGCCCCGCCGGACGCCCGCCGGGAACTGTTCGAGGCCATGGTGCAGATCGCCGAGACGGGCAAGGGACCGCAGGAACAGATCCCCAGCATGGGCTGTTCCATCAAGTGGAAGGAATGACGCGGCCTGATCGTTCTGTCATTTGCCGGCTGTCCAATAAACATTCCTTATAAAGGTATCACGGCAGGTTTTGCCTGCCGGACCGCCTATTGCCCGGGCCCGGGAGAAGTGGGAAAATCCCGGGCTCGTTGACCCCGGGAGTTTGCGAACCCAATCACAATCCGGTCGCCAGAGACGACCGCACGACACGCTTTCCCGGTGCCGACCAAGACGTTCCGCGAGGGAGGAAAATCTCCGGACCGACGAATTGAACGACGGGTGCGCGCGGCGCGCCCGTGCAGCGGCGATCCTGTGGCACCGGATCCGCGCGCCAACCGACTCACTTTTCATCTTTTCAGCACTGAGGGGAACGTTATGCCATCTCGTAAAGATCTCGCCAATGCCATCCGTGCGCTGAGCATGGACGCGGTGCAAAAGGCCAACTCCGGCCATCCGGGCGCACCCATGGGCATGGCGGACATCGCCGAAGTCCTGTGGAACGACCACATGAAGCACAACCCGGCCAACCCCAAGTGGTTCGACCGCGATCGCTTCGTGCTCTCCAACGGTCACGGCTCCATGCTCATCTACTCCCTGCTGCACCTGACCGGCTACGATCTCTCCATCGAGGATCTCAAGCAGTTCCGGCAGCTGCACTCCAAGACCCCGGGTCACCCCGAATACGGCTATACCCCCGGCGTCGAGACCACCACCGGTCCGCTGGGACAGGGCATCACCAACGCCGTGGGCATGGCCCTGGCCGAGCGCACCCTGGCCGCCCAGTTCAACCGCCCCGGCCATCACATCGTCGATCACTACACCTATGTCTTCCTCGGCGACGGCTGCATGATGGAAGGCATCTCCCACGAGTCCTGCGCCCTGGCCGGTACCTGGGGTCTGGGCAAGCTGATCGCCTTCTGGGACGACAACGGCATTTCCATCGACGGTCACGTGGAGACCTGGTTCGCCGACGACACGCCCAAGCGTTTCGAGGCCTACGGCTGGCACGTGATCCGCGACGTGGACGGCCACGATCCGGAAGCCATCGACAAGGCCATCCGCGAAGCCAAGTCGGTCAACGACAAGCCCTCGCTGATCTGCTGCAAGACCGTGATCGGCTACGGCGCGCCCAACCTCTGCGGCAGCCACGACTGCCACGGCGCGCCGCTGGGCGAGGACGAGATCAAGGCCACCCGCGAGAACCTGGGCTGGCCCTACGCGCCGTTCGAGATTCCGGACGAGATCTACCAGGGCTGGGACGCGCGCGAGAAGGGCAAGCAGGCCGAGAGCCACTGGGAAGAGAAGTTCGCCGCCTACAAGCAGGAATTCCCCGAACTGGCGGCCGAGTTCGAACGCCGCATGAACGGCGAGCTGCCGGCCGACTGGCAGCAGGTGGCCGACGACTACATCAAGGCCACCGACGAGAAGGGCGAGTCCATCGCCTCGCGCAAGGCTTCCCAGAACGCCATCACCGCCTACGCCAGGGCCCTGCCCGAGTTCCTGGGCGGCTCGGCCGACCTGACCCCGTCCAACCTGACCGCCTGGCCGGAAGCGAAGCAGATCACCGACACGGTGGCCGACGGCAACTACATCTCCTACGGCGTGCGCGAGTTTGGCATGTCCGCCATCATGAACGGCATCGCCCTGCATGGCGGCTTCATCCCGTTCGGCGGCACCTTCCTGATGTTCTCCGAATACGCCCGCAACGCGATTCGCATGGCCGCCCTGATGGGGATCCGCACCCTGTTCGTCTATACCCACGACTCCATCGGTCTGGGCGAGGACGGCCCCACCCACCAGCCGGTGGAGCAGATCGCCACCCTGCGCATGATTCCCAACATGCAGGTCTGGCGCCCCTGTGACGCGGTCGAGACCGCCGTGGCCTGGAAGGCCGCCATCGAGAACCAGGCCGGCCCCACCTGCCTGATCTTCTCCCGCCAGGGCCTGCCGCACCAGGTGCGCTCCGACGATCAGCTGACCGAGATCGCCCACGGCGGTTACGTGCTGCAGGACTGCGACGGCAAGCCCGAGGCCATCATCATCGCCACCGGCTCCGAAGTGGGCCTGGCCATGGAGGCCGCCAAGACCCTGACCGAGGAAGGCAAGCAGGTGCGCGTGGTCTCCATGCCCTGCGCCGAAGTCTTCGAGCAGCAGGACGACGACTACAAGGAGTCGGTGCTGCCCTCGGACGTGACCGCCCGCGTGGCCGTGGAAGCCGGGGTGCCCGACTACTGGTGGAAGTATGTGGGCACCAAGGGCCGCATCATCGGCGTGGATCGCTTTGGCGAGTCCGCCCCGGCCGGCGAACTGTTCAAGCACTTCGGACTGACTGCGGAGCACGTGGTCAAGGCCGTCAAGTCGGTTCTCTGAAGTCCCCTTTTTCCGTCTCAACTGGAGAGAAACTCTATGACTATCAAAGTTGGTATCAACGGATTCGGCCGCATCGGCCGCATGGCCTTCCGCGCCATTCACAAGGAATTCCCGGAGCTGGAAGTGGTCGGCATCAACGACCTGCTGGACGCCGATTACCTGGCCTACATGCTCAAGTACGACTCGGTTCACGGCCGCTTCGCCGGTGACGTGAAGGCCGAGGGCGGCAACCTGATCGTCGACGGCAAGACCATCCGCCTGACCGCCGAGCGGGATCCGGCCAACCTCAAGTGGGGCGACATCGACGTGGATCTGGTGCTCGAGTGCACCGGCTTCTTCCTCACCGAGGAAGGCTGCCAGAAGCACATCGAAGCCGGCGCCAAGAAGGTGGTCATGTCCGCGCCGTCCAAGGACGGCACGCCGATGTTCGTCTACGGCGTCAACCACAACGACTATGCCGGCCAGACCATCGTTTCCGCCGCGTCCTGCACCACCAACTGCCTGGCCCCGGTGGCCAAGGTGCTGCACGACAACTGGGGCATCAAGCGCGGTCTGATGACCACCGTGCACGCTGCCACCGCCACCCAGAAGACCGTCGACGGTCCCTCCATGAAGGACTGGCGCGGCGGCCGCGGCATCCTGGAGAACATCATTCCGTCCTCCACCGGTGCCGCCAAGGCCGTGGGCGTGGTGCTGCCCGAGCTGAACGGCAAGCTCACCGGCATGGCCTTCCGCGTGCCCACCTCCGACGTCTCCGTGGTGGATCTGACCGCCGAACTGGAGAAGCCGGCCAGCTACGACGACATCTGCGCCGCCATGAAGAAGGCTTCCGAGAGCGGCGACATCAGCAAGACCCTGGCCTACACCGACGAAAAGGTGGTTTCCACCGACTTCCGCGGCGTGGGTCATTCTTCCGTGTTCGACGCCGGCGCCGGCATCATGCTGGACGAGACCTTCGTCAAGATCGTCGCCTGGTACGACAACGAGTACGGCTACACCTGCAACATGCTGCGCTTCGCCGTGCACGTCGCCGGCTAAAGCGATGCGGATTTCCGGTGGCGGCCGCGTGCCGCCGCCGGATCGTCCGTTTCCGATCCGGAAGCCCATTCGCCAAGCGCCGGACGCCGACGTTTGGCCAATGTTCTTCGAAATCCCACTTTCAGGAGTGAACCCATGTCCGTAATCAAGATGACCGACCTGGATCTGGCCGGCAAGCGCGTGCTGATCCGCGAAGACCTCAATGTGCCCGTCAAGGATGGCAAGGTCACCTCCGACAAGCGTATCCGCGCTTCCCTGCCCACCATCGAACACGCCATGAACGCCGGCGCCAAGGTGATGCTCATGTCCCACCTGGGCCGTCCCACCGAGGGCGAGCCGGCCGAGGAATTCTCCCTCAAGCCGGTGGCCGATCACCTCGGCGAACTGCTGGGCAAGCCGGTACGCCTGATTACCGACTACCTGGAGAACCCGCCGCAACTGGAAGACGGCGAGGTGGTGGTGCTCGAGAACGTGCGCTTCAACAAGGGCGAGAAGAAGAACGACGAGGAACTGGCCAGGAAATACGCGGCCCTGTGCGACGTGTTCGTGATGGACGCCTTCGGCACCGCCCACCGCGCCCAGGCCTCCACCTATGGCGTGGCCAAGTACGCGCCGGTGGCCTGCGCCGGCCCGCTGTTGGTGGGCGAACTGGAAGCCCTGGGCAAGGCCCTGGAGAACCCGGACCGGCCGATGGTGGCCATCGTCGGCGGCTCCAAGGTGTCCACCAAGCTCACCGTGCTTGACTCCTTGTCCAAGGTGGTCGATCAGCTCATCGTCGGCGGCGGCATCGCCAACACCTTCATCGCCGCCATGGGCTACAACGTGGGCAAGTCCCTGTACGAGCCGGATCTGGTGGACGAAGCCAAGCGCCTGATCGCCGACGCCAAGGCCAAGGGCGCCGACATCCCGATCCCCGTGGACGTGGTCACCGGCAAGGAGTTCTCGGAGAACGCCAAGGCCGAGACCAAGAAAGTGGACGAAGTGGCCGACGACGACATGATCTTCGACGTGGGCCCCGAGACCGCGGCCCAGTATGCCGACCTGCTGAAGAAGGCCGGCACCATCGTCTGGAACGGTCCGGTGGGTGTGTTCGAGTTCGACCAGTTCGCCGGGGGCACCAAGGCCCTGGCCCTGGCCATCGCCGAGAGCAGCGCCTTCTCCATCGCCGGCGGCGGCGACACCCTGGCGGCCATCGACAAGTACGGCGTGGCCGACCGGATCTCCTACATCTCCACCGGCGGCGGTGCCTTCCTCGAGTTCCTCGAGGGCAAGAAGCTGCCGGCGGTGGAAATCCTGGAACAGCGCGCGGCGGGCTGATCCGCCGACTGCCGGGGGACCAGCCGTCCCCCGGCCCGTTCAGGAAACCGGCAAACGACTATGCGCAGAACCAAAATCATCGCCACGCTCGGCCCGGCCACCGACGATCCCAAGATCATGGATCGCATGATCGAGGCGGGCGTGGACGTGGTGCGAATCAACTTCTCCCACGGCACCCACGCCGAGCACCAGGAGCGGGCCGAGAAGGTCCGCAACCGCGCCCGGGCCCATGGCCGCCAGGTCGGCGTGCTCTGTGATCTGCAGGGCCCCAAGATCCGCATCGAGCGGTTCAGGGAAGGCAAGGTCGTCCTCCACGAGGGTGACACCTTCATCCTCGACACGGCCTGGGATCCGGACGGCGGCACCGCCGAGCGCGTCGGCATGGCCTACAAGTCCCTGCCCGAGGACGTCAGTCGCGGCGACACCCTGCTGCTGGACGACGGACGCATCGTCCTGTGGGTGGATTCGGTGGAAGGCACCGAGGTCATCTGCCGGGTGGTGGTGGGCGGCGAGCTGTCCGACCGCAAGGGCCTCAACCGCCAGGGCGGCGGGCTCTCGGCGCCGGCGCTGACCCACAAGGATCGGGAGGACATCCGCATGGCCGCCACCATGCAGGCCGACTACCTGGCCGTGTCCTTCCCGCGCAACGCCGAGGACATCCACGAGGCGCGGCGCCTGCTCACCGAGGCCGGCGGGCATGCCGGCATCATCGCCAAGATCGAACGGGCCGACGCCCTGCAGAACATCGACGAGATCATCGAGGCGTCCGACGCCATCATGATTGCCCGCGGCGATCTGGGTGTGGAGATCGGTGATGCGGCCCTGCCGCCGGTGCAGAAGAGCCTGATCAAGCAGGCCCGGGACATGAACCGGGTGGTGATCACCGCCACCCAGATGATGGAGTCCATGATCTCCAGTCCCATCCCCACCCGGGCCGAGGTCTTCGACGTGGCCAACGCCGTGCTCGACGGCACCGACGCGGTGATGCTCTCGGCCGAGACCGCCACCGGCATGTTCCCGGACAAGGCCATCGGCGCCATGGACCGGGTCTGTCTGGAGGCCGAGAAACAGCGGGTGGCCACCCACTCCCATCACCGCATCGACACGGTCTTCAAGCGCATCGACGAGGCCATTGCCATGGCCACCATGTACACCGCCAACCACCTGGGCGTGAAGGCCATCGCCGCGCTGACCGAATCGGGATCCACCACCCTGTGGATGTCCCGCATCAGCTCGGGGATCCCCATCTATGCCTTGACGCGTCATGTGGAGACGCGTAGAAAGGTGACACTCTACCGGGGCGTCTACCCGGTCTCCTTCGAGGAGACGACCAAGGATCACGCGGTCCTCAACAAGGAAGCCATCGACGAGCTTCTGCGGCGGGGCGCGGTCCGGGAAGGCGATCTGGTCATCATTACCAAGGGCGATCTGACCGGCGTGATGGGCGGCACGAACGCCATGAAGATCGTCCGTGTCGGGGAACTGCTCAACACCGAAGAGGACATCGAATCCCGGGTGGACTGAGCCGGACCACGGCCGTCAGCGACACCACCAACATCCAATCAATCATCATCGTTCAAGGAGGTCCCGAAAATGGCCCTGATTTCCCTTCGTCAACTGCTGGATCATGCCGCCGAGCACGGCTATGGCATGCCGGCATTCAACGTCAACAACATGGAGCAGGTGCACGCCATCATGCAGGCGGCAGCCGAAACCAACAGCCCGGTGATCATGCAGGGTTCCGCCGGTGCCCGTGCCTATGCCGGCGAGGCCTTCCTGCGCCACCTGGTCCAGGCCGCCGTCGAGCAGTATCCGGACATTCCCGTGTGCATGCACCAGGACCACGGTTCCTCGCCGGGCGTGTGCCTGCGCTCCATCCAGTCCGGCTTCACCTCGGTGATGATGGACGGCTCCCTGATGGAAGACATGAAGACCCCGTCCTCCTTCGAATACAACGTGGAAGTCACCCGCAAGGTGGTGGAAATGGCCCACGCCGGCGGTGTTTCCGTGGAAGGCGAGCTGGGCTGCCTGGGTTCGCTGGAAACCGGCGAGATGGGCGAGGAAGACGGCCACGGCGCCGAGGGCAAGCTGGACATGGACATGCTGCTGACCGATCCGGAGCAGGCCGCCGAGTTCGTCAAGCTGACCGACGTGGACGCCCTGGCCATCGCCATCGGCACCTCCCACGGCGCCTACAAGTTCACCAAGGAACCCACCGGTGACATCCTGCGCATCGATCGCATCAAGGAAATCCACGAGCGCATCCCCAGCACCCACCTGGTCATGCACGGTTCCTCCTCGGTGCCGCAGGACTGGCTGCAGATCATCAACAACTACGGCGGCGACATGGGCCAGACCTACGGCGTGCCGGTCGAGGAAATCCAGGAAGGCATCAAGCACGGCGTGCGCAAGGTGAACATCGACACCGATCTGCGCATGGCCTCCACCGGCGCCATCCGCAAGTTCCTGGCCGAGAACCCCTCGGTCTTCGATCCGCGCAAGTTCCTCAAGGCCTCCACCCAGGCCATGAAGGAAATCTGCAAGGCGCGCTACGAAGCCTTCGGCTCCGCCGGCATGGCCGACAAGATCAAGCCCATCCGTCTGGAAGACATGGTCGAACGCTACGCCTCCGGCGAACTGACCCAGAAGGTCAAGAGCAAGGCCGCCTAGTCTTTTCGGCGCGTAGCGCCGAAAAGACAGGGACGAGTGGCGAGGGCCGAGGGACGAGGGGGAAACCTCCTGTTCCTCGGCTCTTGTCGTTTTGGACGTAGGGTACGTTCGCGCAGCAACGCACCAACGAATTCAGGGCCGAGGGACGAGTGGCGAGGGACGAGGAAAACCTTGTGCTTGGCTCCGACGAGTAGGGTGCAATAGCGCAGCGTATTGCACCACCCCTTTTACCCCAATCATCCAATCCAAACCATGCCCCACGAAGACATCCTCTCCCGTCTGGTCGCGAAGATCGAAGCCGAGCCCCACAGCGGCCAGTCGCTGCTGCTGTTTGCGTTGGCCAAGACCCTGGACATGCCCAGGGGCGGGCACATGTACATGCTGCAGAAACTGCGGGAGATGACCCCGGAGACCCGGGCCATGGCCTATGCGCTGATGGAGCTGATGGCCGAGGGCGGCAACACCGGGCCCGAGTGGGAGGCGGCCGTTGCCCGCATGGAGAAGGCTATCCGCGGCGGCTGATGCCGTGAAATACCTGATTCGAAAGGGTATTTTTCAGGATTAAAGGAACCGTGACGTCGTTCCGCTAAGAAGGGTAAGTCCCTTCGATGCGGGGTGATGTCATGGACAGAGCCATTGGTGATGGCAAACGGGCTTGCCGCCGGCCCGGCGTAGCCGGTCTGCTGATTGGCCTGCTGATGGCCGGTGCGGCACATGGCGCCGTGCCGATCGGGATCGGAACTCCGGGCATCAGCGCCGGACTGGACCGGATCGGCGCGGTGGCCAGTGCCGCCCGGCGCGACTTCGATCGCGGCCTCGAGGCCTTCGAGGAGAACGAATGGGCCCTGGCCGAACGGCTCTGGCTGTGGTCGGCCCGCGCCGGCAACGTGCAGGCCCGCTACCACCTGGGCGTGCTCTATGACCGTCTCGCGCCGGGTTCGGTCGCCGCCCTCATCTGGTATCGTCGCGCCGCCCGGGCCGGCCACAGCGACGCCCAGCACAACCTGGCCCTGGCCTACATGCGCGGCGAGGGCGTGCCGGTGGACATGCAGCAGGCCCTCTACTGGTGGACCCGGGCCGCCCGGGCCGGCAACGTGGATTCCCAGTACAACCTGGGGCTGGTGTATGCCCTGGGCCAGGGCGGGGTGACGCCGAACCGCGAACGGGCCCGCTTCTGGTGGCTGCAGGCGGCCCGCCACGGTGATGCCGCCGCCCAATACAACCTGGGCACCCTCTACGCCAGCGAACCGCAACATCCCGACTTCTGCCAGGCGCGCCACTGGTTCACCGTCTCCAGCCGCAACGGTTTCGTGCGTGCCGATCGGGCGCTGGCCATGTTGCCAGGTCCGGCTTCCGTCTGTCACTGATCGGTTCAAGCCGCGCCCGAAGAAATCCTCTCCGCTCCGTGATTGGACGATGCATGCACCGATATGGTGTGCGGATCTGTGCCTGTGCACCAGAAACGTTCATGACAGGTTCAGCACAAAGGCAGTCTTTGAAGGTTTCGCGTACGCCAATCTGCTTAAAAATGCTTTTACATCAATCATTTTTAAAAACCAAGTGATTATATAGGAATACAACTGGTACGGTATTTGCTCGCCTGCTGGCAGTCGGTGCGGTTGTCTGCCGCACCTTTCTGTAACGGGGAGGAATATCATGATGAACCTGTCGTGCGCACGGGTTTGCCCGCAGGGCATGAGAATCGGGGGCTGGCTGCTGCTGGGCCTGCTGCTGGTGGGGACACCGGCCCTGGCCGCCAAGCCGGCCAAGGAGAAGCCGGTCACCATTCTTGAAGGTTTCAAGCACCTGAGTAAGGAGAGCGCCGAGTGCGTCTCCTGCCATCGCGAGAAGACGCCCGGCATCTACGAGATGTGGGGCGAGTCCAAGCACTACCGGGCCAACGTGGGCTGCTACGAGTGTCACAAGGCCAAGCCCACCGACAAGGATGCCATCAAGCACAAGGATTTCGTGATCTCGGTGATCGTCTCGCCCAAGGACTGCGGTTCCTGTCACGAGCAGGAGACGAAGGAGTTCGAGGGCAGCCACCATGCTTCGGCCGGCAACATTCTCGGCTCCCTGGACAACGTGCTGGCCGAGGTGGTCGAAGGCGCGCCTCTGCTCAAGGGCAGCTCGCCGGTGGTGACCATGGGCTGCGCCGGCTGTCATGGCTCCATCGTGCGGGTAAATTCCGACGGTTCCCTGAACCCATCCGGCTGGCCGAATACCGGCATCGGCCGCATCAACCCGGACGGCTCCCGGGGCGCCTGTTCTGCCTGCCATCTGCGCCACAACTTCGATGTGGAGCAGGCCCGTCACCCCGACAACTGTGGCCGCTGCCATCTGGGTCCGGATCATCCGCAGAAGGAAATCTACGAAGAATCGGTACACGGCATTGCCTTCCGTGCCCATATCGACGAGATGAACATGGACTCCAGCAAGTGGATCCCCGGCGAGGACTACAGCGCCGCGCCCACCTGCGCCACCTGCCACATGTCGGCCACCAAGGATCTGCCGGTGACCCACGATGTGGGCGACCGCATCTCCTGGAACCTGCGCGCGCCCATTTCCTTCAAGATCGACGAGAAGGCGAAGAAGGCGGGCAAGAAGGTCAAGCCCTGGCTGGCGCGCCGCAAGGACATGAAGAACGTGTGCAGCTCCTGCCACGGCCGCAACATCGTCGACAACTTCTATGAACAGCTCGACAGCTTCGTGAACCTCTACAACGACAAGTTCGCGATTCCCGGCGCGAAGATCATGAAGGTGCTCAAGGAGGAGAAGCTGATCGATCCGGTGAAGTTCAACGAGGAAGTGGAGTGGACCTGGTTCCTCCTCTGGCATCACGAAGGCCGCCGCGCCCGGCACGGCGCCGCCATGCTGGCCCCGGACTATGTGCACTGGGAGGGCATGTTCGAGGTCTCGCGGCGCTTCTATATCGAAATGGTGCCGCAGGTGCGGGAGCTGATCCACAAGGCCGAGCAGGCCGGGAACAAGAAGGCCGCTGCCCGCGTTCAGAAGGTGCTCGACGAAATCCTCGATTCGGAGATGCACCGCTGGTTCAAGGGCGGCAAGCCGCCCAAGACCTGGTCGCCCAAGGATGACGACAACCACGGGTTCGACGTCTCCAAGATAAAGGGTTAGACCGTCCCTCTCCCTCTGGCTGGATGCCATCTCGCCCACGGACGGGGCCTTTTCCATGGCCGGGAGCGGGCTCGCCGCTCCCGGCCCTTCGGTTGCATGCCGGCGCGTTTGGGTGCCGGGCAGGGGATCTGGAATGTTCACGCGATTGCTGGTGCTGTTTCTCGTCTGCCTGGCCGGTGCGGCCACGGCCGAACCGGCCTTCACCGATGCCGAATGCCTGGACTGTCACGGCATCGAAAGCTATGCCGTGCCGACGGGCGAACACGGCGAGGCCGGGATGCGGCCGCTGGGGCTCAACGTGTCGGCCTGGCGGGACAGCGTGCATGGCGATCTGAAATGCGTGACCTGCCATGACGACGTGCGCGAGCTGCCGCATCGCAAGACCGGCCTGGAACGGCCCGACTGCGTGCAGTGTCATCTGGAGACGGCCGAGCGCAAGGCGGCGGAGCAGGCCCAGCGCAAGCGCCAGACCCGAGCGGCACGGCGGGAAAAGGAAAAGCCGTCCTTTGTGATCAACACGGAACGCTACACCCGGTCCGTGCACGCCGATGGCAAGGCCGACAACGCCGACTGTGCCACCTGTCACACGGCGCACTATGTCTATCCGTCCGACGATCCGCGGGCCTCGACCTTCCGGGAATACTCGCCGACGCTGTGCGGCGCCTGCCATGAAAAGGCACTGGCGGCCTGGTCCGACTCCCTGCACGCAGCCGCCTTGCGCCGGCCCTGGAAGGGTGACAGCGCCACCTGCTCGGATTGCCACAATGCCCACGAGATTGCCCCCAAGGAACAGTTGGCCACCCAACGGCGGGTGACGAAGAACTGCGGCGACTGTCATCAGCACGAGGTGGCCAGTTACATGATGACAACCCACGGCCAGCTGGCTTGGCTGGGCAACGCGAAGGTGCCGCGCTGCAGCGATTGCCATGAAGGCCACGCGACGGTCGGCATCGACGATCCGCGCTCGCCGGTGAGCGAAGAGCGGCGGCTGGACACCTGTCGGGAATGCCACGAGACGGCGGGGCCGGGGATCGTTTCCTACAAGGCCCACGGCAACACCAACAATTTCGATCGCTATCCGCTGATGTTCATCACCGGCAAGTTCATGGTCGGGATCGTGATCCTGGTGCTGATCTTCTTCTACACCCACTCGATGCTCTGGTTCTACCGCGAGTACAAGACCCGGGTGTTGGGAACCACCAAGGTGGATGGCGTTACGGTGCGCTATCGTATCAAGCCGCCGAAGAAGCACAGCGACCGACATTTCCAGCGCTTCCCCTGGTACTGGCGGCTCAACCACTGGGCGCTGGCCCTGTCGGTGATGACCCTGGTGATGACCGGCATGGCGGTCATGTATCCCGATACTGACTGGGCCATGCGCGTGGTGGCGGCCGTGGGCGGGCCGGCCGCCTTTGGCATCATCCACCGCACGGCCGGGGTGGTGTTCCTGCTGGCGGTGCTCGGCCACCTGGTGGCGGTGCTGGCGCGGGTGCTGCGCGATCCGAACTTCGAATGGTTCGGTCCCGATTCCCTGTTGCCGCGCAAGAAGGACTGGGAGGACATGAAGGCCCAGTTCCGCTGGTTCTTCGGCAAGGGCGAGCAGCCGCGCTTCGATCGTTTCACTTACTGGGAGAAGTTCGACTACTGGGCCGTGTACTGGGGCGCCTTCGTCATCGGCACCTCAGGCGTGATCCTGTGGGCCTCGCCGACTCTGCTCGAGTTCCTGCCCGGGTGGGTGTTCAACATTGCCTCCATCGCCCACGGGGTGGAGGCGTTCCTGGCGGTGACCACGCTGTTCGTGGTGCATTTCTTCAACAACCACTTCCGCCCGGCCAAGTTTCCGCTGGATACGGTGATGTTCAGCGGCAGCTGGGATCTGGAGGAGTTCAAGGAAGAGCGCCCGCTGGAATACGAACGGCTGGTGGCATCGGGCGAGCTGGAGAAACACCTGGTCAAGCCGCCCTCGAAGCTGGCCAACGTCATCTACCACATACTCGGCTTTACCCTGCTGGGCATCGGGATCAGCCTGCTGGTGATGGTGCTGATCGGGTTCTTCGAGCGGGGACTAGTCTAGATCGTTGTTCCGAAACAGGCGTCGGTTTGCTGGTTATTTGCATACCCGAACTCCCGTCCGGCTTGGGGGAGGGCTTTCCGTGACACGCCGTGAATACATCCCTGTAGGCTCGGCCGCCCGCCGTCGCTCCGGGCGTCCTGCCCTCTCGCGACACTTGTGCTCCTGCACGTCGTCCCTGCGGCGGACGGTCACGGAAAGCCCTCCCCCAAGCCGGACTCCGAGGCATTGTCAACAAGGTCTTCTATATTTCGGAACCGCTATCTAAATACCTGTTCCGAATACCACTACACCCTGTGGTAGGCACGGAGCCCTCAAGGCAGGCGGGTCGTTTCGTGACCGTCGGCCGCAGGGATGCGGCCGTCGAGCCTACAGGGATGTATTTACGGCGTGTCACGAAACGACCCGCCTGCCTTGAGGGCGGGCCTGATGGTTTGTAGAGAACCACTTAATTGTCCGGGATTTGGAACAGTTGTTTGGACCACTGTTCCGAATTCCGCATTACCTTGTGGCTGTTTAGGCCCTCCGGATATGAGGACTTCTCTCGTAGCGAATCGTGGTCGAGGGAACCATTATCTAACAGGACGAGCAACTGGCCTTCACGATGTCAGGGCGGCGAACAGCAGCGGCAGTTTTTCCGGTAGCCGCTCGACGTGGTCGATGACCGTGTATTGCTGGCCGAAGATGTCGCCGATGTATTCGTCGGCCTTGGTGTCGAGGCTGATGCACCAGGTGAAGATGCCATCGGTGTCTAGCTCGAGCACGGCCTTGCGGGCGTCCTCGATGAGCAGGCGTTCGTCGTGCACGTCGATGTCGGACGGCTCGCCGTCGGTGAGGATCAGCAGCAGCTTCTTGTCGGCCTTCTGACTCTTCAGGTAAT
>Ga0256832_1000621_pt1 | contig 23214 bp, 22 predicted proteins | sample 134614metaG_FD_190534 | JGI IMG/M metagenome (GOLD analysis project Ga0256832, IMG submission 190534) | Hydrothermal vent microbial communities from Lau Basin, Pacific Ocean - 134-614 | ecosystem: Environmental > Aquatic > Marine > Hydrothermal vents | place: Pacific Ocean: Lau Basin | collected... | reverse complement strand
CTTGCCGCAGCCCGAGGGGCCGAGAAGGGCATAGGCGCCGCCGTCCTGCCATTCGAGATTGATTTCCTTCAGCGCCCAGTCCTCTGCGCCCGAGGGGGAGGCGCTGTAGCTGTGGCGCAGGTTTTCAAGGGTGATCCTGGCCATCACGCGATCTCCTTTGCTTCCGGTGCGCCGCCCGCCGTGCCGGCCGGGGCAAGGGCGAGGCGGCCGTCGGAATGGAAATAGAAGGCGCGGCTCATGTCGGCATGCATCACGGTGCGCTGGCCGGGTTCGAAGGGATGAACGCCATGCTCCTGCGAAATCCAGTGTTCGCCGAAGGCGATGAAATGGACGATGCTTTCCGAGCCCGCGATCTCGGCCACCTTGACGGTGCTCTCGACGGCCACATCCGCCTCGCCCTTGCGCAGGGGCGAGATGTGATGGGGCCTGAGGCCGAGGGTGTAATCGCCATCGCCGAGCGCCTCCGGGGCCGGCCATCGGACGCTTCCTGCGAAATCGCATTCGCCGTTGTGGATGCGGATCGGCGCGGTGTTCAGCGGCGGCTCGGAGAAAACCCTTGCCGTGATCAGATCCTTCGGCTGGCGATAGACCCTTTCCGTGGGGCCGAAATCGGTGATCCTTCCCTTGTGCATGGTGGCCGTATGCCCGCCCAGAAGGAGAGCCTCGGTGGGCTCGGTGGTGGCATAGACGATCACCCGCTCGCGCTCGGCAAACAGGCGCGGCAGCTCCTCGCGCAATTCCTCGCGCAGCTTGAAATCGAGATTGGCGAGCGGTTCGTCGAGCAGGATCAGATCGCTGTCCTTCACCAGCGCACGGGCCATGGCGCAGCGCTGCTGCTGGCCACCCGAAAGCGCATCCGGGTAGCGATCGAGCATCGGGGTGATGCGCAGAAGCTCGGCGATGCGCCCCACGCGGGCACGGATTTCGGCCTCGGGCAGGCGCGCCACCCTGAGCGGCGAGGCGATATTCTCGAAAACGGTGAAATTCGGGTAGTTGATGAACTGCTGATAGACCATCGACACATTGCGCTTCTGCACCTTCTCGCCGGTCACGTCGCGGCCATTGAAGAAGATACGCCCGCCGGTCGGCTGATCGAGCCCGGCCATGAGGGTCATCAGGGTCGTCTTGCCGGCAAGCGTGGTGCCGAGCAGGATGTTGAAGCGCCCGGGCGCGAGCACGAGATCCGTCGGGTATATCCAGACCTCTGCGCCGACCGTCTTGCCGACATGTTTCAGTTCCAGTGTCATGTGAACGGATGCCCTTCTGCCCTTCCTTCGCCCCGCCCGCCCGTTACCGGCGGGTTTCGCATGATGGGGCAGCCCGGCCGCCATGATGGCCGCGCTGCCCCTTCGCGTAAGTGGTGATTACTGCTGCCAGCGCTTGATCAGCTCCTCATAGGCGATCGTTTGGCCCTTGGGCTTCTCATTGGCCAACTTGGGTTTGGGCGCCCCCGGCTTGTCAAGCCAGACCTGCGGATCAACCGGATCGTTGAGGCGCGGGCCGCAGCCATGATAGGTGCCGGCGGCCTCGTCGGCGCGCTGCATCCGGGCCATCACCTGATCCATCTGCTCGGCGAGGCGATCCATGGCCTGCTGCGGGGTGAATGCGCCGGAGTTCACGTCGCCGATATTCTGCCACCACAGCTGGGCGAGCTTGGGATAATCGGGCACGTTGATGCCGGTGGGCGTCCAGAGCACGCGATCGGGAGAGCGGTAGAATTCCACCAGGCCGCCAAGCTTCGGCGCGCGTTCGGTGAAGCTCTCGTCATTGATGGTGCTCTCGCGGATGAAGGTAAGGCCCACATGGCTCTTCTTCACGTCCACGGTTTTCGAGGTGACGAACTGGGCATAGAGCCATGCCGCCTTGCGCCGGTCAACCGGCGTGGACTTGAACAGCGTCCATGAGCCGGCATCCTGATAGCCGAGCTTCTGGCCTTCTTCCCAATAGGGGCCGTGCGGGCTCGGCGCCATGCGCCACAGCGGCATGCCGTTGTCGTCCACGGTGTTGTTGCCTTCCGATTTCGGCTTCACCATGTCGGCGGTGAAGGCGGTGTACCAGAAGATCTGCTGGGCCACATTGCCCTGGCTCAGCGCCGGAAGCGACTGATAGAAATCGTAGTCCGCGGCGCCCGGAGGGGCGTATTTGCGCAGCCATTCATCCCATTTGCGGATTGCATAGACGGCCGCCGGGCTGTTGGCGCCGCCGCCACGGCTTACCGATGCGCCGGAAGGGTTGCACGAACCCTTTTCCATGCGAATGCCCCATTCATCCACCGGGCGGCCATTGGGCAGGCCCTTGTCGCCCTCGCCGGCCATGGAAAGCCAGGCATCCGTCATCCGCCAGCCGAGATCGGGCGCGCGCTTGCCGTAATCCATATGGCCATAGACGCGCACGCCGTCGATTTCCTTCACGTCCTCGCTGAAGAATTCGGCGATGTCCTCATAGGCCGACCAGTTCACCGGCACGCCCAGCTCATAGCCGTATTTGGCTTTGAAGCGCTCCTTCAGATCGGGGCGGTCGAACCAGTCCTTGCGGAACCAGTAGAGATTGGCGAACTGCTGATCGGGCAGTTGCCAGACCTTGCCATCGGGCCCGGTGGTGAAGGAAATGCCGATGAAATCGTTTATGTCGAGGCCGGGATTGGTGACATCCTTGCCCTCGCCGGCCATCCAGTCGGTGAGGTTGACGGCGAGCTGAAGGCGCGAATGGGTGCCGATCAGATCGCTGTCGTTGATATAGCCGTCATAGAGGTTGCGGCCGGTCTGCATCTGGGTCTGCACCGCCTGCACCACCTCGCCTTCGCCCAGGAGCTGGTGATTGACCTTGATCCCGGTGATCTCCTCGAAGGCCTTGGCGAGCACCTTGCTTTCATAGGCATGGGTGGGGATCGTTTCGCTCAGCACGTTGATCTCCATGCCGGCGTAAGGCTTGGCGGCGTCGATGAACCACTGCATCTCCTTCAGCTGTTCTTCCTTGCTGAGGGATGAGGGCTGGAATTCCTCGTCGATCCATTTCTTCGCTTCCTCGATCCCGGCAAAACCCGGGAACGCCGAAGCGCTCAACGCCAGCACCGCGGCCGACGCCATCAGTATCTTCTTCATTTTCATCCTCCCTGTTACGGACGCGAATTATCGATTCAATTTGTCGCAGTTTCCGTGAAATGGATGGGATTATGAAAAAAATCGAAAATCAATCTTGTAAATTCAAAAAAAAGCGAAATAAACCGAAGCCAGAGTGAAGAAAGGTGATGAGAAAAATGGTGATGCTGCCCCCGCGCCAGATCGATATTCTGGAAATAGCGCGCCGCGAGGGGCGGGTGGACGTGGAGGGGCTGGCCGCCCGCTTCAATGTCACGCCCCAGACAATTCGCAAGGATCTCAACGAATTATGCGAGATGGAGAGGCTCCATCGCGTGCATGGGGGGGCGGTTTTCCCTTCTCATACGGTCAATCTCGCCTGGCAGCAGCGCCGCAGCCTCGCCGCCGAAGGCAAGGCGCGAATCGCCCACGCGGCGGCGCGCCTCATCCCCGACAATTCCTCCCTTATCCTCAACATCGGCACCACCACCGAGGCCGTGGCGCATGAACTGATTCGTCATGACCGGCTGATGGTGGTGACGAACAACCTGAAGATCGCGGCGATCCTCTCCGAGGCGCCGGGTGTCGAGGTGGCGATTTCGGGGGGGATGGTGCGCAAGGGGGATGGCGGGCTTCTGGGAGCGGCGGCGGTGGATTTCATGCGCCAGTTCAAGGTGGATCATGCGGTGATCGGCGCCTCGGCGATCGACGAGGAGGGCACGCTTCTCGATTTCGATCTGCGCGAGGTGCTGGTTTCGCGCGCGATCCTCGCCCAGGCGAGAAAGCGCATACTGGTGGCGGATTCCATGAAGTTCGAGCGCCGCGCGCCGGTCCGCATCGCCGGGCTTGAGGAGATCGACATCTTCATCACCGATCAGCCCCCGCCCGAGGATATCCGCGCGCTTTGCGAAGCGGCGGGCACAAGGCTGATCGTAGCCGCTGAGCAGGCAGAAGAGCACAAACGGGAAGGAGAGGCAGGATGAACGGCCAGGAAGATACACCCGCGCCGAAACGGCGCACATATGATCTTCTGGTGATCGGCGGCGGCATCAACGGCGCGGGGATCGCGCGCGATGCGGTGGGGCGGGGCTACAGCGTCTGCCTTTGCGAGGCGGGCGATTTCGCGCGCGGCACCTCCTCGGCCTCCACCAAGCTCATTCACGGCGGGCTGCGCTATCTCGAATACTATGAATTCCGCCTGGTGCGCGAGGCGCTGAAGGAGCGCGAGGTGCTCTGGCGCATGGCGCCCCACATCATTCACCCGCTGCGCTTCGTGCTGCCCTATCACAAGGGGCTGCGCCCGGCCTGGATGCTCAGGCTCGGGCTTTTCCTTTATGATCACCTCGGCGGGCGCAAACTGCTGCCGCCCACGAAAACCGTGAATCTGGCCGAAGGGCCGCTCGGTGCACCGCTGAAGCCGCTCTATTCCAAGGGGTTCGAATATTCCGATTGCTGGGTGGAGGATGCGCGGCTGGTGGTGCTGAATGTCATGGACGCCGCCGAGCGGGGCGCTGATATCCGCCCGCGCACACGGGTGGTGAGCGCGCGCCGGGCGGGCGATCTTTGGGAGGTGGAGATCGAAGCGGCGGATGGCGCGCGCGAGAAGGTGCTGGCGCGGGCCATCGTCAATGCCGCCGGCCCCTGGGTGGATCAGGTGCTTGCGGATGTCTTCGGGCGCAGGGATGCGCGCAACGTGCGCCTCGTGCGCGGCAGCCATATCGTGGTGCCGCGGAAGTTCGATCACGATCGCGCCTATATCTTCCAGAACGCCGATGGCCGCATCATCTTCGCCATTCCCTTCGAAGGAGATTTCACCCTGATCGGCACCACCGACGAGGATCAGGGCCACGAGCTTGGCGAGGTGAAGATCACCCCTGAGGAGATCAGCTATCTCTGCGCGGCGGCGAGCGAGTATTTCGCCGAACCCGTGCGCGAGGAGGATGTCGTCTGGACATATTCAGGCGTTCGCCCGCTTTATGACGACGGCGCCAGCAAGGCCCAGGAGGCCACCCGCGATTACGTGCTGAAGCTCGAGGGCGGGGCGGGGGAAGCGGCGCTACTCAACATCTTCGGCGGCAAGATCACCACCTATCGCCGGCTGGCGGAGGCGGCGCTCGGCAAGCTCGAAACGGTGCTTGGCGAAAAGGGCGCGCCCTGGACGGCACAAAGCCATCTGCCCGGCGGCGAATTCGGCCCGCTCGAATTTGCAGATGAAGTGGCGCGGCTGATGGAGGATTTCCCCTTTCTCGACCGCCCCCTTGCCACCCGCCTGACCCGCCTTTACGGCACCCGCGCGCGCCGCTTTCTCGGCCGGGCGGGGGCGCTTTCGGATCTCGGGCGCGATTTCGGCGCCGGGCTCAGCGAGGCGGAGGTGCGCTACCTGATCAATCAGGAATGGGCGCGCGAAGCCGATGACATCCTCTATCGCCGCACCAAGCTCGGGCTGCACATGACACCCGGGCAGCGTGAAGCCCTTGGCTCCTATCTCGCCGGGCAGGCGTGAGGGAGGCGGCGCGCGCGCGATTTCATGCCTCCGGCGGGGATATTTCCCGACCAGTGATGATGGCGGGTTCCGTTCAGCCGAAGAGGCCGGGATAATCGGGGTTGAAATCGGGGAAGACGGGGGCGAGATCCGGGGTGCCCATGTGGCGCGCCATCACCTCGGCCAGCACATGGCGGTAATCGGTGGTGATGGCGAGATCGGCGCCGTCGTCGAGAGCATCGTTCGAAAGCCCCGGCCAGCGGCCATACATGCGCCCGCCCTTCACCTCCCCGCCCAGCACCATCATCGCATTGCCGTGGCCGTGATCCGTGCCGCCCGAGAGATTGGCGCGCAGCCGGCGGCCGAACTCGCTCATGACGACAAGCGTGGTGCGGGCGCGGTGGCGTCCGAGATCGCGCCAGAAGGCCATCAGCGCGCTTGAGAGCGTTTCCGTCTGGTCGGCGAATTCGCCCTGCTGATCGTAATGGGTATCCCAGCCGCCGAAATCGACGGTGGCGACCCTGAGCCCCAGACCCAGCTTCACCGCCTGGGCGACCATCATCAGGCTTTCCGAGAGGGGATTGCCTTCGGGATAATCCACATCCGGCACATACGGGCCGAATTCCTCGGTTTCCTTGTTCCACAGCCTGTTTTCCAGGGTTTCGCTGAGCGCAAGCAGGCGTTCGATGGGCGCGCCGAGAAGCGGGTGATCGCCGAACCCCTGGCGCAGGCGGCGGCGCAGGAGGGGGGAGATCTCGTAGCCGGCGGCAAGGATCAGCTGTTCCATTTCCTCGGCCACGGCGACGATGCTTTCGGCTCCAGCCACGCTCTCGGGCGCCGCGGCGCCGACGGAGAGCGCGGGCAGGATGCCCTCGGGGCGCGCGCCGTCAAGCCAGCGGCCGAGCCAGCCGCTGCCCCCGCCGCGCGCGGCGCGTTCCATGCGGTCCTCGGCGTCGAAATGGCTGCGGGTGCCATCGTCGAGGCCGGCGGCGTGGACCACCGCAAGCTCGCCGGCGCCGTAAAGCTCGGCAAGGCCCTCGGCCTGCGGATGGAAGCGGAAATCGGAGTCCGCGATCGGGTTTGCAAGCGGGTGGCCGGCCTCATCGCCCTTGCGCAGCACGCGCAGGCCCTCGGGGCGGGCGGCGATGTAATCGGGATCAGCAGAGGGGGCGATCAGATTGAGCCCGTCGGCCCCGCCGCGCAGGAAGAGGATGATCAGGAGCGGTTCGTCCATTTTACTTCGCCCTCCCTAGCGAAACATGAACTCGGGCGTAAGCGCATTGGCCGCCACGAGCGATTGATTGAGCCATTCGATGGCATCCTGATCGAAATCGATTTCCGCGGTTTCGTCGAGTTCGAAAAATTCGAGAACCGAACGCCCGGCGCTTGCATCGGGCTGCATGAAGCGCGTCTGCCAGTGCCGGGCAAAATCACTGATGCGGCTTGCGCCGGGGGGAAGCCGGCGCAGGACCGGATCGGTGGCTTCCATCCATGCGTCATGCGCTTCGAGCGCGAGCCGGGTCATGGCGCTGAGCGCATTGGTATTGGCCCAGTGGCGCGAGGCATCGGAATGGCCGGTGGGCGGGCGCACCTGATGCTGGGTCCAGCCGGCGCGGGCCAGTTCGGAATATATGTTGTCATTCCGCGGGGCCGTTTCGGCGCCTGTGGCGCGATAGAGCGCGGCCACGAATTCGAACGGGCGGCGCAGCTTGGCTCTCGGGGTGGCGGTGAATTCCGGATGCAGAACGATGGCGCGCACGACCCGGGCGATCTGATCTTCGGCCTTGCCGTTGGCCATGAAGGTTTCCGTCACCTGCTGCAGATAGGCGGGGGAGGGATTTTCAATCCCCAGCCGGCGCAGCATCTTGCGGCTGATGAAGCGGGCGGTGCCGGGGTGGAAGGCAAGCAGGTCGAGCACGGTTTCGCCATCCTGCATCGGGGCGCTGTTGGCGGGCAGTTCGCGGCCGAGCACCCGCTTCTGATAGGGATCGTGCCAGCTTTCCGCATAGGCGAAGCGGCCGGTGCGTGGCGTGTACTGGCCCTCGTCGATCTCGCGGCCGTCGCCGATTGTCCAGCCGGTGAAGGCGCGCGCGACTTCATAGACATCCTGCTCGATATAGCCTTCCGCAAGCCCCTCGCGCGCGCCGGGCACATCCTGCCAGCGGCGATAGCGATCATCGAGGTAGTTTTCCGCCCCGAGCGTGTGCAGCTCCATCAGCTCGCGGGCATAGTTCTCGTTGGCGGGGCTGGCGCGGGATTCGTCATTGTTGAGATAGGCGAGCATGGCAGGCGAGCGCGCGACCGCGCCGAGCAGGGTGCGGAAATTGCCGAGCGCATGGCGGCGCAGCGCCAGATCGTGGGAAGGGAAGAAGACGGCCGTCAGTTCGTTCTTCAGGGCGTTGACGCTGAAATGCTCGTGCCAGAAGGCGGTGATCACCTCGCGCAGCTGCGCGCGGGCATGGACGGCGCGGATCAGCGAGGCGGCGATCACCTCCTGCGCCGGTCGCTCGCGCTCTTCAAAGGCGATCGGCTCATCGAAATCGAGAAGATGGAGGAGATTCGCGGGATCCTCGAACATGATCCCCATGGGCCGGTATTCGGAGAGGGCCTTCCAGCGCTTGCCGTCATCCGTCTGGCCGGCGTCGTATTCGATCAGAAGCTTCGTGCTCCGGATGCGGGTTTCGATCTCGGGCTCATGGGCGGGGAGGGAGAGCTGTTCGTCCAGCCATGCCTCGAGGCCGAGGCGGCGGAAATCATCAAGGCTTTCGGGCGTGGCGCCGTGGGTGAGGCGATCGAGCATGAGGCGGGCAGGATCGCCGGTGGCGGCATTGGCCTTGCCGGGCGCGCTCGCCAGGCTTTCGAGTGCGATCAATGCCGCGAGACCTGCCATGCGCTTGTGAAACGCCCTTCGCGTGATCCGATTTACCATGAGGTGCGCCTCCTCCCTCGTTATGCGGCGGTTTTCCCGCCCTGCCGCCACGCTAGGTGGCCCGGTGCATCGGTGCAAGCCGTGATTGGTTTTTCCGCGCTTGTCGGCCCATTTTCGCCATCCGCCGGCCGGCGCAGATGCCGGGGCAGGTGGTGCGGGCTATTCCTGTGGCTCGAAGCCTTCAAGCAGGTGGCGCAGGCCGAGCAGGGCGCCGGCGGCGATCGAGATCAGGGTGACGGGGGCGGACCAGGCCAGTGTGGCAAAGCCCGAAACCCCCTGTCCGATGGTGCAGCCCATGGCCACGATGCCGCCGATCCCCATCAGGGCGGCGCCGGTGACCTGCCGGCCGAGCTCGCGCGGATCCTCGCAGGCCTCCCACTGGAAATCCTGCCGGATCCAGGAGCCGATGAAGGCGCCCGCCATCACTCCGATGACGGAGCCGACGGAAAATTCGAGCCCGCCGGCCGAGGATGTCATCAGATAGAGGAGGGTGCGCCCGAGGGGGGCGACGAAGGTATGGCCCTGCACGAAGGTTTCGCCGAAGCTCAGGAAATTGAGATAGCTCGTGCCCCAGAAGGCAGAGATGATCGCGCCACCCACCGCCGCGGCCCAGAATATGCGCGCCGGATCGCGCCTCAGCCCCTCATGGGAAATCCCCCACAGGAAGAAGGCGGTGGCAATGGCAATCGCAATCAGAAGAGGGCTGAAGGGCAGGATGGCGGCGAGATCATGGGCAATGCTGTTGAGCCCCTCTGCGGGCTCCTCGGGAAACAGCCGCAGGCGCAGGCGCGAGAGGGGGCCGTTCAGCGTGATGAACCCGAACACGGCCATCACAACGATCATCACCATCGCCTTCAGATCGCCGCCGCCGAAGCGGGTGAGGGCGCTGTAGCCGCAATTGCCGGCCAGCGCCATGCCATAGCCGAAGATGGCGCCGCCGGCGATGCTGGCGAGCGGATTCCATCTGATCTGGTGGTAGATGGTGAGCGAAAGATCGATATGCCCCGTGGCAGCGAGCATATGGACACCGGCGATGGACACCCCAAGCACGATTCCCCACATCCGCAGCCTTGTCTGATCATGGCCGTAGATGGCGCTTTCGAGCGCTCCGAGCGTGCAGAAATGGGCAAGTCTGCCCGCAAGGCCCAGGACCAGCCCGCCGGCAAGGCCCAGCAGGGCGGCGGCTGTCTGGTGGGGCAGGAAATCCATCTGTTCCTCCTGGCGCGGGCCAGAAGGCCCGGTTCAATTGCTGGTTTCTGTTCCTTCGGGCCGGGCGCAGAACATCTGGTAGAGGAGTTCTATCGTCTGGCGTGCCTTGCCGCTGGCAAGGGAATAGTAGATGGTTTTGCCTTCGCGTCTATAGGAAACGAGCCCTTCGAGGCGCAGGCGGGCCAGTTGCTGGCTCACCGAGGCCTGGCGCGCATTGAGGAGGCGTTCAAGCTCGGTGACGGATTTCTCGCCGCCGGCAAGGTGGCACAGGATCATCAGCCGCCCCTCGTGGCCGAGGGCCTTGAGGAAGGAAGAGGCCTCGCCCGCATGGCTGACCATCTCTTCCGTTTCCACATCCGCGCCGGCAGCCTTGCCACCCGCACCTCCGCTCGCCCCGGGGCGCAGGATCTGTCCGATACCGTTTAATATTGTGTCCATCGTCTCCCGCTCCAATATTTGTGCCGTTTCCAGATGATCGGGGCAATATTTACGGCAGTTTGTTTGTACCGAAATGACATATGTCATTATTTGCGGATATTTTATACGCCTGCAAGTGCGGCCGGCGGCACAGGTTTTCATGTTCGCCGGCATCTGTCCGGCGGCTCATGATTGCGGATCCTTCCGCTTCTCTTCCGGCAGTTTCGCGATCAGGCCGTCGAGCATCCACCAGAAAAGCTCTTCGCCGGGATAGCCCTCGATGCGGCCGATTTCCGTGTTGTCGTCAAGCAGCACGAAGGTTGGTGAAAGATAGGGGCGCGCCTTGAGCCTGATGTCGTCCGGGAGGGGGCCGTCGATATTGATGATGGTGAGCGGTGCAATCCGCCCCTCACTTGTCTTGCCGTAGATCGGCTTGATCTCCGCCTTCCAGCGCTCGCAATAGTAACAGCCATGGCGATCGAACATGATCAGCCGCACATCGGCCGCGGCTTGGGTGGTGAGCATGATGACGCCGGCCATCATGCCGGTAAGCGCCTGGAAGAAATGAGCCATTGACCCGCCTCGCTGTTATATAACAATATCATAATGTGATTGGTGTGCGCCCGCAAGGTGCCCGCCCCGGGGCAGCAACACAATAACGCATCATGATGCACACAAGAACGTGAAGCGTCGCCGCCCGATGCGGCCCAGGGAAACAGCACCAGCCCGCCTTTATGGGGCCAGGAAAACGGATCTGTTGCAAGATGATGTTTGACATATCATACGGCGGAGCGGCCCTTGCCGGGATGCTTGCGTTCTTCACCCCCTGCGTCCTGCCGATGGTGCCATTCTATTTCAGCTACATGGCCGGGATATCCATGGCCGAATTGCGCGGCGCGGGGGGGATACCGCCCGGTGCGCAGCGGCGGCTGGTGATCTCGGCGGTGATGTTTGCCCTTGGCGTGACGACCATCTTCACCCTTCTCGGCCTCGGCGCAACGGCGATCGGGCAGGGCTTTCGCGAATGGATGCCGATGCTGAAATACGTGGCGGCGGCGCTGATCACACTCTTCGGCCTCCATTTCCTCGGCCTCCTGCGCATCCCGCTCCTGATGCGCGAGGCCCGGATGCAGAGCACCGCCGATCCCTCCACCGTGCTCGGCGCCTATCTCATGGGGCTGGCCTTCGGCTTTGGCTGGACGGCCTGTGTCGGCCCGGTGCTGGCCTCGATCATGTTCATGGCCAGCACGAAGGAAACACTCGTGCAGGGCGGCACATTGCTTCTGGTGTTCGGGCTCGGGATGACGGCGCCTTTCGTCATTGCTTCCTTCTTCGCGAGGCCCTTTCTCGCCTGGTTGCAGAAGCATCGCGCGGGTATGGCGCATGTCGAGAAGGTGATGGGGGTGATGCTGATCGTGTTCGCGATCCTGATCGCCACCGATTCGATGAATGAAATTTCGAATCAGCTGATTCGCTGGTTTCCCGCCTTCAGCGGGCTCGGCTGAGCGAACCGTGAAAATCCAGGGGAGGAAAGGACAGATGCGACAAATTATACCAATCCTCGCCATGCTCGTTCTGGTGGCCTTCCCGGCTCCGGCTGTCGAGCTTGGCGATGACGGGCTGCACAAGCCGGCCTGGCTTCATGCCACCTTCAAGGACATGCGCGAGGATCTCGAGCAGGCCCGTTCCGAGGGCAAGCGGCTCCTGATCATCTGGGAGCAGCGCGGCTGCATCTACTGCACGAAGATGCACGAGGAGGTTTTCCCCGACCCGGAGATCGACAGGCTCCTGCGGGAGAAGTATTTCGTCGTCCAGATGAATCTTTTCGGCGATGAGGAAGTGACTGATTTTGACGGCACAAGCCTGCCCGAAAAGAAGATGGCGGTTCGCTGGGGCGTGGTGTTCACGCCGACGATGATGTTCATGCCCGAGAGCGTCCCGGACGGGGCGAAGGCAAGCGATGTCGCGGTTGTCACCATGCCCGGTGCCTTCGGCAGGCTCACCACGAAGGCGCTGCTCACATGGGTGCTCGAAAAGGGCTACGAGGGCGATGAGCACTTCCAGAAATACCTGGCGCGAAAGGTGGCGGAAGAGAAGGGATGAGCGCGCGGCGCATGCAACCATATGTTACATTCACAGAACAATATTTAATGTTGCAATGGCACGAGCGCTTCGCTTACTCTGGGCCACGTGAAATGAATTAGAGGGAGGAAACGCAATGAAGCGAGCTATGCTGAGCATGGCCATTCTGGTTGCGGGCACGGTTTCGGCCACGTCAGGCGAGATCGCGCCGGAAGATGTTGTCTTCAAGGACGGTGCAGTCGAAACCCCGCTGACCGACAAGCCGGGCGATCCGGCCAACGGGCGCAAGGTTGTCGGCACCAAGAAGCTGGGCAATTGCGTTGCCTGCCATCAGGTCAGCGAGATGAGCGATGTGCCGTTCCACGGTGAAATCGGCCCCTCGCTCGATGGTGTCGGGGATCGTTACACCGAGGCGGAGCTTCGGGCGATCCTTGTCGATGCGAAGAAGGTGTTTGATGGCACCATCATGCCCTCCTTCTACAAGACCGGCCCCTACATCCGCCCTGGCAAGGGCTTCACCGGCAAGGCGCCTGATGGCCCACTGCCGCCGCTGCTGACGGCTCAGCAGATCGAGGATGTCGTTGCCTATCTGAAAACCCTCAAGGAATGATGCCCTCGCGGGCACGTCTTTCAAGGAAACCAGGAGAGAATACATGGAATTGACGAGACGCAATGCACTGATGATCGGTGCTGGCGCCTTTGCTGCGACGCTGCTTCCCGTTGGGGCGTTTGCAACCCCCGAAGATACGGAGAAGGCGATCGCCGAATTCACCGGCGGCGCGGAAGTGGGCGAGGGCGGTATTACCCTCACCACCCCGGAAATTGCTGAAAACGGCAATACCGTTCCGATCACTGTCGATGCGCCCGGGGCCGTTGCCATCGCCATCTTCGCCGAGGGCAACCCGGAGCCGAAGGTCTGCACCTTCAATTTCGGCCCGCTCGCCGGCTCGCAATCGGCATCCACCCGCATCCGCCTTGCCGGCACCCAGAATGTGGTGGCCGTTGCCAAGATGGCGGACGGCAGCTTCGTGAAAACGGCAAACACCGTGAAAGTTACCATCGGCGGCTGCGGCGGCTGATCTCAAGGAGAGATAGAGAAAATGGCAAAAGGTGTTAAACCCCGCGTTAAGGTCCCGAAAAAGGCATCTGCCGGTGACGTGATCACGATCAAGACCCTGATCAGCCACAAGATGGAATCCGGGCGCCGGAAGGACAAGAAGACCGGCGAACTCATTCCGCGCAACATCATCAATCGCTTCACCTGCGACTTCAACGGGCAGAACGTGATCGATGTCGAGATGGGGACGGCGATTTCGACCAACCCCTATTTCGAATTCGAGGCGAAGGTGCCTGAATCGGGCGAGTTCAAGTTCACCTGGTATGATGATGACGGCTCGGTTTACGAAACCAGCAAGAAGATCACGGTATCCTGATACAGGCGCGAACAGCAGGGAGGAATGACATGAAGAACAGGGTGACGCTGAAAGGCGCATTCGGTGTGGCCGCGGCCGCTGTCACGATGGCAGCCGCGTCCACGGCTCTGGCGGAGACGGCACCGCCGATCAAGGATCTGATCATCAACGGCGAGGAAAAGATGATCGTCGTGGCCAAGCCGCAGCCGGGCGTTTCCAATCTGGATATGGAATATGACGGCTGGCTTTTCCGCAGCCCGGAAACCCAGGCTCTCCAGATGGATGATTTCGAAAACCCCGGCATGATCTTCGTCGAGCAGGCCGAGGAGATGTGGAACACCGCTGAAGGCTCGGAGGGCAAATCCTGCGCTTCATGCCATGGCGATCCTTCCAGCATGAAGGGCGTTCGGGCCACCTATCCGAAGATGTCCAAGTCTCTCGGCAAGCTGGCCACCATCGAGATGGAGGTCAACAACTGCCGCACCGAGCGCATGGGCGCCGAGCCGTGGAAATACACGGGCGGCAAGATGGTGGCGATGAATGCCCTTATCACCCTGCAATCGCGCGGCATGCCGGTGGATGTAAGGGTGGATGACTCCGTTCGCGCCAACTGGGAGCATGGCAAGGAAATGTATTACACCCGCACCGGGCAGCTGGAGCTTTCCTGCGCCAATTGTCATGAGGAGAACTATGGCGAGCGCATCCGCGCCGACATGCTGAGCCAGGGGCAGATCAACGGCTTCCCGGCCTATCGCCTGAAGAACGGTAAGCTCAACGGCATCCATGCCCGCTTCAAGGGCTGCGTGCGCGATACCCGCGCCGAAACCTACAAGCCCGGCAGCCAGGATTTCATCGATCTTGAGCTTTACGTGGCCACGCGCGGCAACGGGCTTTCCGTTACCGGCCCCTCGGTGCGCAACTGAAAACGGCAGCACGCCCGCCATCGCGCGGGCGTGCGCCATTCATGCTTTCTTATTCGTTTGTCCCTTTGAAAGAACCGCTGCGCACCGGGGAAGCCTTTCTCCGGACCGTGCTGCTACATGAACCAGTCAGGAGAGAGACAACATGATATCGCGCCGTGATTTTCTGCAGGCAACGGTTGCCGCATCCGCCATCTACGGGGCTTCGGGCGTGGGCAACTGGGCGAAGCTCGCCGCCCAGCAGGCGCTGACGCAGGATGACCTTCTGAAATTCGATACTTTCGGCAATGTGACCCTGATCCATGTGACGGACATTCACGCCCAGATGGTGCCGATCTATTTCCGCGAGCCGGAAATCAATCTCGGCGTGGGCGAGGCCAGGGGCAAGCCGCCGCATGTGACGGGCGAGGATTTTCTCAAGATGTTCAACATCAAGCCCGGCACGCCCGAGGCTTATGCGCTGACCTATCTTGATTTCGTGGCGCTCGCGAAAACCTATGGCCGCATGGGCGGGCTCGATCGCGTTGCGACCGTCGTCAATGCGATCCGCGCCGATCGCCCCGATGCGCTCCTGCTCGATGGCGGCGATACCTGGCACGGCTCCTACACCTGCCTCAAGACGAACGGGCAGGACATGGTCAACGTCATGAACAAGCTCAAGCCCGATGCGATGACCTTCCACTGGGAATTCACCCTCGGCTCCGATCGGGTGCGCGAGATCGTCGAGGGCCTGCCCTTCCCGGCCATGGGGCAGAACATCTTCGACAAGGAGTGGAACGAGCCCTCCGAGGATTTCGCCGATTACGAGATCTTCGAGCGCGGCGGCGCCAAGATCGCCGTGATCGGCCAGGCCTTCCCCTACATGCCGATCGCCAACCCGGGCTGGATGTTCCCCGAATATTCCTTCGGCATCCATGACGAGCGCATGCAGGAGATGGTGGACGAGGTGCGCGCCGAGGGCGCCGATCTCGTGGTGGTGCTGAGCCACAACGGCTTTGACGTGGACCGCAAGATGGCCAGCAGGGTGAAGGGGATCGACGTTATCCTCACCGGCCACACCCATGACGCCCTGCCCGAACCGGTGCTGGTGGGCGAAACCATCCTGATCGCCTCGGGTTCGAACGGCAAGTTCGTCAGCCGGGTGGATCTCGATGTGCGCGACGGCAGGATGATGGGCTTCCGCCACAAGCTGATCCCGATCTTCTCCGACGTGATCGAGCCCGACAAGGAAGTGGCCGCCGCCATCGAGGCCGAGCGCGCGCCCTACAAGGCCGAGCTCGCCGAGGTGCTGGGCGAAACCGACAGCCTCCTTTACCGGCGCGGCAATTTCAACGGCACCTGGGACGATCTGATCTGCAACGCCCTGATCGAGGAGCGCGAGGCCGATATCGCCCTCAGTCCCGGCTTCCGCTGGGGGCCGAGCCTCCTGCCCGGCCAGAAGATCACCCGCGAGGATCTGTTCAACGCCACTTCGATGACCTACCCCAACGCCTACCGCTCCGAGATGACGGGCGAGACGCTGAAGGTGATCCTCGAGGACGTGGCCGACAACCTGTTCAACCCCGATCCCTATTACCAGCAGGGGGGCGACATGGTGCGCGTCGGCGGCATGGGCTACCGAATCGACATCAACAAGCCCCAGGGCGAGCGGCTTTCCGACATGACGCTTCTCAAGACCGGCGAGCCGATTGCACCGGAGAAAACCTATGTGGTGGCCGGCTGGGCCAGCGTGCGCGAAGGCACCGAAGGCCCGGCGATCTGGGATGTGGTGGAAAACTACCTCGCCCGCAAGGGAACCGTGCATGTGGATCCCAACAAGTCGGTGAAGGTCGTCGGCGCCTGATCGCAACCTGCCTGACATGGCCTGCGGCATCACGCGCATGGACATATTCAGGTATCGAGATGTAACAAGAGGCCAACTTCGAAAAGGAGGAGGAGGCAATGACCACAGACAGCAATTCCGGGACAACCCGCCGCGGCTTTCTGAAAGCCGGGCTGGCGGCGGGAGGCGCGCTTGCCGGCGCCACCACGGCCGCCCGAGCGGCCGGGCCCGATCCGGCGATCACCGAGATCCAGCCATGGAACCAGGAAAACGGCGATCCTGTCGATGCAAGCCCCTACGGGATGCCGATCGAATACGAAAAGCACGTGAAGCGGCGCACCGTCAGCTGGCTGACGGCCGATCCGGTTTCGTCGATCAACTTCACGCCGCTGCATGATCTCGACGGCATCATCACCCCGAACGGCATCTGCTTCGAGCGCCACCATTCCGGCGCCGCCACCGTGGATCCCGAAAAGCACCGGCTGATGATCCATGGCCTGGTGGAAAAGCCGCTGGTTTTCACCATGGAGGATCTGCAGCGTTTCCCGCGTGAGAACCACGTGTATTTCCTCGAATGCGCGGCAAACAGCGGCATGGAATGGCGCGGGGCGCAGCTCAATGGCGTGCAGTTCACCCACGGCATGATCCACAACGTGATGTATACCGGCGTGCCGCTGCGCCTGCTGCTCGCGGAAGCCGGCGTGAAGCCCAATGGCAAATGGGTGCTGGCCGAAGGCGCCGATGCCGCGGGCATGAGCCGCTCGATCCCGATGGAGAAGGCGCTCGATGATTGCCTTGTCGCCTTCAAGATGAACGGCGAGGCGCTGCGCAAGGAGCAAGGCTACCCGATCCGCCTGGTGCTGCCGGGCTGGGAAGGCAACATGTGGGTCAAGTGGCTGCGCCGTCTCGAAGTGGGCGACAAGCCCTGGATGCAGCGCGAGGAAACCAGCAAATACACCGATCTCATGCCCGACGGGCGGGCGCGCATGTTCACCTGGGTGATGGATGCGAAATCGGTGATCACCAGCCCCAGCCCGCAAAAGCCGATCCTGCACGGCAAGGGGCCGACGGTGATTACCGGCATCGCCTGGTCGGGCCGGGGCACGATCCCGCGCGTGGACGTCACCATCGACGGCGGCAAGAACTGGCACAAGGCGCGCATAGACGGCCCGAGCTTCGACAAGTCGATCCACCGTTTCTACTTCGAGTTCGAATGGGACGGAAAGCCGCTTCTGCTGCAGAGCCGCGCGATCGACAGCACCGGCTATGTGCAGCCCACCAAGGACGAGCTGCGCGCCATCCGGGGCGTGAATTCCATCTATCACAACAACGGCATCCAGACCTGGTATGTGAATGAAAACGGCGAGGCGGAAAATGTCGAAATTTCTTGAGACAACACTCGCGGCCACCACGGCGGCGCTGGTTCTGGCCGCGCCTGCCTCGGCCGAAAAGTTCAACCTCGGGCGCGAGGCTATTCCCGAAGAGGTCGCGGCCTGGGATATCGATGTGCGCCCCGATGGCCTCGGCCTGCCCGAAGGCCGCGGCACGGTGGCTGAGGGCGAGGAGATTTTCGCCGAGAAATGTGCCATGTGCCACGGTGAATTCGGCGAAGGGGTGGATCGCTGGCCCGTTCTCGCCGGGGGGCAGGGCTCGCTGAAGGATGAACGCCCCGTGAAGACGATCGGCTCCTACTGGCCCTATCTCTCCACCGCCTGGGATTATCCGCACCGCGCCATGCCGTTCGGTTTCGCGCGCAGTCTGACCGCGGATGAAACCTATGCGATCGATGCCTATCTCCTTTATGTCAACGATCTGGTTGACGAGGATTTCGAACTCAATCGCGAGAATTTCACCTCCATCCACCTGCCCAACGAAAACGGCTTCTACATGGATGACCGCGATCAGGTCGAGGTGCCGAAATTCACCCGCGAGCCCTGCATGGAAAACTGCAAGGAGAGCGTCGAGATCACGGCGCGCGCAGCGGTGCTTGACGTGACGCCGGAAGAAACCGCGGCGCGCAAGGCCGAGGAGGCGGCGAAGGCTGCCGCGCAGGACGAGGAAGCCAAGGTGGAGGAAGGCACCGCGGCCGGTGCGAGCGAAACCGTCGCTGCCGAGGAGGCAGCCCCCGCACCTGCTGCCGAAGCGGCGCTTGATCCCGAGCTTGTCAAGCGGGGCGAGAAGGTTTTCAAGAAGTGCAAGGCGTGCCATGCGGTGGGCGAGGGCGCGAAGAACAAGACCGGCCCGATCCTGACCGGCGTTGTCGGGCGGCCCGCGGCGAGCGTGGAAGGCTTCAAGTATTCCAGGGCGTTACGGGCCAAGGGCGAAGAAGGGCTCGTCTGGGATGAAGCCGCGCTCATTGAATTCCTCAAGAAGCCCAAGGCCTTCGTGCCGAAAACCAAGATGAGCTTTGCGGGCCTCAAGAAGGAAAAGGATCGCGAAGCGATCATCGCCTATCTGAAGTCGGTCGGGCAATGAGCGCCTGAAGAAGGGTTCGCATCCTCAGGGGTGCGTGCCTGCGGCTGACGAAAGAGCCATGTTGGCGGCAGGGGATGAAGCCGCAGGTCCGCGAGGCGGAACGGCAATGAGCAGATGTCCGGGGCCGGTGCGGGGAACCGCATCGGCCCCCGGCTTGTGTGGCACGGGCGGGATGGCGGATTGCGAGCCGGTGCACCGCTATGCCTGCCGCTTTTCCCTTTGCGCCTTCAGCAGCCGGCCTCGCCGCAGAACAGGCCATAGATCAGATCGATCATCTTCCGTGCCTTTGAATCCGCCAGCCGGTAATACATCACCTTGCCCTCTCGCCGGCAGGAGACCAGACCATCGGCGCGCAGGCGGGCAAGCTGCTGGCTCACCGCTGCCTGGCGGGTGGAAAGAAGCCGCTCCAGCTCCGTCACAGATTTTTCGCCCGAGCAGAGATAACACAGGATCATCAGCCGCCCTTCATGGCTGAGCGCCTTGATGAAATCCGCTGCCGCCTCGGCCTGCTGCTGCATGGTATCGGCATCAAGCTCGGTTGCCGTATCCTGCGTTTCTTCGCGAGCGGTGCTTTCCACGTGCGAATTTCCCTTGTTGTCAATTCCATTCCATTCCATTCCATTCGCTGGAGCTTCTATCAAATCATTTCGGGGATAGCGAGGGCATCGCGGATTCGTGAGGGGAACCGTTGCGCTCAGGTCCCTTCCGGCACGGGGAGGGTGCGGAGCGCACGGCGCAGGATCAGGATGCAGATGCCGATCAGAAGCGCCGAAAGCAGGAAGGGCGCGCCGGGCAGGTGCAGGGGCGCGGCGGGGCTGCTGAAGAAGGCGAAGGTCTGGGTCATGATAAGCGGCGAGAGGATCATGCCGAGAGAGCCGATGCTCGAAAGCAGTCCTTGCAGTTCGCCCTGCTGGTTCGCCGCCACACGGTGCGAGAGGATCGCCTGAAGCGCCGGTCCGGCGATGCCGCCGAGCGCGGAAAGGGGGGTGAGGGCAAGCACGATCAGCCCGTTCGGGATCAGCGCGATCAGGAGGAAGGAAAGGATTTCGATGGAAAATCCGAGGAAGACGGCGCCACGTTCGCCGAGCCGGGCGAGGATCGGGCGGATCAGCCAGCCCTGCACGAGCACCATCGAAAGGCCGAAGAGCGCGAGCGAGTATCCCACCATCGCGGGGGACCATCCATATCTTGCGCGGGTGAAATAGGCCCAGATCGAGGGATAGACGAAGAAGGCGATCTGATTGAGGAATACCACCAGAAGAAGGGGCGCGAGGCCGGGCAGGCGGGCGATATGGCGCAGGGCGCCGAGCGGATTGGCCCGGCGCCATTCAAAGGGGCGGCGCAGGCCCGCGGGCAGGCTTTCGCGCATCACCAGCCAGCCAAAGGCGAAATTGGCGGCAGTAAGGGTGGCGGCGGCGAGGAAGGGTGCACGCGGCCCGAAGCTTCCCAGCACCCCGCCCAGCACCGGGCCGAGCACGAAGCCGAGCCCGAAGGCGGCGCTGGTGAGGGCGAAGTTCTTCGCCTTTTCCCCCGGCGCCGAAACATCGGCCATGAAGGCGCTGGCGGTGGACTGGGTGGCGGTGGCGATGCCGCCGATGATGCGTGCGGCAAGCAGCAGCCAGATGGTGTTCGCCGTTGCCATCAGCAGGTAATCGAGCGTGACCACGAGGAGCGAGGCCAGAAGCACGGGGCGGCGTCCGAAGCGATCCGAGAGATTGCCGATCAGCGGGGAAAAGAGGAACTGCATCACCGCGAAGGACGTGGCCAGAACCCCGCCCCAGATCGCCGCATGGGCGAGATCCGTGCCTGTCACGTCGCGGATGAGATCGGGCATCACCGGCATGATGATCCCGATCCCCATGGCGTTGAGCACCAGGGTGATCAGGATGAACTGGAAGGGCAGGCGGCTCTTCTGCATGGGCGTTTCCTCTGTACGCCCATGCCAGTAGCAAACTGAACCGATCAGTTCAAATACTTTTCGCGATCCGGGCGAAGGCTTCCGCCTCGGCAGGGGCCTGGCCAAGCTGGGCTTCTGGCGCGAGGCGGGCGGCGAAATCCATCTCGGGCCAGCGTTCCCGCGCCAGATCGAGGAGTGGGCGCTCTTCGGCTTTTGCCTGCATTGTCATTGCCTTGACGGCCGCCTGCGCTTCGGGCCTTGGCATATGCTCGGCCAGCGCGAAGGAAAGCGCCTCGGCCAGCATCATGCCGCCGTCGGCCTCCAGATGGGCGCGCATCACATCTGCGCGGGGTGTGATCCCTCCCGCCAGATCCTCCGCCGCCTGAAGCGCGCGCCCGGCGGCCATCACGAGCGGTGGCAGGCTCAGCCACTCAAGCATCCAGGCCGCGCCGTCGCGCTGTTCGCGGTGCGGCACGGCGGCGCGCACGGCACTCTCCTGCGCCGCGGCGAAGCGCGCCAGCGTGACCAGAAGCGAGGGCAGGACGGGATTGGATTTCTGCGGCATGGTGGATGAGCCACCGCCCCCGGAAAGCGCCACCTCGCCGATTTCGCTGCGTGTGAGGATCAGGAGATCCTCACCCATCTTGCCAAGGCTCACGGTGAGGCCCGCGCACCAGCCGGCAAGCTCGCCGATGCAATCGCGCTCGCTGTGCCAGCTGCCTTCGGGGGGCTCGAGCCCGAGCGCCGAGGCCATCTCGCGCACCACATCCGGCCCCTTTTCGCCCAGCACCGAAAGCGTGCCGGCCGCGCCCGAGAGGCTCAGGCGCAGAAGCCGCGGGCGGCGTTCGATCAGCCGCAGGCGATGGCGCAGGAGCGGCCTGCCCCAGCTTGCCACCACCGCGCCGAAGGTGGTGGGCGTGGCATATTGCCCCCAGGTGCGCGCCGCCATCACGAGGCGGGCGTGCTCGCCCGCAAGGCCGCCGAGTGCGCGGATCAGCGCCACGAGGCGGGTATCCATCTTCGCCAGCGCTTGGCGCAGCCGCAGGATCAGCGCGGTGTCGATGATATCCTGCGATGTGGCGCCCCAATGCACGTATTGCGCATGTTCGGGTGCGTCCATCGCCTTGCGAAAGGCGGCAACAAGCGCCGGCACGCATACGCCCGAACGCCCCGTTTCCGCCGCCAGCGCCGCCGGATCAAGCTGGATCTCGAGGCTGGCGCGGTGGATGAATTCCCCGCTTTCAGGCGGGATGATGCCAAGCTTTCCCTGCACCTTGGCAAGCGTGCCCTCCACAAGGAGCATGGCGCGCAGCTCGGCGGTGTCGGTGAAAAGCGGGCGCAGATCGGGATCGGTGAAGAGATCGCGGTAAAGGGCGCTGTCAAACGGAGAAACGGCCATGCTCACGCACTCCCGAGGCAGAGGATTTCACGCGCCTGGGCCGGGCTGGCCACGGGGCGCTCGTATTTTTCGCAAAGATCAGCCGCGCGCTTCACCAGCGCGGCATTGGAGGGGGCGAGGGTTTCGCGATCGAGGCGGATGTTGTCCTCAAGCCCGGTGCGGGTGTGCCCGCCGGCCCGGATCGACCATTCATTGAGCAGGATCTGCCCCGGCCCCACGCCCGCGCCGCACCATTCGGCATCGGGCTCGAGGCGCTTCAACGTTTTCACGTAGAAATCGAACACCTCGCGATCCACCGGCATGGCGTTCTTCACCCCCATCACGAACTGCACGTAGAGCGGGCGCCTGAGGCGGCCGTCTGCGGCCATTTTCGAGGCCTGGAAGATGTGGGAAAGATCGAAGGCCTCTATCTCCGGCTTCACGCCGTATTTCAGCATCTCTGCCGCGAGCCAATCCACCAGATCGGGCGGGTTCTCGTAAACCCGGCTGGGGAAATTGTTGGAGCCCACCGAGAGCGAGGCCATGTCGGGGCGCAGGGAGAGCATCCCGCCGCGCGCCCTGCCGCTGCCGGAGCGCCCGCCGGTGGAAAGCTGGATGATCATGCCGGGGCAATGGGCGCGGATGCCCTCCATGAGGCGGGCGAAGCGCTCGGGATCGGAGGTGGGCGTGCCGTCATCCTCGCGCACATGGCAATGGGCGATGGCAGCACCGGCCTCAAAGGCTTCATGGGTGCTTTCCACCTGCTCGGCCACGGTGATCGGCACCGCCGGATTATGCGCCTTCTGCGCCACCGAACCGGTGATGGCCACGCAGATGATGCAGGGTTTGCGCATGGTTCAGATATCCAGGAAAACGGTTTCGTCCGCGCCCTGAATACGGATGTCGAAGCGGTATGTCACGCCCTCTTCGCGCTCGATGCGCCGGGCGATGAGGGTGGCGCGCCGGCGCGGATCGGGGATGGCACGAAGCACCGGATCGGCGGCATTGGCCGCCTCCTCCTCGGGGAAATAGAGGCGGGTGTGGAGGCCGATATTGATGCCGCGCGCCACCAGCCAGAGCGCGATATGAGGCGCCTGAAGCTGGCCGCGCGGCC